>OOCP01003896.1_pt1 | contig 10295 bp, 10 predicted proteins | sample 1671511 | NCBI WGS metagenome assembly OOCP01 (sample SAMN06348164, study PRJEB24527) | human gut metagenome | biome: human gut; feature: ankylosing spondylitis patient; material: feces | host: Homo sapiens | place: China | collected 2015-10 | reverse complement strand
GACAAAAGAATTTATAGAGATATTTAAAGGATATGAGTCATGAAGCGATGTCTGATTGTCACCGGTGGCAAGCTGGATCTGTCTTTTGTCGGTTGTTTTTTAGAACAGGAAGTTTTTGATAAGGTTATAGCTGTGGATGCCGGGCTGGAGGCGGTGAAGGCGCTGGTGAAGGTGGACGAGCGCTTTGTCCCCTCCGAGCCCGGCACATCTCTCTATATTCGCCCGTTCCTGTTCGGCACGGACGCAAAGCTGGGCCTGCATGGTGTTCACGAGGCTATGTTCATCGTGGTGCTCTCCCCTGTGGGCAGCTATTTTGATAACGGCATGGAGCCGGTAAAGATCATTGTGGAAACCGAGGACGTCCGAGCGGTCCGGGGCGGCACCGGCGAGGCCAAGTGCGGCGGCAATTACGGCGCGTCCAACCGCGCCGGCGAGCGGGCCTTTGCCAACGGCTATTCTCAGGTTTTGTGGCTGGACGGTGTGGAGCATAAGTACGTGGAAGAGGGTGGCGGCATGAACGTTGTCTTCAAAATCGGCGGCAAGATCGTCACGCCCATGCTCACCGGATCTATCCTGCCGGGCATTACCCGCCGGTCCTGCCTCCAGCTTCTGCGGGATTGGGGGACGCCCGCCGAGGAGCGCCTCATCACGGTGGACGAGCTGTTTGAGGCGGCGGAGAACGGCACGCTGGAGGAGGCCATGTGCGTCGGTACCGCCGCGGTCATCTGCCCCATCGGCGAGCTGACCTACGGCGATAAGGTCTATACCATCAACAACTTCCAGACCGGCCCCCTGGCCCAGAAGCTCTACGATACCCTTACGGGAATCCAGTGGGGCACGGCGGAGGACCCCCACGGCTGGACCTGCCGCCTGTAAGAGCGGCTGTGGCACGGACGGACTGTCCGAACCCACAAAATCCCGGCATATTTTCTCGCAAGGTTGAGCAGGTGCAACAAAAGAAAGGCCGACCTGTCGAAAACGGATTGACAACTGTCCGTACCCGTGCTACAGTAACCCCAATTTACAAAAACCGACACGAAAGGAGGCACACAGGATGATGACCATGCTGATGAACCATGTGATGATGGCGGCTGCCAAAGCAGGCGCTTTCCTCTCCTGCGCTGCCTCCAACGTGCATACCGCCGCCATGATGGACGCCACTGTCGTGGCGTCCATTTTTGCTGCCATTATTATGATTATTAGCCTGATTATCATTATCAGCATTATTGGCACAAGTGAATATGGCCGGTGTGGAAATAAGCAGCCGCTCAGCGCGTAAGCACAAGGAGCAAGCGGCCCCGCCGGTTCGGCGGGGCCGCTTTTTTTGCGTTCAGACCCATTTCAGGAGGTAATTGACATGAAACTCACAGGTGCGCAGATATTGATCGAATGTCTGCTGGAACAAAACGTGGATACCGTGTTCGGCTATCCCGGCGGCACCATTCTCAACGTATATGATGCCCTCTATGATCATAGGGAGATCACCCATATTCTCACCTCCCACGAGCAGGGTGCGGCCCATGCTGCGGACGGTTATGCCCGCAGCACCGGCAAGGTGGGTGTGTGCTTTGCAACCTCCGGCCCCGGCGCCACGAACCTCACCACTGGCATTGCCACGGCATACATGGATTCCTCCCCGGTAGTTTTTATCTCCTGCAATGTGCCGCAGAACCTCATCGGAAAGGACGCCTTTCAGGAGGTGGACATCACCGGCATCACCATGCCCATCACAAAATCCACCTATCTTGTGCGGGATGTAGCCAAGCTGGCGGACGCCGTGCGGGAGGCGTTCGCGCTGGCCCGCAGCGGCCGCCCTGGCCCCGTGGTGGTGGACATTACCCGGGATGTCACCGCCGCTGTGTGCGAATATGAATATCTGCCGCTGGAGCGGCACGCCGCCTCCGGGCACTTAGCCTCCCTCATCCACCGGGCCTACACCAGCAGCCTGAAGATGCCGGAGGCCGACCTGGGGGATGTGGAAAAGCTGGTGGAGATGATCGCGGCGTCCGAAAAGCCCATGCTGATCTGCGGCGGCGGTGTGGTCCGCAGCCGAGCCCATGAGGAGTTCCGGCAGTTTGTCCGCCGCATCGATGCCCCGGTGGCTATCACCGTTATGGGCGGCGGCGGTGTCTCCGGCCGGGATGTGATGACCACCGGCATGATCGGGATGCACGGCTCCGTGGCTTCCAACATGGCCTGCGACAACTGTGATCTGCTCATCGCCGTGGGCTGCCGGTTTTCCGATCGAGTGGCGCTGAAGCCGGAGACCTTCGCCCATCAGGCGAAAATCGTCCACATCGACATCGACCGGGCGGAGATCAACAAAAATGTCCAGACGGACCACCACATCATCGGAGACGCCAAGCAGGTTTTAAAGCTGCTGCTGGAGCGCCTGCCCCAGTATGACCATAAGGAGTGGAAGAATTTTGTGCTCTCGTTTCCCCGGGAAACGGAATACGGCGAGAGTGAGAGCGTCCTGACCCCCAAACAGGTGCTCTCCGCTATTGCCCGGCTGTGCCCGCAGGACTCCATCGTGGCGACAGACGTCGGCCAGCACCAGATGTGGGCCATCCAGCACCTTCATTTTGACTATCCCGGCCAGCTCTTGACCTCCGGCGGCTTCGGCACCATGGGCTTTGGCCTCGGCGCCGCCATCGGCGCCAAGCAGGGCAACCCGGAGAAAACGGTCATCCACATCACCGGCGACGGGTGCTTCCGCATGAACGGCAACGAGCTGGCCACCGAGGCGTATTACCGCCTCCCGGTCATCACCGTGATCTTCAATAACCGCAATCTCGGCATGGTCCGCCAGTGGCAAAGCCTGATCTACGATCGCCGCTACTCCCAGACTTCGCTGGAGAACCGCAGCCCGGACTTTGTGAAGTTCGCGGACGCCTTCGGCCTGAAGGCCCGGCGGGTCACGCAGCCCAGCGAACTGGCCGAGGCGCTCACCGAGGCGCTGGCGGAAAGCGCGCAGGGCCGGGGCTATGTCATCGACTGCGCCATCAACGCCGATGAAATGGTGCACCCCATGGTCAACGGCGGTCATCACATTACGGAATTTCTTTTGAGCTGAGGAGGGGAGGACATAATGATGGAAACAGCGCTGCGTACCCTTTCCGTTCTGGTGGACAATGAGCCGGGAGTGCTCTCACAGATCTCCCGCCTGTTTTCAAGAAAGGGCTTCAATATCGAATCGCTGGCGGTGGGTCCCACGCAGGACCGGAGCCTTTCCCGCCTGACGCTGGAGGTCATTACCGATGACAGCCAGACGGAGCTTTTATGCAACCAATTATCCAAAATGGTGCCGGTGCACTCCGTCCGACTGCTGGCGGACGAGCACTCCATCCGCCGGGAGCTGGTGCTCTGCAAGGTCCGGGCGGAGAACCGAAGCATCCGCAACGAGCTGATTCAGCTTGCCAATGTGTTCCGGGCGTCCATTCTGGATGTCTCCGCCACCTCCATGACGCTGGCAGTCATCGGCGAGGAGTCGAAAAATGAGGCCCTCACCGACCTGCTGCGGGAGTTCGGAATTTTGGAAATGGTCCGCACCGGCATGGTGGCGCTGGAGCGGGGCCGCTATACCATTCAGGACGAACGGAAGGAAACGCTGGAATTCAATCTGGGAAAAATGCTGTAAATCTGTGCATTTTACGATAAAAAACTAAAAACGAAAGAAAAAGGAGAAAGAACCATGGCTAAGATGTATTACGAAAAGGACTGCGACCTGAACTATCTCAACGGAAAGAAAATCGCTGTGATCGGCTACGGCTCTCAGGGCCATGCCCATGCCCTGAACCTGAAGGACTCCGGCTGCGAGGTCTGCGTGGGCCTGCGGGAGGGCTCTAAGAGCTGGGCGCAGGCGGAGGCTGCCGGGCTCACCGTCAAGACCATTGCCGAGGCCGCCAAGTGGGGCGACATCGTGATGCTGCTCATTAACGATGAGGTGCAGGCCGACGTATATAAAAAGGACATCGCCCCCTATCTGGAGGAGGGCAACGCGCTGGCCTTTGCCCACGGCTTTAACATCCGCTATAAGCAGATCGTGCCCCCTGCCGGTGTGGATGTGTTTATGGCGGCGCCCAAGGGCCCCGGCCACACCGTCCGCTCCACCTATGTTTCCGGCAAGGGCGTGCCCTGTCTGGTGGCCGTGGAGCAGAACGCCACCGGCCGGGCCTATGAGATCGCGCTGGCCTACATCGCCGGCATCGGCGGCGCTCGGGCGGGTATTATGGAGACCACGTTCCACGATGAGACCGAGACCGACCTCTTCGGCGAGCAGACTGTTCTGTGCGGCGGCGTGGTGGATCTGATGCAGTGCGGCTTCGAGACGCTGGTGGAGGCCGGCTACGCTCCCGAAAACGCCTATTTTGAGTGCATCCATGAGATGAAGCTTATCGTTGACCTTATCAATAAGGGCGGTGTGGCCGCGATGAACTACTCTATCTCCGATACCGCTGAGTTCGGCGAGTACTTTTCCGGCCCCCGGGTGCTGCCTCACGAGGAGACCAAGGCCCGGATGCGGGCCGTGCTGGCGGATATTCAGGACGGTACGTTTGCTGGCCGCTGGATCGCCGAGAACAAAAGCCGGGGCCGCACGTTCTTCAATTCCAAGCGGGACCAACTGGCAAAGCACCCCATGGAGCTGGTGGGCGAGGAATTGCGCCGCAACATGATCTGGAGTGGTGATAAAAATCTCGACACGGCATCTGACTAAAAAGAGGTATCGGAGGAGAAAGCTATGCGTTCTGATGAGATCAAGACCGGCGTGGAGCGCACGCCGAACCGCAGCTTGCTGTATGCGCTGGGCTATACCGATGAGGAGCTTTCCCGGCCCCTCATCGGCGTGGTCAGCTCCTATAACGAGATCGTTCCCGGCCACATGGGGCTGGACAAGATCGCCGAGGCGGTGAAGGCCGGCGTCCGGGCCGCCGGCGGTACGCCGGTGATGTTCCCGGCCATCGCCGTGTGCGACGGAATCGCTATGGGCCATGTGGGTATGAAGTATTCGCTGGTGAGCCGCGACCTCATTGCCGACTCCACAGAGGCTATGGTCATGGCCCACCAGTTCGATGGACTTGTGATGATTCCCAACTGCGACAAAAATGTGCCGGGTTTGCTGATGGCGGCGGCGCGGCTGAATATCCCCACCATCTTCTGCTCCGGCGGCCCCATGCTGGCAGGCCGCCTCAGAGATGGCCGCCGCACCTGCCTGAGCCATATGTTCGAGGCGGTGGGCGCTTATCACGCAGGAAAGCTGGACGAGGCCGGTGTGGCGGACTACACGGAAAATGCCTGCCCCACCTGCGGCTCCTGCTCCGGGATGTACACCGCCAACTCCATGAACTGTCTTACAGAGGCCATCGGCATGGCCCTCCGGGGCAACGGCACCATTCCCGCCGTGTATTCCGCCCGTCTGCGGCTGGCCAAGGAGACCGGCATGAAGATCATGGAGCTGGTGGAGAAAAACGTCCGTCCCCGGGATATTATGACGGAAGCCGCCTTCCACAACGCCGAGACCGTGGACATGGCACTGGGCTGCTCCACCAACACCATGCTCCATCTCCCCGCCATCGCTCACGAGGCCGGGGTGGAGCTGAATCTGCGCATGGTCAACGGCATCAGCGACAAAACTCCCAACCTCTGCCATCTGGCCCCTGCCGGCGACACCTATATCGAGGATCTGGACCGGGCCGGCGGCGTCTGGGCCGTGATGAAGGAGCTGACCAAGGCCGGTCTGCTGGATACCTCGCTGCCCACCGTAACGGGTAAGACCGTAGGGGAAAACCTGGAAACGGCGGAGAATCTGGACACCAGTCTCATCCGCCCGCTGGAGGAGCCTTATTCCAAGACCGGCGGCATCGCCGCCCTGTTCGGCAATCTGGCCCCGGACGGCTGCGTGGTGAAGCAGAGCGCCGTGGCCCCGGAAATGCTGCGACACAAGGGCCCCGCCCGGGTGTTCAACAGCGAGGAGGAAGCCATCGCCGCCATCTACGCCGGGGGCATCCATCCCGGTGATGTGGTGGTGATTCGCTATGAAGGTCCCAAGGGCGGCCCCGGTATGCGGGAGATGCTGAACCCTACCTCCGCCATTGCCGGTATGGGACTGGACAAGGACGTGGCCCTCATCACCGACGGCCGGTTCTCCGGCGCGACCCGGGGAGCGTCCATCGGCCACATCAGCCCGGAGGCTGCCTCCGGCGGCGTCATCGGTCTGGTGCAGGAGGGCGACCTCATCGAGATCGACATTCCCGGACGCTCCCTCCACCTGTGCGTGGAGGACACGGAGCTGGCGGAGCGCCGGAAAAATTGGGTCTGTCCTGAGCCGAAGATCAAAACCGGTTACCTTGCCCGATATGCCAAGCTGGTGTCCTCTGCCGACAGGGGTGCCATTCTGGAATGAGGGAGCGGTGTATGAACACGGCTGAAGCATTGGACCGCCTGCTTTTGTACCGCCAGACGCCGGAGAGCCTCTTGCGGCGGCTCATGGACCCGGCAGAGACCGTCCGCACGGCGGCGCAGGCGGAGGTGGTGGCGCTGGCCGTGGAAAACGGCTGGCAGGGCGACCTGTGGCGCTGCTGCATCGCGTGGACGCTGACGGAGCACGAGAACCCTTTCTCCCTCTCATGGGAGCGCCGCACCGGCCCGGAGGACACCCTCAGCGCGCTGGCGCTGGCGGACATGGCTGTTTTCCATGCCCTGCTGTCCGCCCCGCCGGAGGAGGGACCATGGCCTCTTCTGCGAAATTTTCACCACGAGAGCCGCCAGGGTAAGGAAAGCGCTCCGCTGACGGAGCTGGCCGCCGCGCTGGCAGACGCCGCCTCCCCGGCGGCGCTGCTGGACTGTCTGACTGCTTTTTATCAAAGCCACGGCGTCGGTCCATTAGGGCTGGGACAGGTATTCCGCGTCCGGCGGGAGGCCGATGGCGTCCGATTGCTCCCAGTGCGGGACCGGCCCCCGGTGCGCCTTGCGGATTTGGTAGGCTACCGGCAGCAAAAGGAGCAGTTGGTCCGCAATACCGAGGCATTTCTGCATGGCCGGGGCGGCAATAATGTCCTACTCTACGGCGATGCCGGAACCGGCAAGTCCACCAGCGTACAGGCTATTGCCAATGAATACGCGGCGAAGGGGCTGCGGCTTATTGAGGTTTATAAGGAGCAGTATGACCTTATTCCGGCGCTTCTGCGGCAGATCAAGGGCCGCAATTACCGCTTTCTCCTGTTTTTGGACGATCTCTCCTTTGAGGAAAACGAGACCTCCTATAAATATCTGAAGGCGGTCATGGAGGGCGGCGCGGAGGCCCCGCCGGAAAACGTGCGAATCTGCGCCACCTCCAACCGCCGCCATCTGGTGCGGGAGGTGTGGAGCGACCGCAGCGATATAGAGCATGACGGTGACATCCACCGCTCCGATACGGTAGAGGAAAAGCTGTCCCTTGCCAGCCGCTTCGGTTTGCAGCTTTTCTATCCTGCCCCCACCTTCGAGGAATACCAGCAGATCGTCTCCATCCTCTCCGAAAGGGCAGGAACGGACCTGACTGCCGAGCAGCTCCGGGCGGCGGCCGCCACATGGCAGGTCCGCAGCGGCAGCCGTTCCGGCCGCACGGCGCAGCAGTTTGTCAATCAATTAGATCGCTGAAAAACGGCAGTCAGGAAGCAAATTTTTGCTTTCTGACTGCCAATAAAAACTTTATTCTGAAAAAGCATCAGCCCCCACTCGCTCCAACGGCGAATGGGGGCTACTTCTGCTGTGTTTCTTTCAATATGGTTACCTCTGCTTCCATCTATATTGCCGCTGCTGCAGAACACTGACTGCCAATCCATGAGGTGCCGGGTGCGTGCAGAGACTCATCTCACGCGATTCATTAAATGATGGCACTTCGTATTTGACGGTGCGGCCCACTGAAGCGGCGCTCAAGGAGCGGCGGATTTGGGTTCGGAAGCACTGCCCTCCTTGTGCCTTTACTGTACAATGAACTCTTGAAAATGTCAATAGATTTTGTATATATTTTACATTTTGAATAAATAAACCTGAAAATATACAAGCAATTTACACAAAGCGCGTGGTCAGCCAAGCTCGGCGTAAAAATGCGTGGGGGACAACTCTTCTTGAACCCAAAAGCCATCCCGCAGTGCGGACAGGTTTTCCTCATCATGCTCGATCTCACAGCTGAACCGGCGCAGCGCCTCCGCAGGACCGCATACCGCCGCAAGGCGCCGGATGGTCAGCACGGCGAAAATGCACAGCTGCGTCTGTCCCAGCACATCCCCGTCATTGACCGCCTTTAAAATATAGTGGAACAGAAAATACGCGGCAATGCGCTCCAAAAGCGCCTCGGATACCGGTGCCGGCTCCGCCGCTTCTCCCCGGTGCAGAAGGTCCCGCCAGTCCGGCTCTAAAACCTCCAGCGTTTCCAAAAATTGCAGGGCGTAAGGGAACAGCCCCGTGGTTTCCGGCGCGGCGGAATGCGCCGGGAGCGGTCCTTCGACCAATTCCGGCAGGGCATCCTCGTCCTCTGCGTCCAGCCGCTCCTGTACGCCTTGGGCCAGCAGCAGAATATCCCGCAGCCGAGCGTTCAGAGGGCGGGTGCGATTCTGCAAAAGCGCCAGCATCCGTTCCCGCAGAGGCAAAAGCCACGTCAGCCATTCGTCCCCCGCCTCTGCGGGCGTATCGTCCGTTCGCTCCGGAAACAGCAGCGGGGCCTCGCTGCTCAGCAGAAGCCGGTTCGCCTCAGGGCAGGAGGCGGACAGCGTGACCTCCCGGAACGTGCCGTAATCTTCCACGAACCGGGGGTGCTCCCGGCAGGTGACAGAGGTGGCCGCCTCGTCCAAGGTGAGGTGCACCTCACAGAGATTTTCCTGATTCAAAAAGGGGCAGCGCCCGCCGCGAAGCGGAAAGCACCAGTCCTCTCCGTCAAGCTGCATCGCGGCGCGGAGCCGCTCCCCCAGCGGGCCGGGGAGAGCGCGGTACCGCCGGGCGGTGTCCTCGTCCAAAACAACCTCCCACTCCATGCAGCAGCTATGAGGGCACGCCCCCGCCAGACAGGAAAAATCGTCAAAATAATCCGGGACACGCAGCTTCATGGCACTTCCTCCTGTATCTGACAGTGGCTCTTTCAAAAAAAGTTGCATACGCAACAGAATTTACATATATATTATAGGATACTATCTACGGAAAGACAAGGCTGAATAGCCAAGGAAAAAGGAGATACCCTATATGATACGGAAAATCATTGAGATCGACCGGGAAAAATGCAATGGCTGCGGTGCCTGTGCGGCCGCCTGTCAGGAGGGCGCCATCGGCATGGTGGACGGAAAGGCCGCCCTGCTGCGGGACGATTACTGCGACGGTCTCGGCAACTGTCTGCCCCATTGCCCCACCAACGCCATCACCTTTGTGGAGCGGGAGGCCGCTGCCTTTGACGAAAAGGCCGTTGCCGCCGCCCAGCTCCAGAAGCGGGCAGAGGCGCTGAAGGGCAGTGCGCCGGTGACGCGCACCGGCTGTCCCGGCAGCGCACCGCTGCAAATGGGCGGCTGTCCTGGCAGCCGGGCCGCTGAGCTGAAGCAGACTGCGGCAGAGGCCCCCATGCAGACCATGGCCCAATCCCGCCTGATGCAGTGGCCCATCCAGATCAAGCTGCTGCCGGTGCAGGCCCCGTTCTATCAGGGGGCAAAGCTGCTCATCGCCGCAGACTGTACGGCCTTTTCCCGGGCGGATTTCCACGAGCGGTTCATGAAGGGCCATATTACCCTCATCGGCTGCCCCAAACTGGACGAGGGCGATTACGCGGAAAAGCTGACGGACATCCTCCGGCTCAATGACATCCGGGCGGTCACAGTGGTCCGCATGGAGGTCCCCTGCTGCGGCGGCCTTCAGCGGGCGGCGGAGACCGCGCTGCAAAACAGCGGCAAATTCATCCCGTGGCAGGTGGTGACGCTGGGACGGGATGGAAGCATTCTGGATTGACATTCGGAAAATGGAGGCAAGGAAATGAGAGCAACGGTCAATGACACCTGTATCGGCTGCGGCCTGTGCGCCGGCACCTGCCCTGTGGTGTTTTCCATGGGGGATGACGGACTGGCCCACGGCGGCGAAATTCCGGACAACCAGCGCGCCGAGGCGGAGACCGCCCGGGATGGCTGCCCGGTCAGCGCCATCAGCATCGAGGACTGAAGTCCATGAAAAAGCGGCGGAGCATTGCTCCGCCGCTTGCGACCGTCGAAAAAGTGGCATTGCCACTTTTTCGAGGAAGTTTCGCTGCGCTCTGCGCCTCGGTTGTCCGCTGATAGCGGACA
>OOCP01003893.1_pt1 | contig 10303 bp, 10 predicted proteins | sample 1671511 | NCBI WGS metagenome assembly OOCP01 (sample SAMN06348164, study PRJEB24527) | human gut metagenome | biome: human gut; feature: ankylosing spondylitis patient; material: feces | host: Homo sapiens | place: China | collected 2015-10 | reverse complement strand
TCTACTCCCCATAACTTATCATCTTTTTACACTTCTCTTATCGGCTCCTTTTTGGCTCCTTTTTGATTATATCCTAATTTTTCTTCTAAAGTTGTTTTTTTCATATATACTTCGTTTTCTTTCGACTGCTTTGTGACCATTTTCGTTGCCATTTATTCTTATTTTCATTATACATGATAACGTATTATAGGCACAATAGAGCGAGTGGAAATTTCCCATTTTCCACTCGCTCAACCCATCTCATTATAGCTTTTTCTGTTACTTCAGCGGTTCATAATAAAAATATGTCTTCGCCGGGTCTTTTCCGGAGATGTCCACGCCGGCTGCCGTCTGTCCCTGCACACCGCCTGTGGCTCCGATATAGAGTATCCGGCCATCCGGAACGATTACCGCGCAGGTTCCTTCCGTACCGCAGGGCATCTCCCAGACTTCCTGCGCTCTGGTAAATTCCGCATCTTCCAAACGGTAGGTATCAACGCCGCTGTATCCCCACAGGATAAAATCGGAGCCATCACTCACACCTGCTGCCACCATATTCCACTGGTAGATCGTCCCTGTGCTTTGAACAGCCTTCGCATTCTCCGTTGCATCCCCCTGCACCGGTAGAAAACACAACCTCTCCGGGTCTACTGACACTAATGTCACAGGGTCATCCTCTGCTGTCACATTCTCCGTTGCCAGTGCTGCTGCATAGACTTTTCCGTCCTTTCCCTGTCCCAGGGCTCCGGCACCTTGCACAGCATACACACCATCATCCGCCATCGTTCCGATGAGGTCTCCCTCTGCCGTGTAGATCCGCACATAGCCGCCATCCTCCTGCATTCTCATTCGTGTATACAGCCTGCCCTGTGCATCCGTTGCCATACTATCTACAATATTCCACTCCCGGTCTCCGGCCGCAAAGCAGTCCAGAAGCGTTCCCTCCGGACTGATATGGTAGATCACAGGCAGCCGGCCATGTTCCGCTCCCGGAGATGCCAGTCCGCGCAATGCCGCATAGACACTTCCGTCCGGTGCGATGCACAGGCTATACACCTCGCCGTCCTCATCGAAATCATCATAAAACTTTTCCGGGGTCCCGCTGCCGTAAGCCAGATATTCCACCCGTGCTTTCCCTTCCATGGTGAACCCACCGACATACAGCCCCTGTTCTGCCGCCACAGCACACCGGATACTGAGTTCTCCCTCATAGGCGACCTGCCATTCTTGTGCTGCCGTGTCTGCCCCAAGAACTACACTTGCCGCACCTGTGCCCTGTTCCTGCTGTGATCTGCCCGTCTGTGACATTTCTCCCAGTCCCACACTGTCTTCTGTCTGTGACATCTCTTCCGATACCGCACTATCTTCCGTCTTCACATATTCATAGTCGCCCGCCTCGATCTCTTCTGTGATTTTCGCCAGACTATAATCTCTCTTTTCCCGGAAATCGATCAGCTCCAACAGTTCCTCATCCGTCATTTCCTCTTCCGGCAGGAAAAATATACTCCGCGCTGCATAGAAAGCCACGCCCTTTTTGTATTTTTCAGGACTATCAAGCATGACAAGTTCCTTTTTCGGAAAATATCCTTCCTCCAGATAGGCCTGCCTCAGTTCTTCCAGCCTGTTTTTTTCGCCGTCCGTAAGCGGTCTGCTGTAGCTATCCGCTGCAACATCTGCCTCCTGCAACCCGGAAAAATATGTTTCCAGTTTTTCATGATTCATGCTCTCCATCCGCGCCCGGTACAATCCCGATGCCGTCACGGTAACGGAGGCCAGAAGCAGACAGGCTGCTGCCGGGATCACGATTCGTCTAAAGCCATAATGGCGTACCGTTTGATTCACTCTCTTTCCATCCGTGTTTTTGCTGTCCTTCTTCTCTGTTTCCAGTCCGTCCAAAATATTTTCCACTTTCGCATCCAGAGACTCCGGCACTGCCATCCGTTCCGCCTCCGCCATTTTTCTTATTTTTCTGTCTATAAAATCATCTCTCATATAAGCCTCTCCCTTAACTGCTCCTTCGCCCGGTACAATCTCGATTTTACGGTTCCCTGCCTGCATTCCAATATCCTGCTGATCTCCGGGATTGTGCACTGTTCATAGTAAAACAGTACGATCACATCCCGGTATCCGCCATCCAGCTGCATGACAGCATCCCACAGTTCATGGTGTTCGTCATAAAATGCCGGGGACAGATTCTCTTCCCATGCCACCGCACCGGTCCGCTTATTTTGCCGATAAATCTTTTTCGCTTCATTTGCCGTGATCTGTAAGATCCAGTTTTTAAAGCTGCCCGGATCCCGCAGTGTCCTTAATTTTTCATAGGCATGCAGCACCGCTTCACTGACAGCGTCCTCCGCATCCGTACTATTATTCAGAATAGAATATGCCAGTCGGTACATATGCAGGGTATAGCCCCGCACTTCCCGCACAAATTCCTCTTTTGTCATAACTGACAAAGTAACACCTCCTTCTCTTCGCCGGCTTCATACTATATGAGTCGCCGGACGGTAAAAAGGTTCCTGTATTTTAAAAAAAGGCACCGGATGTTCCGATGCCTTTAAATCCAATATACTCTATAACTCTTTGAATTTGTATTTTCCTTTTCCATGCCCGGATACCGGTTCGATTACATCAGCCTGTACCATATTGGATATTATTTTAGAAGCGCCTGAACTTTTCAGCCCAAGCAATTCCATAACCTCTCCTCTGCCAAAAAACTGACAATCTCCGAATTTTTCATATAATACACGGATATGCATAATTGTTTTTGTTGAAAAATTCAGCGTTTTTTCAGCCAATCTTGTTTCAATGTCCACTTTTGATGTTTCAATGTCCATTTTTTGAGTTCCAATGTCCACTTTTGAAGTTCCAATGTCCACTTTTGAAGTTCCAATGTCCACTTTTGTATCCTTTAAAAGTCCACTGATATGCATATTTCGATTGTGCAGCTCGTTGTGTTCATTTAAAAGCATATTTCTGAGGAAGAGTTCCAAATATTCCGTTGTCTCATGAATTCCTTTTTGTAAATTCGTATAATTGGCCCTGACAAGTGCATTTCTGAAATACCATGCATTTTCCGCAAAAATGTCATTTGTTGCAAAAAAACCAAGTGTTCTCAAATATTTTATGAAAAAAACCGCTGTGGTTCTTGTGTTTCCCTCACCAAAAATGTGAATTTGCCATAGCCTTGATACAAACAAAGCCAGATGATGAATGCTCTCTTCTATCGAAAGTCCTTTATAACTAAAATCCTTTTCCTGCGAAAAATCATATTCCAATGTAGCACGCAGTTCTGAAGCACTCCCATAAACGACCGTTGCGCCATCAAGCACCCATTCTTTCTTCGTAATATTATAATCTCTTATTTTTCCGGCATGCTTATATATTCCACGAAAAAGCTTACGATGAATAGCTATATACTCATTCGGTGAAAAGGAAAACGCCGTTTCGGAAAGGAGCTCCGCAATACGGCTGGAAACTTTATCTGCTTCTTCCGTGCGTTCATTATCTGATACACGGACAGGTCTCTCATTGTAATAGCTTTCTATAAGACTCTGTGCCTCTTTTAGCGTGATCTTACCTTCAATATTTTGAATTGCAGTGTCAATCAGATATTGCGAGGGTTTCAGACCATCTACTGCCTGAAGTCCAACCGCCGTGCTCCACACATACCCTTTTGTTGCTTTATTCGGTTCGGATTCTCTCAGATATTCTTTAAATGGGTCTTTGTCCATATTCATTTCCCCGCTATATATCACTATCTTAGTTTTCCTGCTACTATTTTTATTATATCTTAAAATAACGATAAACCAAAACATTTTTGTAGAGATTTTTGCGGAAATCAAAAATATTTTACCTGTAGATTTTTTCTTGACCCTCGAGTTAGTCTATGCTAATATAACAATTGTTATGGAGACAGATCGTAAGAAAATCACGGAAGAAAACTTAATCCGCTGCGGCAGGGAAGAATTTCTGGAAAAAGGCTACGCCGGGGCGAACCTCCGGGATATCTGCAAACGGGCCGGAGTTACTACCGGGGCTTTTTATTTCTCTTTTGAAAATAAAGAGGCACTGCTGGGGGCAATTCTGGATCCCCTGATTGCCGAATATCAGAAAATGATGTATGAAATTACCAAAAGAGAACAGGAACATCCTGAGACCGCAGAGCAGAATGAACGTGAGATCATGGAATATATCTGTGCGCACAGGCAGGAATGTGAACTGGTACTGGAGAAATGCTCCGGCAGCAAATACGAATCCTTCCGGGATGTCGTCTTCAACAATATGTTCACGGCCTTTCAGGGCTATTATGAAAAACAACTAGGCTATGTGCCCGATAAAGAATTACTACGGATTCTGACATCCATGAGGTTACACGGATTTCTGGAATTGATCAAAGGAGATTATGATATGGAACACCGCCTGTTCCTGACGAAAGCCATCGGTATTCACGCCGATGCCGGAACGCAGGGTTTAATTGCATATTTTAAGAGCGAGAAGGATGCTCACCGTTAATGCGGTGGGCATTTTCTTTTATAAAAAATAACAAATATAACTTTTGTTATATTCAGAAAACAAGTAGGAGGATTAGTTATGAACAAAAACGTGAACTACGGAAACTGGGTACCTGAAAAAATGTTGGCGCTGTGCTATGTCGCTGCTGCCGTACTCGGCATTGCCGCCTATGTGACCGGACCGGTGCTGCATCTTGCCATTCCGACATGGATCCTGGGCATTCTTGCCGCGATTTGCCTGGTCTATGGCATTTACATGCACATCTGTCATGAATTGTTTGCCTTCGGCAAAGGCAACATGATGGCAAAAGTCCATCAGCATCTCGTAGATCATCTGGAATGGGACGGCGATGGCACTCTGCTCGACATCGGATGTGGTGCGGCTGCCCTGACGATCCGCTGCGCCAAGGCTTTCCCCAAGGCAAAACTCGTCGGTATGGACTACTGGGGTGCCGAGTGGAACTATGCCAAAGAGCAATGTGAAGCCAATGCGAAAGCGGAGGGTGTTGCCGACCGGATCACCTTCCACAAAGGAGATGCCGCCCATCTGGAAGATCCGGATGAGACCTTCGATGCCACTGTCAGCAACTTTGTCTTCCACGAAGTCCGTTCCGCCAAGGATAAACGGGATGTGGTCAGAGAAGCTCTGCGCATAGTCAAAAAGGGCGGTGCCTTCTCTTTTCAGGACATGTTCTCCCAGAAAGCACTCTACGGTGACATGGAAGAATTTGTCGAAGAATTGAAAAAAGAAGGAATCACAGAAATTCACTACATCGGCAATCTTGAGAAGAAACTGGATTTTATCCCGGGATATGCCGCTGCTCCCTGGATGATCTCCGGCATGGGAATCCTATACGGGCGGAAATAATCACGAAAATCAAAAATGTTTTTGTATAGTTTTTCACGAAATCCAAAAATGTTTTCACGTGGTTTTTCACGAAAATCAAAAATGTTTTCACGTGGTTTTTCACGAAAATCAAAAATGTTTTTATATAAAACCATCCCGGACACTGTGTCTGTCTCACAAGCACAGTGTCCGGGATGTCAAATTTCTTCTTATATGTCCACCCTATAATGTAATATTGATCACCGGCACAGGCGCCGCCGATACACCTACGCCGACAGCATCTGCGGAAAATGAAGTCCCTGTCATGCCGGAGGAAACCGCTCCTGCATTCCCGGTAGGAATGACCACGTTGTCTTTCATTTTCTCCAGGTGGTTGAAAACTGCTTTCAGGTACTCCGCATCGGCCTTGACGATGTCTTTCATCTCTTTGTTGCGGTGTTTGATCTTCATCATCTTGAGGTCTGCGGGATCCATCTCCCTATTCACAGAGACCGCATTATCTGATAATCCATCCAGCCCCATCTCTTCCATCAGGTCACGTAAGCTATCGGACATTTCCTGCATCATCTCCGAGGTGAAATCGCTCATTTCCGACATAAAGTCTCCTGCCTGCGCATAGAATGCATCTATGCCAAGATCAATATAGTCGGATATATCATAGCTATCCCCTGCATACGCCTCACTGCCTGCATACTCATATGCGGAGAGATCCCTTGACATTTCATCCTCAGAACTTTCCGCAGACATCTCTTCTGCATTCCGCGCGTTTTCAGCTTCTGCGTCTGGCACATCCTTCGTTTCTTCTTCGCTGATCCGGTCTCCCTGACAGATTCCGCCGGCAGCCTTCATCATTTCCTCTTCTTCGAGATGTTTTGCTTTCTTCTTCGCCACACGTTCCATAGCCTGTGCATGAGCGATTGCTGCGTCGATCTCTTCACTGTCACTGTCACTGTTCTGCTTCTGACGCTTCAGGCGCATGATCTCTCTTCTCGCCTGTCCGACTGCCTGCTTTGCCGCCTGGGACGTCTTGCTCCGCAGTATCTTGGACGAGATATTTTTGAACTGGTACTTCAATTTCTTCAGCGCCAGCGTCGTATTTTTCGTCTGCTGCCTCTGATTGCGCAGCGATTCACTGTAACTTAAAGTACTCGTCACAATAGAATCCTGTCCCCAACTGTTCGCTGCCTGCGTCTGCGTACTTTGACTGTTTCTGGACAGCATTCTACGAATATCGGTAACAGAACTTTTATTTTTTGCTCCGAAGATACTGTTCTGCTTGTTCTGCGTCTTCCTTCCTCCGGAAAATGCCTGCGGCAAACCGGTATTGCCGCTCCCGTAAACACCTCCGGACTTCCCCATAGAAATCATACAGCATCACCTTACCCTCTGAAGTCAAAGTTCTGGCCGACCTGCCGTTCGTCTGCGGTCTGCACACTGTCACTCCGTGTGTTGAAATTGTAGGTTTCTATCTTAGACAACAGTTCTTCTATGGAACCAGCACTGATCGTTACCGTATCCTCTGTGCCGGCTTCCTCCTTGCTGTCTGCTACCTTATCCGACTTCTTGTCTTTTAGCCGTTCTTCCTTTTCTTTCTTAGCAGCCTTCTTCTCCGCAGCCTTTTTCTCTGTTTTCTTCTGCTCAGCCTTTTTCTCGATCCGGGCCTTCTGCTCGGCGCTGGATTTCTTCAATACAGCGAAAAATGACAGTGTTCCTCCATCATTTACCTGCATTCCAAAGCCCTTGACCTGCGCACCGGAACTCTGCAGGCTGGTCTTTAACTGCTGTATCTGTGCAGCGGCACCGCTCAGGATTCCCTCATACTGTTTGCGGAATTTCTCGTCTGTTGCCATCTGTTCGATCTTGTCCTCATCAATGAGAACAACCGTCTTATAGCCATTGGCATATTTTGCAGCATTGGCTTTTGCATTCTCCTTCTGATCTCTGCTGACCAGAATAAAATCATAATTTCCGTACCTCTTCTTCAGCTGCTCATAGTATTTCGCAGCCTTCTCCGACAGCTCCGGCTGACCGATGGTTCTGCCGTAATCCTCAGTCTTTCCCCTGGTCTGTGCCGTTTCGGACGTCTTTCCCGTACCTGTTGTGCCGGCTGTCTTATCCGGCGTTCCGAATACCTCAGGCTTCTTCGTCTTCGTACTCTTGCTGTAATCACTCTGCGCAGCATACGCACCTACGCTGCCGGTTGCTCCGATTCCCGCCATAATTATTTCCTCCTTGAAAATAAATGCCAAATCCGTTTGTTTACCTGGTTCCTCTATTGAGAATATCGGACAACTTCTCCGACTTTTTTATACACACCAAAAGGAAACATGCAAAAATGTGCAAAAAAACCGCCTTTCTGCGCCTTTGTGGATCAGAAAAACGGTTTTCCTGTAAACTTTATCCTAAATTACTATTGATTCAAATGGTTGATCGTAACATGCAGCTCTCCCAACAGCTTCTTAATGTCCGCACTGGAGGTCGCCATATCTCTTGCTAACTTCTGTACTTCCGTTGCCACCACGGCAAAGCCCTTGCCCTGATCTCCGGCTCTTGCAGCCTCAATCGAAGCATTCAGTGCCAGAATCTGCTGTCTCTTGCTGTAGCCATCGATTTCCTTGGTCTTGTCCGTTGCTTCCTCGATCTGTTCCGCAGCTTTCGTAATGCCACCCTTTAGCTCACCTACCAGATTCTCGTTTTTCCTGTTGACGTAGCTGGCTCTTACGAACATGTTGATCACATCTCCCAGCAGATTTGCCGAAGCGTCGATCTGCTCCCTTGTCTTTACATTTACCTTTTTCAAGGCCTTGATATATTTATCCTCATCAATGCCAAGTTCTCTTGCTGTCTGACGGAACTTCTCCTCATCCGGATTCTCCGGCAGCACCTGTCCTCCGATAATACTGCCCAGCACGGTTCCATCCTCCAGTGTGATCGGAATGCCGAAATCCACAAGTCCCGCATGGCAGGGATACACACCATGGCCTTCTCTGTCACACTGCTCGCAGCGCTTTTTCCCCTCTGCGCTTCCTCTCGTCAGATCAATACAGAACTCCGTAAAATTATAACAGTCACTGATGTATTTTCCGTCTGCACCCACAGCCACGGTTGCCAGTCCCGTGCTGTTTGCCCAGTTCTTCATGATCTGCTCGAATTTGTTCATGTCACAAAAATCCTGAATCTTCATATAACTTCCTACTTTCCCGGTTATCTTAACCGCCGAACGCATCAAATCCGGGGACTTTTTGTCCCGGTATTATCTTATATTTGCATAAAAAATTATACCACATTTTTCAATATTTTTCGCCCTTTTTAATATTTTTACAGATATTTTTTTCGACATTATCTGCCTGAATGCAGTATTTTGTATGGCTCTGAATAGTTAACAGAAATACATGAAATGTAGAGCCATCTATAGTATAATTATCTGGATACAAATATTGGAGCAGATCAAGCGAAAAAGGAGGTACCGTTAATTGAGGAAAACGAAGCTATTCATAAAAATAATATGTGTTCTCATTCTGATATTATCTACAGCCCTGCTCAGTGCCTGCTCCGCCAGCACCTCCGATAGTGCAGAAAAATACATTGTCCTGATCGGAGAAGATCCTGAGATCACAGAAAAACTTTCTGACATTGATCTGCTTGTCATAGATGCGGAATATTTTTCCCAAAATGACATTGCCCGTTTAAGAGAAAATGGTATCCATGAAATCTACTCCTATATCAATATCGGATCGATCGAGAGCTTCCGGTCCTATGATACAGACTTTGAGAAATATACTCTGGGTGCCTATGAGAATTGGCCGGAGGAAAAATGGATCGATGTCTCAGCTCCGGAATGGCAGGCATGTACAGCTTCCAGAGTAGACGCCCTGGTACAGAAGGATGTGGACGGCTTTTTTGTCGATAACACGGATGTATACTATAACTATCCGCAGGAATCCATCTATGACGGAATCCTTACGATTCTGGACTATATAAACCATACAGGCAGAAAGATCATGATCAACGGTGGGGACTGTTTTGTAAAAAAATATCTTACAACAGAAAAAAACGTTCTCATCGATGGGGTAAACCAGGAGAACGTTTTTACTGCGTATGATTTTTCAAAGGATGTCTATACTAAAAATGATCAAAGTACGCGTGAATACTATACTGAGTATCTGGATCTGGCTATGTCACACGGCTGTACCGCTTACACCCTGGAATACGCAACGGATCCCACCATCCGCAGACAGGCAGCCGCCTACGCCGGGAAGCATGGATACATCTGCTGCATTTCTGATAATATCGGATTATGTCTGGGGAGATAACATATTCCTCTCAAGCGCCATCATAGAAATGTAATCATACAAGTCTCCAGATGCTTTTGTTTTGTCTGCTCATCTGCATCAGCAGCCGTGCACAGATCACAATGATAGCATAGATTGTAGCCTCCCTGACTTCTGGTATCTTCTGTCACAGCAAAATATCCTGCTTTTAATTTCACGGTCTGCCCGTTTAGAAAATGAATTTCCCTCTGCATATAATCCGCAGGGCTATTTTGTACGGTAGGTACCATGGAATTATACTTTCCTGTAGTAATATAATCCATCTGGATCTCCGTAAAATAGTTCTTCAGATTCGCCTGATCTGCCGCCACCTTTGCCTTATGTATATAAGACAGGTACTGCGGTGCCAGTACTCCCACCAGCACTGCCATGATAGCTATTACAATGATCAGCTCTACTAATGAAAATCCCCCGTTTCCCTTCTTTCCTGTTGATTTTTTCATGACTTTTCTCTCCATTACATTACAATACATTCCGCAGGCATCAGGCCCACTGATTTTTATCCGTCATGATTTTATCATTTCCAAAATAAATGTCAATAAAGTAATTATTAAATATATATGATGCCAGGGTCAAAAGGTCTAAGCCCACATGAGCTTGCTCATAAGTGGGTGAAAGACCTTATGACCCGC
>OOCP01003891.1_pt1 | contig 10311 bp, 10 predicted proteins | sample 1671511 | NCBI WGS metagenome assembly OOCP01 (sample SAMN06348164, study PRJEB24527) | human gut metagenome | biome: human gut; feature: ankylosing spondylitis patient; material: feces | host: Homo sapiens | place: China | collected 2015-10 | reverse complement strand
ATGCGTGATACATGGAAAGAAGTAATGGCAAAAGCAAAGCAGGGTTAATTACTAAGGCGGTGAATCATGGAAACAGAAAATTATGTTCAGATGATGACAGACAGCCTGATAATGAAAAAAGATATACTTGAAAAAGTTATAGTGCTAAGCGAAGCACAAAATGGTATATTGGCTGCAGCAGAATTTGATGAGAAAGCTTTCCGTGAAAATATTGATGAGAAAGCAGAACTCATAGATAAGATAGAAAGACTTGATGACGGATTTAATTCACTTTTTGCAAGAGTTAAGGAAACTCTTGACGGACATAAAGATGAATACAAATCAGAAATAACCGTTATCAAAGAACTGATAAAAAATGTAACTGAGCTTGCAGTGCGGGTTCAGGCACAGGAGGCAAGAAATAAAGTTCTTGCTGAAAACAGATTTGCCCAGATGAGAAAAGAAGTTTCAAATGCGAAGAGAAACACTCAGGCGGCAAGTACATATTATAACAGCATGAACAAGCTGAATTTTGAGCCACATCTTATGGATCAAAAAAAATAAAAAAGATTATATTCGGGGGTAAAGTTTAAAACAGAATCACCGATATAGTATATAACAGGTTATTAAATAAATAACCTAAACAAAATAATATTAGTGGCAGGGACGCCACTGTAAATTCAAGGAGGAAACAATTATGGTAGTACAGCACAATTTATCAGCAATGAACACTAGCAGACAGATGAACAGTGTATCAAGTGCAATGTCAAAGTCAACAGAAAAGTTATCATCAGGTTACAAGATTAACCGTGCAGGTGATGATGCAGCTGGTCTTTCAATTTCAGAAAAGATGAGAAGCCAGATCAGAGGTCTTAACAAGGCTGCTTCAAATGCACAGGATGGTATCTCTCTTGTACAGGTAGCAGAAGGTGCTCTTAATGAGACACATTCAATCTTACAGAGAATGAACGAGCTTGCTACACAGGCAGCTAACGATACTAATACATCTGTTGATAGAGAAGCTATCCAGCAGGAAATGAATCAGCTTACAAGTGAGATTGACAGAATTCAGTCTACAACACAGTTCAACTCAATGAACCTCTTAGACGGTACATTCTCATCAAAGCAGCTTAAGCTTCAGGTTGGTGCTTTATCTGGTCAGTCAATTGGTGTATCTATTGCAAAGATGAGTGCTTCAAAGCTTCAGCTTACAGCAGCTAATATGAAGGTATCTTCATTCTCAGGAGCTGGTACAGCAATGAAGACAATTCAGGCAGCTATCAAGACAGTATCTGATACACGTTCAAAACTCGGTGCTATCCAGAACAGACTTGAGCATACTATCAATAACCTTAACACAACAAGTGAGAATACACAGGCAGCTGAATCACGTATCCGTGATACAGATATGGCTAGTGAAATGGTTGAGTACAGCAAGAACAATATCCTTGCTCAGGCAGGTCAGTCAATGCTTTCACAGGCTAATCAGCAGACACAGGGCGTACTTTCACTTCTCCAGTAAAAAGTATATTTTGTTTATTAAAGCTGGCTTATTAAAGCCAGCTTTTTTTACTTTATGAAGACACTGGGGATAGAAGAAGAGAACTAATTAAGACGTGTTATGAAAATTGATTGTATGGAGTGATAAATATGCGTGTACCTGATGATTTTTTAGAGGGCGAGATCCGCAACAGCTTTTACGTTGAAAGCATGATGAAAAAAGTATGGGCAGCACAGCTTGAAGTGCTGCATGAGATAGACAGAATATGTAAAAAACATAATATAACATATTTTGCTGACTGGGGAACACTGCTTGGTGCAGTAAGGCACAAAGGTTTTATTCCATGGGATGATGATATGGATATAACTATGAAACGTCAGGATTATATAAAGTTTTGTGAAGTATTTCCAAAAGAGACAACAGAACTTGATTTGGTAACTATATATACTGAAGAATGGTGGAATAGTCTCATAACGAGAGTTGTTAATGGCAAAAGAATACGATTTGATGATGAACATCTTCAAAAATACCATGGATGCCCATGGGTGATAGGACTTGATATATTTATTGTTGATTATGTTGCACCAACGCAGGAAGATGATGAATATACATGTGAAATTATAAAGATTGTGTCAGCACTTGTTGCTAATATAGAAGAAAATATTTATGATGATGAAACAATAAAGGCAGCTGCAATTGAAGTAGAGCAGATGCTTAATGTAAAGTTTGACTATAGTAAACCTCTTGAAAATCAGCTGCTGAGACTGATTGACAGACTTAATATGATGTATACAGAAGAAGAGTCAACAAAGATTGCACTTATGCCTGACCATGCAGGTCCTAGACCTTTAGATGTATATCCGAAAGAATATTACAGTGAAGCAATAGAGATGCCTTTTGAATATACAACAATTCCTGTTCCGGTTGGATACGATGCGATATTAAAACAAAAATACGGTGAAAATTATATGACTCCGATAATTGCTAACAGCAGTCATGAATACCCATTTTATAAAAAACAGAAAAGGGAGCTTTACAGCCAGATGGGTATAAAGATATGAAGACAGTAATTACATACGGAACATTCGATTTATTTCATCAGGGACATTATAATCTTTTAAAAAGAGCAAAAGAGTTGGGTGATTACTTAATAGTTGGCGTTACAACTGAGCATTTTGACGAGGCAAGGGGTAAGGTCAATGTTGTTGACCCTATAATTGAGCGTATAGAGAATGTCAAAAAGACAGGTTTTGCCGACATGATTATTGTTGAAGATCATGATGGGCAGAAAATTGAAGATATTCAAAAATACGGTGCGGATATATTTACTGTTGGTTCAGACTGGGTAGGAACATTTGATTATCTTAATGCCTTCTGTAAAGTAGTCTATCTTGAGAGAACGCCCAATATTTCTTCAACATTTCTTAGAAAAAAACAGTTCAAAATTGTAAGAATTGGCATAGTAGGTACGGGAAGAATTGCACCAAGATTTATATCGGAATCAAAATATGTAAGTGGACTTACGATAGAATGTGCTTACAATCCGGTAGATGAGAGTGCAAAGAGATTTGAAAAATGCGAGAAAATAAAGTGTTATACAGGTGATTATGAAGAATTTCTTGAAAATGTAGATGCCGTGTATATAGCTTCACCTAACGAAACACATTTTGAATATGCAAAAAAAGCTATAGAGGCAGGAAAACATGTGCTTTCGGAAAAACCGCTCTCATTTACCAAAAAAGAGAGTGAAGTATTGTATACAAGTGCAAAAGAAAAAGGCCTGGTGCTTATGGAAGCTGTAAAAGCAGCGTATTGTCCAGGATTCCAGCAGCTTATCAATGTCGCAAAAAGTGGAAAAATCGGAGATATAGTTGACGTTGAAGCATCCTTTACAAGACTTGCAGACCCGCTTTCAAGAGAACGTACAGATGCAGAATATGGCGGTGCATTTCTGGAGTTTGGACCAAGTGTGCTTGTGCCGGTAATTAAGCTGATGGGAAAAGATTACACATCAGTTACTTTTGACAGTATATATGATGGCAATGGAGTTGACCTGTATACAAAGGTTGATATACGCTATGACAACGGATTTGCAACAGTGAAGACAGGCGTTGGCGTAAAAACAGAAGGACAGCTTGTTGTTTCAGGAACAAAAGGATATATAATTGCACAATCTCCGTGGTGGCTTATGAAGAAGTTTGATGTAAGATACGAGGATTCATCAAAGATTGAGCATTTTGAGCCTAGATTCCAGGGAGACGGTTTGAGATATGAAATAAGTGATTTTGTTTCCAAGATAAATGGAACAGATAAGAAGGATTATAAGCTTACAGCAGGAGAATCAATTATAATGTCTGAGTTTGTTGAAAAATTCATGGAGCAGAAGAAAAACAGAAAAAATGGATGATTTCTAGACAGCGGAAAGGGGAAGATAAGTGAAGTCAGGGATTAAGTATGTTGACGGAATGGACTTGAGAGGTGTAATCAAAGCCGGATTAGAGGATTTTGAACTGGATTATACTGGTTGTAAAAGTGCAGATATGATTCTTGAAAATGGTGGAAATATTGACGGAATTGCAATCAGTCTGTGTGATTTTACAGATAAAGGATTTTTAAAAGAAAATGCTTCGCAGATATTTAGGGATGCAATGTCTGTTGCAGACAGATACAATGCATATATTGTTATTGATACAGAAAATGTGAAAAAAGCGTCTGTTCTGGAACAGATTATTGATGAATGTGTCAATGAAATTGCTGCATCAGATGTTAATATTTTTATAGAAAATGGTTATACGAATGATAATGGCAGATTCTATCATAATGATTATTCTGAAGGTTCAAGGCTTGTGGAACTTACAGATAAACTTAATTTGCTTGCAGGCTGTGATAAATTTGGAATCTGTATCAATGTTGGACATGCTAATCTTCTTGGTATAAACGTGAGGGATATGGTTAGAGTATGCGGTAAAAAGACCGGTATAATGCATATTAACGATAACGACGGAAAAGGCGATTATCATCAGATGCCATATACATTTACGACAGGAAGAGGACTGCTTTCAACAGACTGGGGCAATATAATAGGCGATTTGTCAAGAACAGGATTTGACGGAAGATTTGTATTTAATGTTGAAGGCACATTTAAAAGAACACCGGCAAAGCTTCATAAATCAATGGCAGAACTTCTTGAAGCAATGTATGAAGAGTGGATAGAGAGCTGTTATAAGACTGAAGAATATCTCGCGGCTGACGGAAAGAAAATTATTCTTTTCGGGGCCGGAAGAATGGCACTTAATTATATGCAGAACTGGGGAGATAAGTATCCACCTGCATTTCTTGTTGATAATAATTCTGAAATCCAGGGTCAGGAAAGATGGGGAATACCTGTGAAATCGCCTGATGAAATCCTTAATGTTCCGGAAAGTGAGCGAAATGTGTGGATTTGCAATATGTATTATGATGCTATCGGTGCACAGCTTGACAGCATGGGCATCGAATACAGATGCTATTGGGACCATTATTATATGTAGTAAGTTGTGAGGTGAAAAATGCTTAAAGTAGGAGTACAGACAAAAGGAATCCTTCCTGATATGCCGGTAGATAAAGGCTTTCAGTTTATTAAAGATGCCGGATTTGAAAAAGTTGACCTGAGTATAGATACATTTTTGAAAAACTCAGATTTATACGCCGGTAATGTTAATAGATTTTTTGATGCTTCAGTAGAAGATCTGTTTGTATATTTCAATGATTACAGGATTGCAATGGAAAAGGCGGGGATTAGTCCGTCACAGATGCACGCACCTTATCCGGTAAATGTTCTTGGAAGAGGAAAACAGAATGAATATATGCAAGGGAATGTAATACCTAAAAACATATTGATAGCGGAATTTTTAGGTGTTCCGTGGATGGTTGTTCATCCGTTTAAAATGCAGTATGTGTATGGAAAAGATGTTGAACGTGCGAAAAATATTGAGTATTTTAAGATGCTCATTCCACTGTTAAAGCAGTGCAATGTTGGAATCTGCTTTGAAAATCTTTATGAGGGTATCGGACAGAGAATTGTTGAGGGTGTGTGTGCTGACCCTGATGATGCCATATGGTATCTTGATACGTTAAATGATTATGCGGGAGAGGAATTATTCGGGTTCTGTCTTGATACGGGACATCTCCAGCTTGTAAAAAGAGATCCATATGAATTCATAACAAAACTTGGCAGCAGGCTGAAAGTTCTTCATATTCATGAAAATGATGCTATTGGTGATTTACATCAGATGCCATATACATTTGGCACGAATGAATCAGAAGGCCAGGTGTGGGACAGAATTTATAAAGGTCTAAAAGATATTAAATTTGATGGAACGCTCAGCTTTGAGACATTTCCTACAATGAACAGTTTTCCGAAGGGAATGTCTGCAAGTGTTTTAAAAACAATATGTTCTATTGGAGAATATATGGCTGAAAGAATAGAAAATGAAGGCTAGAGGTCTTGAAGCGGAAAGGCAGTAGAAACTTATGAGAATCGGAATAATCGGAACAGGAAGAATTGCGTCAAGGTTTGCAGATACGGCATTTGCCGGGATTGAAAGTGCATATGTAAGCTGTGTATATAATCCAAAGGCTGAAAGTGCAGAAAAATTTGCAATACAGCACAGAATAGAAAATTATACAGATAGTCTTGAGGAGTTTACTATGCTTACAGACGCTGTATATATTGCATCTTTGCATGAGACACATTATGAGTATGCAAAATATATGTTAAATAATAAAAAACATGTTCTTTGCGAGAAGCCTGCAGTGCTTAAAAAAGCACAGGCGGAAGAACTGTATAGTCTTGCAAAAGAAAATAATGTTGTATTTATGGAAGCTGTAAAGACTGCTTACTGTCCGGGATTTCATGCCATGATGGCAGCTGCAAAGAGTGGAAAAATAGGAAGAATCATAGATGTTGAGGCGGCATTTTCCAGACTTACTCCTGTTAATACGAGAGAATATATGGCACAGGATTACAACGGAAGTTTCCTTGAGTTTGGTAGTTATGTATGTATGCCGGTGTTTGAACTTCTAGGATGCGATTACGATGACGTAAGATTCCATTCAATGCGGGCTGTAAACGGTGTTGATGCATATACAAAGGCAGTTTTTTCATTTGGCGGTAAATCTGCTGAAGTAAAGACAGGGCTTGGTGTAAAGACAGAAGGCCAGCTTCTCATATCGGGAACAAACGGATATATTCTTGCCAAGTCACCATGGTGGCTTACAAAAGAATTTGAGATAAGATACGAAGACCCGAATAAAAAAGAAGTGTACAAATATGCTTATGAGGGTTCAGGACTGCAATATGAGTTGAAGGCATTTATAAATAATGTAAATAATATAAATAAGATAAATGAATCTGACGATTTAGACAGCGAGTGCCGGAAGGTATCAGTATGGACAGGGGCAGAAGCCTGCACAAATCGTGAAATTTCAATAGCAACAGCAGATGTTATGGAAAAATTCATCGAGTGGAACAGACCACAGGTCCAGGAAAAACAGAAAGAATTGTTTGGCAAGGATATAAAAAAGCCGAGAGTATGGGCACACAGGGGCTGCTGCACGCTTTATCCTGAAAATACGCTCGAAAGCTTCAAGGCGGCGGCCGAGCTTAAAGGAATTACAGGTGTTGAGCTGGATATACAGTTTAGTAAGGATAAGAAAATAGTTGTATTTCATGACGAAAATGCAAGTCGTGTTACGGGAATTGACAAAAATATAAAAGATTGTACACTTGATGAACTCAAAAGTTTCAAGATGGCATCAAATGACGGCAGATATGCACAGATTCCAACTTTGTCGGAAGTTCTTGAACTTTTAAAACCATATTGTGAAAATAACGGACTGTTAATTAATATAGAATTAAAAACGAGCAAAGTACGTTATGAGGGAATAGAGGATGAAGCTTATAAGCTTGTAAAATCATATGGAATGGAAAAATATATTGTATGGTCTTCATTTCTGGCAGATTCGGTATCCTGCATCAAAAAGATAGATAAAGATGCAAAAACCGGCGTTTTAGCTGGCTCGTTAGAAGATTGCATAGCAATGGCACAAAAGACAGGTGCGGAAGCACTCCATCCATATATAGGTGGGCTTGTATTTGAACTGCCTGAGCATATGAAAGACATGCCGGTGCGGGCATGGAATGGTGAAGAACCGTTCTTTAAGGATGGAAGACCGTTGAAAGAACCTGACCTTAATAAATACAGGTTTTATGGGGCTACAGATATATTTACAAATATGCCGGAGAGGTATCTTGATGAAAAGTGAATTTTTTAAAGAAGAAATTCGTGAAGGTTTTACTGTCAGTGCAGAGATGAAAAAAGTCTGGGCGGTCGAAATGAAAGTCCTTTCATTTGTCATAAGTGTTTGCAAAAAATATGACATACCCTATTTTGCGGATTACGGGACACTACTTGGGACAGTAAGACACAAAGGCTTTATACCATGGGATGATGACATTGACATATGCCTTAAACGTTCGGATTATATGCGTCTTATTGAAGCATTTAAGAAAGAAAATAATACAGATTATGTATATAATGGATTTTATTTTTCAGATACAAGCGGTCAGCCGTTTATGAGTGTGTCTGATTATACAGGAGTTCCAATACCGGCTTCGGTGCAGGAAAAGTTCTTTGGATGTCCGTATGTTGCAGGAATAGATATTTATCCGCTTGATTATGTGCCGAGAGATTCAGAACTTGCCGGACTTCAGCTTAATATGTATGTTGCATTGTACGATATTGCGATAAGATTTTATGAGATTTCCAGGCAGGAACTGGAAGATAATTTAGGGCAGATTGAGCAGATTTATAACGTGAAATTTGTTCGTGATAATACTTTAAGAGGTCAGATATGGCGGCTTGCAGACAGTATCGCAGCCATGTTTACCGAAGAAGAAAGCGATAAACTTACATTTCTTGCACGTAATGCACAGGGCGATGTCGGATTTGGATATAACAAAGAATGGTATGATTCATCGGTGGATATGAAGTTTGAGGATATGGATATAGCAGTTCCGTGTGGACATGACGATATTCTTACAATGCTTTACGGTGACTATAAAGTTCATGTCTGTAACACAAGTTCGCATAACTATCCGTTCTATGCGAAGCAGAAAGAGTTTTTGCTTGAGAATGGGTATGAGGTGTGAAAATAATTTATATATGAGGGAAAAAGATGATTATTCAGGAAAGCATTGATAAGATAATCAATTATGGTTTTTGACAGTTGAAGAGAAAGAAGATATATCGCTGTTCTTTGAAAATTACGGAAGTGACAAAATTATAGAAGTAGATAAAAATGCATATTATACATATAAATCATATACTACTGAAAATAAACCTGTTGATATACATGTAACCTATAATCAGGATATGTTTCGGGCATCAATAAATATAATAGTAAAATATGGTTATGCAGTGGCTGATGATATAAGCGGCAATCATGTATGTGTATTAAGTTATATGGGAAGTACATATAATCATAAATATGTATATTCAGGTGGGGCAGATTTAAGTTTTATTAATCAGTATGATTGCATATTTTTATATGATTGCAATGAGTTTTCGGTTGAATTATGTCAGCCTGTATTGAAGCTGTGGAGCGGTAAGCGGCTTGTACTGGTTGGTGAAAACTGGGAGGGATTAATACCGATGCTTCCGGAATTACAGGCAGAGTGCTGGTACGAACCGATACTTACAGATGAAAGATTCAAAGAGCTGTCATATGGAATGAAGAGCCTTAGAGTTATATTCGGAATGCCGCATGCAGAACCTATGGACAGATATAATGAAGGAATCATGTATTATGATGAGATAATGTCTTTTATATTTATGTTTGCAGATTACAGACAACTTGGCGAATTGAATCCTGATAAGAATTTTCTGGTGATTGACGGATATTATGACAATCTTGGTCTTTTGTTATACAGTCTAAAGTTGAAACAGTTGCACGTTACGCAAAAAGTAAAGGATTCATACCGGTAATAAATTTCAAGATGGCCGGTAACAGCTTTTATCAGAATAATAGTGATTATGATATCTGGAGCAAATTTTACGAGCAGCCGGAAGGCTATACACTGGATGAAGTATACAAAAGTAAAAATGTGTATTTTGTAACACCATTTTATAACGGAAGTGTTCAAAGCACACTTATGGAGCGTATGGCAGGAAATACACAGCTTTCATGGGTAAACGGCATATATAATACAAGAGTAAAGAAATATATTCAGGAGAGACTGGAAAAATATCTTCCTGCTCCATCAAAAACACTTGGCGTACTGGCACGCGGAACAGATTATATTAATACACATCTTCACAATCATCCTATTCATGCGTCAAAAGAAATGCTTAGTGAAAAAATGGATGAGACACTTAATAATGATAAAACATTAGAATATATATACATTGCAACAGAAGATGCCGGGTACTGTGAATATTTTAAGGAATATATAAGGATAAAGTCTCATTTACAGACCAGGAGCGTTTTCAGACAAAAGAAAATGAACTCCTTGCAGATTATCATAGAAATGAAAAAATCAAAAGGGATGGCTTCTTTCTTGGAGCAGAGTACATAGCGTCAATATATCTTCTGGCACATTGTAAATCTTTATTAGTATCAGGCGGCTGCAGAGGGCTTGATGAGGCACGGAAAGAAAATGGTGGAAAATATAAGGATGTTTATGTGTTTAATCTTGGCGTGAATGAGTAGAATATAATAGATCGGAAGAGCGTCGTGTAGGGAAAGAGTGTAGATCTCGGTGGTCGCCGTATCATTAAAAAAAAAAAAAA
>OOCP01003888.1_pt1 | contig 10313 bp, 7 predicted proteins | sample 1671511 | NCBI WGS metagenome assembly OOCP01 (sample SAMN06348164, study PRJEB24527) | human gut metagenome | biome: human gut; feature: ankylosing spondylitis patient; material: feces | host: Homo sapiens | place: China | collected 2015-10 | reverse complement strand
ATAATGTACCTCTCAAATAACATATACTCACGAATTTGATTTCAACTTTTTTTGTTAGAAAATTTAAAATCTTTACTTATATTTAACACCTTTCGACATATTTTTGCAATACTTTTTGAATAAATTACAAGCTAATTGTAATAATCAATCAGTTTGCGGTCTTTTTTTTACAATTTTCTTTATTGCAACTACAAATGCATCAACAAGAAAGATTGCAATAGCAATCGCTCCAGCTGCACCTATCGTATATACGAGACTTGATAATGCACCATCCATGTCTGACAAAAACAGATTATAGACGGTCTGATACATTCCTGCTCCCGGAACAATAGTAAGAATTGCGGGAATAAGCATCGTTGTAACCGGTGTCTTTAATATTCTTGCAAGTATATGTGAAGCAACAGCAAGTACCAGCCCTGATACAAAAGTTGCCGTAAGCATTGTTGAAATTCTGTCTATATATAAGTAAACTGCCCAGCCTGCCATTCCAAGAACACCATTTATAAAAAGGCACTTTTTAGGTGCTTCATTTATCACTGAAAAACTGATAATTGCACAAAAGGCAAATATACACTGCATAATCATCTCACAACACCTCCCATTATAAGAAATCCGACATATACACCAAGTGCAATCATTGCTGCACGGACAAATGATTCAAGAATTTTGGCATTTCCAGCCGCATAATCTCCATGAAGTGTATCACGTATAGCATTGGTTATTGCGGCTCCGGGAACAAGAACCATTATTGCACCAACAATAACATGATTAAGGTGAAGCTGCGGATTAAATCTTACAAAAAGCGATGCAATAACCGAAATAATCACGGAAGAAATCAAATCCTGTATCAAATCATTAAATTCAGTTACTTTTCCAATATGCAGCCATCCGACAAGACATAGCCCCACTATTCCTGTATAGAACATGTCTTGCCAGTTTCCTCCAAACATACCTGTAAAAAAAGCAACTCCAAGAATTATACATATATCTTTAAGCCACCATGGATATACATTTCTTTTCAGGTGTTTTATCTGATAAAAAGCCTCCTCAAGCGTAATTTCACCTTTATAAAACTTTCTTGAAATATCATTGACGCTTGCTATCATATTAAGATTAGTTGTGCTTTTATTTACACGACGTACAACTGTAAGTGCGTCAATATCAGGGTCATCAAGAGAAATCATAAATCCAGTCGAAATAACAAACGCCTGTGTTGTTTTAAGTCCTGACACTTTGAGAATATAATTTATTGTCTCTTCAACCCTGTAAATTTCAGCACCATTTTCAAGCATTACCGTTCCTGCCAGTGCCGCCGTATCTATCAGTAATTTGTAATCCATATTTTCCATTAATTTCATCCTCTATTCTAAGCAGCCTGTTATACTTTGCGACTCTCTCACTTCTGCTTGGTGCCCCGCATTTTATCTGGCCTGCATTAAGGCCTACAGCAAGGTCTGCAATAGTCGTATCTTCTGTCTCACCCGAACGATGCGATATAATCGCTTTATATCCGGCTTTGTGAGCCATCTTTACAGCTTCAATTGTCTCAGACACGGTTCCAATCTGATTAAGCTTGATAAGAATTGCATTGGCACATCCGCTCTCTATTCCTTTTTTTAACCTCTCAGTATTGGTGACAAATAAATCATCTCCTACAAGCTGACATTTGTGTGCAAGCCTGTTTGTAAGCATTTTCCAGCCCTCCCAGTCCTCTTCGTCTAGTGCATCTTCAATAGATATAACCGGATATCTGTCAACTATCTGCTCCCAGTGTATAACAAGTTCTTCAGAAGTAAAAGTATTTTTTGACTTAGGAAGCTCATATTCTCCACACACACTTCCCTTCCATTCGCTTGCTGCCGCATCAATTGCAAGTGCAAAGTCTTTTCCCGGAATATATCCGGCTTTTTCTATTGCATTTACAATATAAGACAATGCCTCTTCATCGCTTACAAGGTCGGGTGCAAATCCTCCCTCGTCTCCAACTGCTGTCGAATATCCGTCTTTTTTTAATATACTCTTCAAAGTGTGAAACACTTCAGCACACATACGAAGCCCTTCCCTGAAATTCCCGGCACCAACAGGCATTATCATAAATTCCTGCACATCAAGCGTATTACCCGCATGTGCACCACCGTTTAATATGTTCATCATAGGTACAGGCATAGTATCAGCTGCAATTCCACCAAACAGTCTGTAAAGAGGAATCTTTAATGACGCAGCCGCAGCATGTGATGCTGCTATAGACACCGCAAGTATTGCATTGGCACCAAGTTTTGACTTATCTTTTGTTCCGTCAGCTTTAATCATTGCCGCATCAATGGCATAAATATCACAAGATTCCATGCCCTTTAATGTGTCGTTAATAACTGTATTAACATTTTTTACAGCATTAAGAACACCTTTTCCCATATACCTTTTTTTATCATTATCTCTTAATTCCAGTGCCTCATATATACCTGTTGATGCACCACTCGGTGATATCCCATATCCTACACTTCCATCCGATAATTTTACACACGCTTCAACAGTCGGATTTCCTCTTGAATCCAATACTTCTCTTGCAGTAACTTCTTCAATAATGCTTCCGGATTTCATATATGCACTCCTTAATTAACTGTTTTAATATGATTTTTCAAAAGCATTATTCCCCAAAAAATCATTTATTAAACAGTGCATATTATTTTTAATCTAGTTCTGCTTTTCCTGTATATAATTCGTAATATCTTCCTTTCATTGCAAGAAGCTGCTCATGTGTTCCCCGTTCTATAATTTCTCCATTCTCAAGAACCATAATGGCATCCGCATTTCTTATAGTAGACAATCTATGTGCAATTACAAATGTAGTTCTGTCTGACATAAGTCTGTCCATTCCATCCTGAATCTGACGCTCTGTAATTGTATCAACTGAACTTGTCGCCTCATCCATTATAAGCACCGGTGCCTTGGATAATGCCGCACGGGCAATATTAAGAAGCTGCCTCTGGCCCTGACTGAGATTAGAGCCGTCTCCCTCCAGCACAGTATCATATCCTTCTGACAAATGACGTATAAAGTAATCAGCATTGGCAGTCTTTGCTGCCGCTATAACCTCCTCATCAGATGCATCAAGCCTTCCATATCTTATATTCTCCATGACTGTTCCCGTAAAAAGATGTGTGTCCTGAAGTACAAGTGCTATATTCTTACGCAGTTCTTCCATATTTAATGTTCTTATATCCCTGCCGTCAAGCGTAATCCCACCGTCCCATATTTCATAAAATCTTGTCAGCAGATTAGTTATTGTTGTCTTTCCTGCTCCTGTTGAACCTACAAAAGCAATCTTTTGTCCCTTTTTCGCAACAAGACTTATATGTTTCAGTACAGGAGTATCTTTTCTATATCCGAATGTAACATCATCCATGACAATTTCACCTTTCACATTGTCAGGAATATCACCCGTTACATCTTCCTCTTCCATATCACATATATCAAACACTCGCTCTGCACCGGCAAGTGCAGAAAATATTGTATTCATCTGCATTGTAATCTCATTAATCGGTCTTGAAAATTGTCTTGCATAAGTTACAAATATCGTAAGTCCTCCGATGTCAAAGCCTTTAAGCACACATAAAATACCGCCAATCATAGCTGTAAGCGAATAATTGACCTGTCCGAGATTTCCTACAACAGGTCCCATAATTCCACCAAAAAACTGTGCTTTTATCTGCTTGTCTTTCAAGTCATAATTATATTTTCTAAAATCTTCCACTGCCTGTTTTTCATGGCAGAAAACCTTGACAACTCTCTGTCCGCTTATCGTCTCCTCTATGCACCCGTTTAGGGCACCGAGCGACTTCTGCTGTGCCGCATAATACTTCCTGCTTCGTGACACAAGAAATCTGCCGGAATAAATAATAACAGGTGCCATGACAAATGTTATTAATGAAAGCCATATATTGGTATATATCATCATCGCAAATGTTCCGACGAGCGTCATTATTCCGGAAAACAGCTGTACTGCCGTGCTGTTTAACATCTCACCTACAACATCAACGTCATTAGTATACCTGCTCATCAGATCGCCCTTGCTGTTCATATCAAAAAATGATACCGGCAGCTTCTGCATATGTACGAATAAATCACGTCTTATAGCAAGCATTGCTCTCTGCGACACTTTTAACATAAGCCTTGCCTGAAAATATGTTGCCAGAACTCCCAGAAGATAAACCGATGCCATAACAACAAGTGCCATCGCCAGACTCTTTATACCACCATTTTCATTAAATCCTATAATATAATTATTAATCACCGGTCTTAACATATACGATGCCGCAAGCGTACTGGCTGTACTCGCGAGAACACAACACAATGCACCAGCCAGCTGCAGTTTTGTCTCTTTCATATAAGAAAAAAGACGGATTATCGTATTTTTAGTATTCTTGGGTCTTTCTTTCTTTTTTCCCATAGACCCGCCGGTTCCTTTCATGGCTCCGGTAACTCCGCCCATTGGTGGCATATTATCCCACCTCCTTACTTATCTGGATATCAAATATTTCCTTATATAAAGGACATGTCTTTAAAAGTTCTTCATGTGTTCCAAATCCCTTTACACATCCATTATCCATGACAAGAATCTCATCAGCTTCCATAACTGATGTAATTCTTTGTGCAATAATTATCTTTGTCATATCTGAATACTTTCCATATAATACATTTCTTATATATTTTTCAGTTGCAGTATCAACCGCACTTGTCGAATCGTCAAGAATCAATATCTTAGGATGCTTTAATAAGGCTCTAGCAATACAAAGTCTCTGCTTCTGTCCGCCCGACACATTAGAACCACCTTGTCCAAGCTGTGTATTATATCCTTCTCTAAAGCCTCTTATAAATTTATCAGCCTGTGCGTCTGCCGCTGCCTGTGCAATCGTTTTTTCATCTGCATTTTCATTGCCCCACCTGAGATTTTCATAAATATCTCCCGAAAACAGCGTATTTTTCTGAAGTACCATGCCTATACCATTTCTTAAATTATCAAGCGAATACTCTTTGACATTAACTCCATCCACACATACTTCACCCGCATCAACATCATAAAGACGAGGAATAAGGGACACAAGTGTAGTCTTGCCGCTTCCTGTCGGACCGATAATCCCCAGTGTCTGTCCTGCTTTTACATCGAAGCTTATATTCGACAAGACATTTTCTTCACTGTTCTTATAATATCTGAACGACACATTTTTAAATGATATATTTCCATCCTCAACTTTTCTTTCCTTATATAATGCGTTATCATCTGTCAGGTCGATCTCTTCTTCAAGCACCTCTCTTACTCTTCTAAATGATGCGACTGCTCTTGCCCAATTTAAAAATACGATTGAAAGCATCGTAAGGCTTCCCATAATCTGGACTATATAATTAGTAAATGCCGTAAGGTCACCCACCTGCATCTTCCCACCTATAATCATGTTGCCGCCAAACCATACAACAGCAACGGTCGTAGCATTGAGTGCAAGCGTCATGACAGGCTGATACTTAATCATAATATTCATGGCGTGGATATTTTTATCAAACAAGTCCTTATTATGCTCATCAAAACGCTTTTCTTCATAATCTTTTCTCACAAATGACTTAATAAGCCTTATGTTGACAAGCCCCTCCTGAACGCACGAATTAAGACAGTCAATGCTGTTTTGCAAAGCCTTGAATCTTGGAAATGCTTTTTTCATTATTATAATAATAGAAATAACAAGTACAGGAACGACAATTATAAATACAATAGCAAGCGATGGACTTATTACAAATGCCATAGTTATTGCACCTATAAGTATTCCCGGAGACCGAAGGCACGCCCGGAGTGTCTGCATTATCATATTCTGAATCTGCGTAATATCATTGGTAAGCCTCGTAATAAGCGACCCTGTTGAAAACTTATCTATATTGTTAAATGAAAACTTCTGTATCTTTTCAAATAAATCCATACGCAGGTCAGCACCAAAATTCATGGCTGCATTAGCCGCAAACCATGCACCAAGCACGCCTCCGACCGCCATACATACTGCCACTAAAACCATGACAAGCCCGATTCTTGTTATATATCCTACATCATGATTGGCTGCTCCGACATTAATAATCTTTGACAACAGCCATGGCAGGATAATCTCACCCGCAACTTCAACCAGCATAAAAATTGGTCCTAAAATATAATAATAAACATATGGCTTTATATATTTTAAAAATAGTTTCATAAATGCCTCTTTTCTTTTCTATATCTACTTATACGCTCATACTATATAGTTATAGTATATAGTATATTACTTGAAAAATCAACCATATTATTTCTCATTTACATTGTTTTTTTTTATAACTTGTGCTAATATATTAATGAGCGTTATTCTTTAAAGAAAATGCATCAGCTTTATTCACTATATTTTATTTTAAATACTTTTAAAAAGAACCGACCTTTATGGCGGTTACATAACAAACTGTTCTGACAGATTGTATTAATCAAAGTATTTATTCTGATGTCAGACATTCATGCTGCTAACAAGCCTTGATGTCTCTTTAATTTTAGCGTTCATTTTTATCCCTATATTTAATTAAAAAAGAAGAAAATCCTTTCATCATCATGAGGCATATTGCATCAAAGATGCACATTGGGACTTTGCTTCGCAAAACAAGGAGGCAATCCTCTCCTCGCTTGAGGTGCTCGGATTTTGCTTCGCAAAACAAGGAGGCAATCCTCTCCTCGCTTGAGGTGCTCGGATTTTGCTTCGCAAAACAAGGAGGATATTATGAATTCTAAGGGAAACACAAAATTTTTAGTCGAGCTTGCGTTAATGGTCGCAATTATTATCGTTATGGCTCTCACACCACTCGGTTATATTAAAACACCGGGACTTTCTGTAACACTTTTGACTATTCCGGTAACTGTCGGTGCCGTAATGTTAGGTCCTGCCGGCGGTGCGGTATGCGGTGCGGCTTTTGGTCTCACAAGCTTCTACCAGACTTTCGGCATGAGTGCATTCGGTTCTGTACTTCTTACAATCAATCCGTTTGGAACATTTATCACTACAGTTGTAATGCGTGTACTTGAAGGCTGGCTTACAGGTCTTATATTCAAAGCACTCCGTCAATCAAAGCACCTTGCAAAGGCATCATTTTACATTGCAAGTCTTGCATGCCCTCTTCTTAACACTCTGCTTTTCATGAGTTCACTTGTAATATTCTTTTACAACACTGAGTATATACAGGGCTTTGCTCAGGCATTTGGTGCCACAAATCCATTTATGTTCGTAATCGCATTTGTCGGAGTTCAGGGTGCTATTGAAGCCGTAATCTGTTTTGTTGTAGGAAGCATTTTAACACGCACGCTTTACAAGGTTTTAAAAGCAGGAGGCGTTAAAAATGAATCAGCAAAATCTGTTCTTTAATGAAATTGATGTAAACACTGCAACCAATGGCACACTTGGATTTAAACTTGGCCATGCAGCAGACAATAAAGCCAAAACCGGCGTATCGGTAATATACTTTCCTGACGGTGCAAAGGTTGGCTGCGATATAAGCGGCGGAGGTCCCGCCTCAAGAGAGACCCCTCTTACAATGCCGCTCACAGCTGACAATCCCGTAAATGCAATCGTTTTTTCAGGCGGCTCAGCATATGGACTTGCCGCATCAGATGGTGTAATGAAATGTCTTGAAGATAATGGTATCGGATATGATACCGGCGTCGCTAAAGTTCCGCTTGTATGCCAGTCATGCATATTCGACCTTGGTTATGGTAATTCGCATGTCCGCCCTGACTACAAAATGGGTTACGAAGCATGCACAAACGCACTTAACCGCTCATCTGCTGATTTTACAGCCGGTGATTCCGTTGAAGCAAAAAATCATGAAACATCAGAGATTATCGGCAATGTTGGTGCCGGTACAGGTGCAACCGTTGGTAAAATCGGAGGCATGAATTACGCACAGAAATCAGGTCTTGGAATACATTCTGTGAGAGTCGGAAAACTCACACTCACAGCCATTGTTGTCGTCAATGCACTCGGTGACATTTTCAATCCCAAAACAGGAGAAAAAATCGCCGGATTCCACAAACCTGACCGTTCAGGCTTTGCCGACAGCATAACAGCAGCACTCCACAATATGCTGCCAAAAGACCCATTTACAGGAAATACAACAATCGGTGCAATTATAACAAATGCTGAATTTTCAAAAGCCGAGATGGGTAAAATCGCTTCAATGACACGAAATGCCTATGCAAGATGCATCAATCCTGTAGGCACAATGGCAGACGGCGATACAATATATGCTGCAAGTATTCCATCCGGTAATGAGCCTGTGAAAGCAGACATTAATATTGTAGGAACTCTCGCAGCCGAAGTTATGTCAGCAGCCATTTTAAAAGCAGTTAAATACTCACATATTCCTGATGAAGAATATTTAAAAAACATTTAAATAATCACACAAAAAAATCATGCCGGCTTTCAAAAACTACCGGCATGATTTTCTTGTTGTAAATTATCCGAATACAGACTATAATTATTTTGTACAATTTCGTAAACCAATTTAATATCTATGTTAATTACACAGAAATGGAGATTTTATGAAAAAACAGACAGATAAAATAATTAATAAAAATTTCAAAAAAGTAGAAAAGAAAATCGAAAATCATGCTTCTGAGCTGGAACGAAGCAACAAAATTGCAATGTATTCACACCTTGTTGAAACTATTATTATAACTTTATTCTGCGTCCTTGAAGCCACAACAAGAGGAAAATCATGGCTTTTTGTAATAATTCTTACAATAATCGGCTTTGTGCCTGTCATATGTGAATTCATAGCATGGGGAAAAAACCGTGAATCACAGGCAATACGCCATTTTGTAGCAATTGGTTATGCCGTATTTTATACATGCACAATATTTACAACTTCATGCAGTGCAATATATGTTATGGCTCTTCCAATGATATTCATCGTATCTGTTTACAATGATTTTAAATACATGCTTATGGTAAACACAGGCGTTGTAATCGAAAGTTTTATATCCGTATTTATCGGTGCGTCAACCGGAAAATTTGGTTATCTCGGACTTGATGCAGCTGCAATCCAGATTGTAACAGTATTAATAACAGGTGTGCTCGCTTGTCTGCTCGCACTTACAACAAAAGCAAATGCACAGCAGAAAATTGATGTCGTTAAAGAATCACAGCAAAAGACCAAGGAACTTCTTGATGATATTTCCCAGATATCTGCACATATGCAGAATGGCATTGCAGAAATATATACACAGCTTGAAAAGTTAAATGATTCAGCAAAACTTACACAGTCAACAATGGTTCAGGTTTCTACCGGTGCTGCCGATACAGCAGATGCAGTACAAAACCAGCTCTCACAAACTGAAGAAATCCAGAAAAAAGTCAGTCTTGTTGACACTGCTGCAAATGAAATATCTGACAGCATAATGGAAACATTAAACATACTTACAAGCGGCAGCAAAGATGTTGAACAGCTTGTTGCAAATGTAGATATTTCAGTTAAAAACGGTCAGCATGTGGCAGACAAGCTCTCTAACCTCAGTGTACGTATTAAAGAAATGCATTCAATCATAGCAATGATTGAAGAAATTGCTTCACAGACAGAATTACTTGCCCTCAATGCAAGCATTGAAGCCGCACGAGCCGGAGAAGCCGGTAAGGGCTTCGCTGTAGTTGCAACTGAAATTTCAAAAATGGCAACTCAGACAGGTGATGCTACAGAAAATATAACAAAACTTATTGAAAATATTTCAACTGCTATTGAAGAAGTTGTAACTGTAATCTACGAAATGATTGACGGAATCAATGCAGAAAAATCTTCAACCGAAAGTACAGCAAAGAGCTTTGACAATATTCAGAATAATACATATGCAATACGCGATAATGTTGAACAGCTCACACAGAGCATAGTAGAACTTAAAAATGCCAATAATGTAATTGTCGATTCTATCCAGACAATATCAGCTGTTTCACAACAGCTTTCAGCACATGCTTCTGAAACTACTAATAATGAAGAAGAGAATGTCAAAATTCTTGAAAATATTGCAGATAAAATGCATGGTCTCATTGATACCGTCAAGGAAGACAACTCTGCATCTTTATAAAATTCAACATAAAAAACATCTGGCAGTGTTAAAATCTGTCAGATGTTTTTTATCTTAATTATAATTTATCTTACTTCAGTTTCTCGTTCAATTCATCAATCATTGCCAAGGCCTTGTCTTTATCCTTTTCACCTATATATTTTGTAACTGAAAGCTGATCATAAAAATCATGGCGTATCTTTGCCAT
>OOCP01003886.1_pt1 | contig 10316 bp, 10 predicted proteins | sample 1671511 | NCBI WGS metagenome assembly OOCP01 (sample SAMN06348164, study PRJEB24527) | human gut metagenome | biome: human gut; feature: ankylosing spondylitis patient; material: feces | host: Homo sapiens | place: China | collected 2015-10 | reverse complement strand
CAAGCAGAAGACGGCATACGAGATAAGCTAGTGACTGGAGTTCAGACGTGTGCTCTTCCGATCTTTATCATATACAGAATCGCTTCAGGATACTGTAGGTGATTATACAGAAGATATGATAAATATTCTCAGCGTTCCTGTATATGATAATAAAGGTGAGATTAAGGGCGTGTTGTTTGCTACATATCTTACAGAAAAATTTCACGAAGTGATATTTTCAGATTCATTTCAGGGTGAAGGATATACATATATTGTTGCCGGCGATGGTGATGTAATATCATCATATGGTGACGGGATGCAGAAAGAATATGATAATATTTTCATATATACAGGTGATGCGGCACAATATGACGATGCCATACAGGAAAAAGTTGAAAATGATATGCGGGAGAAGCTTAGCAGGGTTGGTATAGGTGTTAATGAGGATAACGATAAGTATTTTTATTGCTATAAACCACTCGAGATTGAGTCTGCTGATATGAACTGGTATATTTTCTCTATTGAACCAAAGAGTGTTCTTGATGAAAGAATGCATCCTATAATGAGAGATATACAGTTTCTTACAGTTATCCTTATATGTATCCTTGTTATGGCTAATATTATATTCTTATATTACAATGTAAGAAGAAGACAGGAATTATTCAGGCTTGCATATAAAGATAGTATTACAGGTGGAGATAATTTCTCAAATTTCAAGGAAAAAGCAAAGAAGTATGAAAATACAGAAGGATATGTAATTGCACTTGATATAAGTGAGTTTAAGCTCGTCAATAATGTATGCGGCAACGCCCGTGGTGATGAAGTATTAAAGGCTATATGGGATGTCATACTGGCTAATTGCAATGATAATGAGCAGGCAGCCAGAGTTAATGCTGACAGATTTGTAATATTTTGGATTGAAAGAAGCAAAAAGACAGTTACTTACCGTATCGAAAAGCTGATAAATGAGATTGAAGGCATATCAGAGCAGTTGAGCGTGCCTAGATTGTATCCTGTAATAGGAATACGTGCTGTAGAAAAGCTTGATGATGCAGATAAACGTTATGGTGAGGCATTGAGAGCTAAAGCACTTGTAAAGAACAGACGTGACCGTCATTATGCTTTTTATGATGAGATTGATTATGATACAATAGTTGAGAATAAAAAGCTGGAGAATGGTTTTGAGAAAGCACTTGCAGATAAGAAATTTGAAGTGTGGTATCAGCCTAAATTTAACTCACATACAGGTAAAATAGTTGGCTCAGAGGCACTTATCAGATGGCGTGCGGACGATGGTTCACTTATTTCACCCGGACGGTTTATTCCTTTGTTTGAAAAAAATGGTAATATAATAAGACTTGATGAATATGTATTCCGTGAAGTGTGCAGACAGCAGAAAGAATGGCAGGAAGAAGGGATTCAGATACTTCCTGTATCTGTAAACATTTCCAGATTCAGCCTCTACTATTCAAATGTTGTAGAAAAATATGAGAGGATAATTAACTATTATGATGTGGATCATAAGTATGTACAGATAGAGATTACAGAGAGTGCAATAATTGAAAATACTGTGATTGTTGAACTTATACAGAAATTCCATGATGCAGGTTTCGATATTCTTCTGGACGATTTTGGAAGTGGATATTCATCACTTGCATCTCTTAACCAGATGCCATTTGATACAATTAAGCTTGATAAAAGCCTTGTTGATTATGTTGGCAATGAAAATGGTGAGAAGCTTCTTAAATTTATTGTACAGCTTGTCCAGAGTCTTGGAATGAAGATAACAGCAGAAGGGGTAGAATATAAAGAACAGCTTGATTTTCTTGAAAATCTTAACTGTGATGACATACAGGGGTTCTATTTTTCAAAACCTCTTATGTTAGCAGATTTTTCAGCAAAACTGACGGAAAATAATTAATAAATAAAACTATTGAAATGCTAGGAAATAAAGTGATAAGCGGATGCCTGAAGCATCCGCTTATATTATGAAAGAGGATAGAATCTATGCTTACACAATTTTCAAGAACAGAGCTTCTGCTTGGTAAAGAAGCAATGGATAAACTTGCAGCTTCAAGAGTTGCGGTGTTCGGAGTCGGCGGAGTCGGCGGATATGTATGCGAGGCACTTGTGAGAAGTGGTGTCGGTGCATTTGACCTGATAGATGATGATAAGGTTTGTCTTACAAACCTTAATAGACAGATAATTGCGACAAGAAAAACAGTCGGGCAGTATAAAACAGAAGTTATGCGTGACAGAATCCTTGAAATTAATCCTAAGGCGGATGTGAGAATTCACAAATGTTTTTTTCTGCCTGAAAATGCAGATGAATTTCCATTTGATGAGTATGACTATATAGTTGATGCAGTTGATACTGTTACAGCAAAAATTGAGCTTGTAATGAAAGCCAACGAGATGAATATTCCGATTATAAGCAGCATGGGAGCAGGAAATAAACTTGAACCAAGCATGTTTCAGGTGGCTGATATATATAAGACAAAGGTATGCCCTCTTGCAAAAGTTATGCGAAGAGAGTTAAAGAAACGTGGAATTAAGAAGCTGAAAGTTGTATATTCAGAAGAAAAGCCGGTAAGACCGCTTGAAGATATGGCGATAAGCTGTCGTACAAACTGCATATGTCCACCTGGTGCACAGCATAAATGCACGGAGAGAAGAGTTATTCCGGGCAGTACAGCATTTGTTCCGTCTGTTGTTGGACTTATAATAGCAGGTGAAGTTGTTAAAGATTTATGTGATTATAAAAGACGTGACGAATAAAGCAAGGAGAATTTATGGCAGATATTACGGAAAACCAGCAGATTAAATATGAAAAGCTGAAGCAGTATATTAAAGAATTAGGCTCTGTTGCAGTGGCATTTTCAAGTGGAGTTGATTCTACGTTTTTGTTAAAGGCAGCACATGATGTGCTCGGTGATAACGCCATAGCTGTCACAGCACGTTCATGTTCATTTCCTAAAAGAGAACTCAATGAGGCAGTGGATTTCTGCAAAAAAGAGGGAATAAGACATTTTATATGTGATTCTGAGGAATTAAAAATAGAAGGATTTGCCCAGAATCCGAAAAACAGATGTTATCTTTGTAAACATGAACTTTTTGAAGAAATCAAAAAAATTGCTGATGAAAATGGAATTGCATGTATTGCAGAAGGCTCCAATATGGACGATAATGGGGATTACAGGCCAGGACTTAAAGCAGTTGCCGAGCTTGGCATAAAGAGCCCATTAAGAGAGAGCAAAATGACAAAGGACGATATAAGAGCATTGTCAAAAATGCTGGGACTTCCTACATGGAACAAACAGTCATTTGCCTGTCTTTCTTCAAGATTTGTATATGGAGAGACTATTAATGAAGAGAAACTGGGAATGGTAGACAAAGCAGAGCAGCTTCTTCTTGATATGGGATTTCATCAGGTAAGAGTAAGAATTCATGGTATGATGGCAAGAATTGAAATTGAACCGGCTGAATTTGATAAACTTATGAAAGAAGAAAACAGATTTAAAATTGTGCAGGAATTTAAAAAGTATGGTTTTACATATGTTACACTGGACCTTTTGGGATACAGATGTGGAAGTATGAATGAGACACTTAAAGACGAGGAGAAAAGATAAGTGAAAATTAGCAGTATTGTGGGAAAAGACAAATTGACACTGTCATTTGAAGTATTTCCGCCTAAGACGGATTCAGATTTTGAAAAAGTTAAAGAAGCTGCTTTTGGAGTGGCAGCAATAAAGCCGGCATATATAAGTGTTACATATGGTGCCGGTGGAAGTACAAGCACAAATACGCTTGCAATAGCAAAAGGAATTCAGGAAAAATATGGTGTTGCAACAATTGCACATCTTACATGCGTTGGAGCATCAAAAGATTCAATTATAAAATCACTTTCTGATATGAGAGATGCAGGAATAGAAAATGTACTTGCACTTCGTGGTGATAAGCCTAAGTGGTTTGATGGAGAACCTTTTAAAGAATACAAATATGCATCTGAACTTGTATCAACAATAAAAGAGTTTGGTGGTTTTTCTGTAGGTGGTGCATGTTATCCTGAAGTACACCCTGATTCAGCAAACAGACAGGAAGATATAATTAATCTTAAAAAGAAGGTTGATGCCGGATGTGAATTTCTTACAACACAGATGTTTTTTGATAACAGCGTTTATTATGATTTTGTTGAAAATGTGCGTAAAGCAGGAATTGATGTGCCGGTAATTCCGGGAATAATGCCTATTACAAGAGAATCACAGATTGAAAATGTAATAAAACTTTCAGGCTGTAAGATGCCACAGCAGTTTATTAAAATTGTAGACAGATTTAAAGAAGACAAAGCATCAATGAAGCAGGCAGGAATTATATATGCGACACAACAGATACTTGATTTATATGCAAACGGAGTGAAAAACGTGCATGTATATTCAATGAATGATTCATCTGTTGCAGGTGCAATTTACAATAATCTGTCTGATATTTTATCAATGTAAATAACGGAGTGCAGAGTATGAGTATATCAGTAAAAAGAATGAAAAAACTCTTAAAAGATGATTATCAGATTATAGATATAAGAAGTGCTGCTGAGATTGCACACGGCGAAATTCCGGGAGCAGTAATCGTGGCACCTGAAAATGTACTTGATAATAAAAATATAGATTATTCTAAAAAACTCATTATATGTTGTGCAAGAGGCGAGAAAAGCGAGGAGACAGCCAGACTTTTACAGTCGGAGGGTTACGATGCACAAAGTCTTGAAGGTGGATTTGGGGCATGGCTTCTTGATAAAATGAGCATGACTGATGAAAATGAGAAGGCTTTTGAAGTAGAAAAGAGTCTCCGTAAAAAATTCAGAAAAGAAATATGGTCAAAGTTCACAAAGGCCGTAAATACATATGAGCTTGTGAAACCGGGTGATAAAATAGCGGTTTGTATTTCAGGCGGAAAAGATTCAATGCTTATGGCAAAATGTTTTCAGGAATTAAAGCTTCATGACAAGTTTGATTTCGATGTGAAATTCCTTGTTATGGATCCGGGCTACAGTCCGAGAAACAGGCAGGTAATAGAGGAAAATGCAAGGATTCTTAATATACCGATTACCATATTTGAATCTGATATTTTTGAGTCTGTATACAATATTGAAAAATCACCTTGTTATCTGTGTGCGAGAATGAGAAGAGGACATCTTTATGCGTATGCTAAAGAACTCGGATGTAATAAGATTGCACTTGGACATCATTATGATGATGTTATAGAGACGATACTTATGGGAATGCTTTACGGTGCACAGGTACAGACAATGATGCCTAAACTTCACAGCACGAATTTTGAGGGAATGGAGCTTATCCGCCCACTCTATCTTGTGAGAGAAGATGATATAAAAGCATGGCGTGATTATAATGGACTTAATTTTATCCAGTGTGCATGCAAATTCACAGATACATGCACAACATGCAATAATGAAGAAAACCAGTCAAAGCGGGTTGAAATCAAGGAACTGATAAAAAAATTGAAGCAGGTTAATCCTCATGTTGAGAGTAATATTTTCAGAAGCGTTGAAAACGTTAATATTGACACAGTTGTTGCTTATAAGCAGAACGGTGTAAAGCATAATTTCCTTGATGAGTATGATAATAAATAAAATTTTCGGATATAAGTTTTTGGTCTTTTGGGAGTGAATGAGAATGATTTATCTTGATAATGCCGCAACAACAAAAGTAAACGAAAAAGTTTTAGAGTCAATGATGCCGTATTTTTCGGAAATTTATTGCAATCCTTCGGCTGCATACAGCTTTGCAACGAAAGGCAGGATTGCGATTGAAGAAGCGAGAAATCATGCGGCAAAGCTGATAGGTGCTTCTGATATGGAAATATATTTCACAAGCGGTGGAAGTGAATCTGATAATTGGGCGATTAAGGCTGTAGCAGAATCATTTTCTGATAAAGGGAAACATATTATTACAACAAAAATTGAGCATCATGCAGTGCTTCATACATGTGAATATCTTGAAAGACATGGATTTGATATAACATATCTGAATGTTGATTCAGATGGCAAAGTAAGATTGGATGAACTTAAAAAATCGATAAGAGAAGATACAATTCTTATTTCAGTAATGACAGCAAATAACGAAATAGGAACAATACAGCCGGTTGCAGAAATCGGTAAAATAGCACATGAAAAAGGAATACTTTTCCATACAGATGCAGTTCAGGCATATGGACATATACCAATTAATGTTGACGAGATGAATATTGATTTGCTGTCTGCAAGCGGACATAAGTTTAATGGTCCTAAGGGTGTCGGGATAATGTATATAAGAAAAGGAGTGAAAATCCGTTCATTCATACATGGCGGTTCGCAGGAGCGTGGCAGACGTGCCGGAACTTATAATGTACCGGGAATTGCAGGGCTTGGAACAGCGGCAAAGCTTGCCATGGAAAATATGGCAAAACGTGCTGAAAAAGAAAAAGAATTAAGAGATTATTTTATTGACAGAATATCTGCGGAAATTCCATATACTGTATTAAACGGACACAGAGAAGACAGGCTTCCTAACAATATTAATTTCTGTTTTCGATTTGTTGAGGGTGAGTCAGTACTTATAATGCTTGACCAGGCAGGAATCTGTGCATCGAGCGGTTCAGCGTGTACATCCGGTGCAATAGACCCGTCGCATGTTCTTCGTGCAATAGGTTTAAGCGATGAGATGGCACATGAATCACTCCGCCTCACTTTGTCATATGAGAATACAAAGGAAGAAATAGATACAGTAGTTGGGGAACTGAAGCGGATTGTTGAAAGACTTCGTGGAATGTCTCCGGCTTATAAGGCATTTTTAGGTGGGGAAAAAGAGTGAGTTTTGTTATTTGTAATATAATTGGTTAATAATTTTAAAATTGCTGTCGATATATTAAACACAAGGATGGTACTTTATTTCAACGGATTGATGTGAAATGGAGTGCTATCCTTTTTTATTTATTTACTGTTCGGACCTATTTGGAGAACAGGGTGGCTGTGAATGACGGAGCGGCCACGGAAAGGAGTTATATGGAGGTCAGCACAAGATATGCAAACGGTTTTTTGAATGAATATGGACAGGATTTGCATAAGGAAGAGAAAACGGAGTATGATTTTGCTTCGGAACTAAAAAACAAAATGCAGGAACATTCAGAATCAAAAAAAGAAACGGTTGATTCGAGAGAACTGTATTACAGGCAGGTATCGTATGCATCAGCGGATATTAAAAAGGCTGAAGATGAGCCGGCACAGGATGTTAAGATGAAAAATCTCGGAGTGGGATTTTTATTCGTTGGAGGTGTCGGACTTGGAATGTCAGCAGGGCAGATAATAAGTGACGATTCGGAAGATGTAATAGTAAGGGTTAAAATTGCCGTGGGAGAGGGCAAATGTGAAACTGTCGATGTCAATCTTTCGGAAGTCGATGTAAGAAATGCGTCAGCAGTTGAAATGTTTGCATTTTGTCAATATGCCGACAGTAACGGCACAGGTATCGATAACAAATGGGGAAGCTGGCATGCCTTAAAACAGGTATTATCGGCAAGTGGAAATGATTTACAGTATGCGACGCTAAACGATGCGGTTAATGAAAAACGTGATTGGGCAGCAGCATTGGCATCTTCAGGCAGTGTTCTTAAAAAAGAAGCAACGGGTGAATCAATAAGTGCGGCTGATATTTTGCGTATGCTTGAAGAAAATATCAGTAAGAATGCAAATGTTAAAGAATGTGCGTCTGTAAGCGAAGATGAAGATAAAAAACAAAGATACACAATTACGGCATTTGGTCCTGACGGCATAATAAGCAAGGAATATTGCGACGGTGTAGAGATTGGCTCATGGAGAATCAAGTACAAAAATGCAGGTGACTACGACAAAGTTATGGGGTTTTTGAATCGCTTTGACAATGACATAAATTTAGCATTTGCAGGCTCGCTGAAATTCTGGGAGAATTTTCTTAACGGTGATGTAAAAGAAGAAAAGTTACGGGTAACACATGAGGCATTTTTTAAGAATTTCGGACCAAATGCACCACAGAGCGTAAAAGATGCGTGGATAAAGGCGGCACAAAAGGTCGGTGTAAACAATCCCGGACAAAAAGAAAACGGTATGATGACTCATATTACGCAGTTGGATATACAAAGATTCATGCAGTGGAATAAAGGAATTTATGATACAGATGTGCTCGGCTCGACTGTGGAATCTGCAAGAAGTGCGGTTGAAAGTGCACTGTATGCTCTTGAAAATCCATTGTCTTTATCAGCAGATATTTCAGATGAAGCACGTGCGGCAAAGCAAAAAGAACGCGAATTTTATGAGGAATTTTTAAAACTGTTATAAATCACATGATGTTAAAAGCCACGTGGCTGGCACAAAACGGGCAAACGAAGATATGATGTTATAAAAACAGACATTTTATCACCATTTGCCTGTTTTTTTATGCTTTTATTTTTGTTAAAATAAAGACAAATAAAAGAAAGGCGGCGGTAGTTATGAAGATATTAAAGAAAATTAAAATTGATATGTGGATTAATGCTATTATGACTTTGATAATCGGAATTTTATTTATAGCAAGACCACAGGGAGCAATGGAAGTCACAGCGATTGTTGCTGGTGCTGTTATTTTTGCAAACGGACTTATAGACCTTATATATTATATGAACATATGGAGTGAATTGTATATAAGAGGTGTGTTGTTTGAAGGAATATTAAAGTGTATATTGGGAATTTTTATTATTACACATTCAGGAATAACATCAATTCTGTTTTCGTATATATTCAGTATTTATATTATAATAAGTGGAATCATATGTCTGGAGACGGCAGTTTATATGCAGAAGGCATTTGGATTTAATGCGGGAATTTATGTAGTATTATCGTGTGTAGTTGTCATTGCCGGTATAATTATGATGTTTTTTTCTCCGGATACTGTAAAATCAGCTGCTCTCATGGCTGGGGTGATTTTTGTTATAAGTGGTGTTATTGATAGTATAATGTTATACCGCATACATAAGATAAGCAAAAATTTTGTTGGTGAAATTAAAGATATTGTTGATGAGATAGATGATATAAGATGAAAAAGTTAAGAAAAATAATTCCTGTAATTGCAATTTGTATAATAGGAATAATGCTTACGGTTATTGTTAAAAAATCCGGGCATCCGTTGACGGTAGATACAATTATTGAATACACGCCGGATAATACACTGCTTGCAATAGTTGTTATGCTTACATTTTTTGCGTTAAAAAGTCTTACGGTGGTTCTGCCGCTTTCTGTACTATATTTTGCATGTGGCATGATGTTTTCGCCATTTAGTGCATTGTTAGTAAGTACGGCAGGACTTGCTGTTACTATAACAATACCATATCTGATTGGTAAATATGCAGGTAAGCAGACAGTTAAAAGTATTTGTGAAAAGTATCCAAAAGCGGCACAGGTTGCGGTATATCAGCAGAAAAATAATTTTTTTGCATGTTTCATAACAAGAATAGTAGGTTTTCTTCCGGGAGATATTGTAAGCCTTTATTTTGGGGCATGTGACGCACCATATGCGGAGTATCTTGCGGCGGGCATAGCGGGTTCAATGCTCAGCATTGTGACAACGACTTTATTGGGTGAAAAAATAAATAATCCGTTTTCAGTTGAATTTTTGATTATTCTGCTTTGCAGAATAGCGGTGTCTGTTGGGGCGATTGTGGTTAATTATGTTATGAATCACAGAAAATAATTTGAATTAACAACAAAAGAAGATCGAATGAGAACATGTTATATGCAGGCTTGTCTGGCATATGTTAATTTTGAAGGAATTTCTAATTCGGATGTTCGCAAAATATTTGGATTGGGAGAGAAAGAGAAAGCAAAGGCTTCAAGACTTCTTAACAGTGCTGTTGAAAGTGGATATATTAAAGTGATGAATCCCGACACTGCACCAAGATATAAAAAATATATCCCATATTGGGCGTGATTTAAGTTTCGCTAAGTTTCACTTTTATAAATTTATACAATAAACCAGATAAATAATATGTGATAAAGTGCCATAAAAATGCTTGTTTTGGGCGTTTGCATTTAATTGAATATGAAAATGTAATGATTTTTAAGTTTCGCTAAGTTTCACTTTAAATAAAAAAATTTCAAAAAATTAGCACTCACCTCTTGACATTGCTAATAAAAAGGTATATAACATAGTCAAGAACAAAGGAAGAGAACAAAAAGAGATTAGGTAATGATTGAAAGAATCTATGAGTTTTCTATCCGGTTCCGAAAAAACTTGGTGTAATACATTGGGAAACCAATGCAGGCATAGCTGCTAGTG
>OOCP01003881.1_pt1 | contig 10334 bp, 3 predicted proteins | sample 1671511 | NCBI WGS metagenome assembly OOCP01 (sample SAMN06348164, study PRJEB24527) | human gut metagenome | biome: human gut; feature: ankylosing spondylitis patient; material: feces | host: Homo sapiens | place: China | collected 2015-10 | reverse complement strand
CGTGACGAGCATTGGTAATCATGCTTTTGTTGACTGCCGTTCACTGACAAGCGTTACAATTCCAAACAGCGTGACGAGCATTGGTGAGTATGCTTTCTATGATTGCACATCTCTGACCAGCGTGACGATCCCGGACAGCGTGACGAGCATTGGAAATTGCGCTTTCGCTTCGTGTACATCCTTGACCGGTATATGGGTCGCTGAGGGCAACAGTCATTACGCCAACGATGCGTCCGGTGTTCTGTTCAACAAAGATAAGATAACTTTGGTGCAATGTCCGGGTGCTTTTAGAGAATATACGATTCCGGATAGTGTGACAAGCATTGGTGAGTTCGCTTTCCGTGACTGCACATCTCTGACAAGCGTGACAATTCCGAACAGCGTGACGAGCATTGGTGATTTTGTTTTCGATAGCTGCTCATCTCTGACAAGCGTGACGATCCCGGACAGCGTGACGAGCATTGGCGATTATGCTTTCTGTGATTGCTCATCTCTAACAAGCGTGACGATTCCAAACAGCGTAGCGAGTATTGGTGATCTTTGTTTTGCTCACTGCACCTCTTTGGCAAGCATGACAATCCCGGACGGCGTGACGAGCATTGGAGCTGATGCTTTCTGGGACTGCGAATCTCTGACAAGTGTGACGATTCCGGGCGGCGTTACGAGCATTGGCGCGGCTGTTTTCGCAGATTGCACTTCTCTGAAAAGTGTGACGATCCCGAGCAGCGTAACGAGCATTGGTGGTTCCGCTTTCGGTGACTGCACATCTCTGACCGATGTGTACTATGCCGGGAGCGAGGCGCAATGGAAAGCGGTCTCTATTTCTTCCTATAGAAATGATGACCTTTTGACCGCCAACATCCACTATTATTCCGTTGACCCGGGGGCCTATTCCTCCATCTACGGCGCGGACGCACAGGAGCGCGCGCTGACGGTTTACGGAAACAAAAACGACAGCGCAACCATCGAAACGAACTATCAGGCGCTGCCGGGCGTGGAAGCGTCCGGCGGTGCGGACAAGCGGACGACCGGCGCGGACGGCAAGGTCACGCTCCAGAACGACGGCAGCAGCGTCACCTTCCACAAGGACGGCTATGTGGACCGGACGCTCTCGGCGGCGGCGCTGAACGTGTCAGCGGATGTGTATCTGCAAAAGGCATCGGACTACCCGGTGATCAATGCCGTGTGGCTCAACGATGTCAACGACGTCATGAACACGCGCTATCCCATGAACCTGGTCCAGTCGAAGCGCTACAAGGTGGAGGCGGAGATCAGCTGGGGCAGCAGCTCTGCCAAGCGGGTGATCCTGTACCAGGGCGACAAGAGCTATGACATCACGGCGGGTGCGAGCAGCCTTGTCCTGAGCGACCGGTTCGATCTCTCGAAGGCTCTCTACATCGCGGCGACGGACCAGAACAACCACACGACGGTCAAAAAACTGAAGCTGGAGTCCGGCTCGGCGGCGACGGCGGCGCTCGACGGGGCAAAGATCGATTTCGGCGATTCGCTGAAGTTCACGCTGCCGGACAGCATTCCGGTCATCGGCGGGGATTCCCTGAAGCTCGGCCTGTACAGCGAGGTGCCGGTCAAGGCGGTCGTTGATAAGGGAAAGGTCTACGTTGCGATCGGCTATCAGGTCGCCGCCGATGAGGACGGGGTCAAGTCCTTTGCCAACAGCGCCAAGAAGCTGCGCGACAATATGGCCAAGGCGAAAACCGCAGCCAAGAAATGCAAGACCATGCTGGACGCGCAAAAGAAATTAGGAGGCAAGGCGGCAACGGTCAGCGGCTCGTGGGGTTTTGATGCCGGCTTTACGGTCATGGGCTTTGCCGAAGGGTGGTATGATGATGACGCCAACATCCACTGGACAGACGGCGGCATCACGCTGGGCGCAAATGTTGGCGTGGATTACAGTTATCCGTTTGCGATCGGCCCGGTGCCGTGCTATGCAGAGGTCGGCTTCACGGCGGATTTCCAGGCACAGCTGAATCTCCTCATGAATGCGGATGCGAAAAAGTTTATGCCGAACGGCACGCTGAAGGGGGACATCACTCTGGATATCGGCGCGGGCGCCGGAGTGAAGAAAATGTTCACATTTGGCGGTGGCGCGGAGGGCAAGCTGAGCCCGACAATGAACTTTGACGCTGCGAATCAGATGACGTCTGCGGACGCGAAGTTTAGCTTGGCCGGATATTTGAAGGTTACGGCACTTGATTTTACTTACAAACACCCCTTTGATCCGTGGGTCGATAAGCTAATCTGGCAGTACCCGGACCCGGCCGACAGCGCAGATCTGATGTCGGCGGATGGTCAGCCAAACTTTATTGATCAGATCTATAATGCGGCGAATTACACCGCGCCGGATCTGAGCTATCTGGAAAAGGGCTCTGAGTTCTTCGGCGCGAAAAAGCCGGGACTGTTCAAGCGGCTGTTTGCCCCTGCAGAGTTTTTGAGCGAGACCGAAAACCCGGTGTTCCTCAGCAATGCTTACGAGCAGGCGCAGCCGGAACTGGTGACGTGGGACGACGGGACGATGCTGGCCGTCTGGAAAGGGTATGACAGCAAATACAGCGGCCTGAACGCACTGGCCCTCTATTATTCGTATTATGACGGCAGTAAGTGGAGCACCCCGGCGATCCTGGAGCAGGACGGCACTCTGGATGGTGCGTTCACGCTGCAGAAGATCAACGGCAGCGCCTACGTGCTCTGGCAGGACGCCGGTGAATCCGTCTCGGATGACATTACCCTCGACGAGCTGTCGCAGAAAATGGGTCTGAACGCAGCGCCGTTCAATGCCGCACAGCAGACGTTTTCCGTGCAGACCGTGGCGGCCGCAAGCGGAGCGGTCAGCATGATGCCGACCCTCTGCGGTGATGCCGAACATTTGACTGCCGTCTGGGCCACCAACACGGAGGGCGACGTCTTTGGCCAGAACAGCGCCAACGCCATTTGCACCAGCACTTACAGCAACGGCAGCTGGAGCGCAGCAGAAACCAGCTGCAGCGGCCTGAATTCGATCGACTCGCTGGCGGCTGCCTATGACGAAAGCGGCACGCTGCAGATCGCCTACAGCGTGGACGTGGATGGTGACCCCAAAACGATCGATGACATGGAAGTGTACCGAAACGGTACGGCGCTGACGGACAACGGCTCGGTCGACTCCGGCGTTGTGTACCGGAACGGGACGCTCTACTGGTTCAGCAACGGTGCGCTTATGGCGGAAGGCAAGACAGTTGTCAGCGCAGACCACGGGTTGATGACGGATCGATATCGGATCGTGGATGAAAACGGTGTGAAGGCTGTGCTGTTTACGCAGAACAGCGGCCTGTATGCATCGCTGTACGGCATTTTCTACGACAGTGACAGCGGGGAATGGGGCCAGCCGGTCGCGCTGACGGACGGCAGTGATTTTGTTACTTCATTCTCTGCGGGTGTTGCAAAAGACGGCAAGCTGAAAATTATGGCCAATCGTCAGCAGGTCACCGGAACCAGCTCGGACGAGAATCCGTATGGCGAGTCGTCGCTTCAGCTGCTGGAGATCGCACCCGGCTGCCAGCTCAAAATCACGGATACATATTATGATGGCGGCAATTACCTCGCAGGGGAAGACCTGCCTGTTACGCTGACGGTGACGAATGCGGGACAGGCGGCCGCCAACGGTGTGAAGGTGCAGTTTTACGATGGCAGCAAGCTGCTGTATGAGCAGACATTTGATGGCGCGCTGCAGGCCGGCGCAACCACAACGATGACTGCGACACCGGCGTTTGACAAGGCGGAGCAGGATAAGGCACTGACCGTGAAAGTCATTCCGGCGGGTGCGGAGAATGACAGCGCGCAGGGTGGCAGCACGACGATCACGCTGCACCAGAACGATCTAACCGTTGAGTATATTTCCTGGGGTCTGAATGAGAACGGAAAGGTCATGGTATATGCGGATGTTGTCAACCGCGGCTACAGCACGTCGAAAGACGTGACGGTTTCCCTGCGCAAGGGTGCAGTAGACGGCGATGTGGTCGACAGCGTGGCTCTGGATACCTTGGGTACGTTGGGGCTGCAGCATGTTTCCTTTGAAACGGACGGTACAGACGGTGATCTGTTCTATATCACACTTGACGGTAAGGCGGCGGACGATAACGGCGCGAATGATGCGGATTTTGTCGTGATCCGAAAGGAGAAGGCGAATGTCTGCCAGCACAATTATGAGCAGACAACCATTGCCGCTGAGTGTGAAAGGCCTGGCTATATTATCATGACCTGTAGTTCCTGTGGCGACAGTTATGTTCAGAAAACGCTTGCCGAGCTCGGACATGACTACCTGAACGGGACGTGTACACGCTGCGGACAGAAGGAAGGAGAGACGCCGCATAAGCACAGCTACAAGGCTGTTGTCACAGCACCGACCTGCACCGAAAAGGGCTACACGACGCACACCTGCGCCTGCGGCGACAGCTACGTGGACACTTATGTGGACGCTCTGGGTCACGCATGGGACAACGGCAAAGTGACAAAGGAGCCGACGGAAACCGAGACCGGTGTGAAGACATTCACCTGCACCCGCTGCGGCGAGACGAAGACCGAGACCATCCCGGCCACAGGCGTCATGGATGTCACGAAAATGTTCACGGACGTATCGCACAGCTGGGCCGATGACGGCATCCAGTACTGCGTGACGCATCAGCTGATGTCTGGCATCGGCAACGATCTGTTTGGGCCGAAGCTGACGACGACGCGCGCGCAGATCGTGCAGATCCTCTATAACCTCGAGGGCGAGCCGAAGGTGAGCGGCAAGACGCCGTTTACAGACCTGACGAACGACTGGTACCAGGACGCAGTTCTCTGGGCGTACCAGACCGGTGTAGTCGCCGGAACGTCCAGCACGACGTTTGAGCCTGACCTGCCGGTGACGCGCGAGCAGATCGCGGTCATCCTCATGGAATACGTGACACGTGTGCTCAAGCTCGAGCGCACGTGGACGCCCGCTGACCTGAGCATCTTCCCGGATGCGGACAGTGTGTCCGACTGGGCGAAGGACGCCATGGCGGACGCGGTCGGGCTGGGCCTGATCTCCGGCGCGAGCAACGGTGGTCAGACTTATCTTGAGCCGCAGGGAAGTGCGACCCGCGAACAGGTCGCGACGATCCTGATGGAGTTTTGCAAGAACGTGAAGAAGTAATCGTAAAAATGCAGTCCCCCTCTGATTCGGGAAGAGTCAGAGGGGGATGTTGATTTTTAAAGAAAGAACTGCCCATTTCTCAATCGGAAATGGACAGTTACGATTCTGCAGGCTCGTCCGGGATATAGGCCAGCACATCCTCCACGCGGCAGGAGAGAATGCGGCAGAGATCATTGAGTGTTGCGGTGGTAATATTGCGGTTGTGCTTGAGAGAGTCCAGCGTGCCGCGGCTGAACGCGTAGTTTTTGATCAGAGCGTAGGTCGTGATGTGCCGCTGCTTCATCGTCTCCCATAGCGGGGCGTAGGTGATCATGCCCATGCCTCCTCACTGTCCAATATAATGTACTCTTTCATACATTATATTGTCCAAATGTTAACTTGAGCATTCCCGAGCTCTAGGGTACAGCCAAAATGGAGCGTGTGTTTCGACTTTTGCCGAAGGTGACCACGAGATAGCCGATCCTGTTTTTGGCCTGTCAAGCGGATAAATGCGCGAACAAACGTGCAAATTCTGCAGAAAAGTGTACCAAAAATGCAGATCGTATTGCGTGACTGATAAAAAATGTTATAATTAACTTACTTTGTCTTACCGACAAACTGGGTGTGCTAGGTGCGCGGTCACACACGTCGCTTTTACGTTCACGGTGTCGGCAGGGCAGTAGACAAGAGACAGGAGAAAAAAACGAACAGGGAGGAAACACATGAGAAAACGACTTTTGAGCTTTGTGCTCGCGGTGCTGATGATCGCGTCGCTCCTGCCAGCCACGGCGCTGGCGGCAGATGAAGCGGTCACGCGCATTGCGTGGGTGCAGAAGCTGGTCAAAACCTTCGACATGACCGTCGAAGCGGACCACTAGCCGGACAATTACTGCAGCGACATCGACAGCAGCGCAAGCTATTATAAGGACCTGATGATTGCGGTGGAGTTTGGTGTGATTGACCTCGAAGCAGGCAGTGCATTCGAGCCGGACAAGCCGGCGACGCGTGAGTTCGCGGCGCACACGCTCAACTTCTGCTTGGGCTTCCAGCTCGACGAGGGCGCGGCGTATACCTATACGGATCGCGACGCAGTCACGTATCCCGAGGACGTGCAGGTTGCTGTTAACCGCGGCTGGTTCCAGCTATCCGGCGGAAAGTTCCTGCCGGAGCAGACCGTGACGAGCGCGGAAGCGGCTAACATGCTCGCCGACGCGGCCAAGGTGCGCAAGGGCGACACGGTGCAGGCGGGCTATGACAGCAAGTACGTCTTCACGGACGGCGTTGTTGTCGTGCCGTCGAGTGTCGCGGCCGAGATCGCGGACGACGGATCGGTCATCATTCCGGACACGACCGTGGCCCTCAAGGAGGGGGACACCTTTGTCGTCTTCGTGGAGGATTTCCCGCGCGCATTCAAGGCCGGCAGCATCGCCAACGACGGCAAACAGCTGACGGTGACGGGCGAGAAGGTCGACATCAACTCGGTCCTCGTGAGCATCGATGCGCAGGGCGTCGTGAAGGGCGACCTCGCACAGATGCAGCCGAACGAAGGCACACAGATCACCTATATTCTCAGCGACGACACCGAAACGCCGGATCTGATGGCGGCCCTGAATGGAGAAAAGCCGATCAAGTCCATTCATCTGAGCAGAACGATCAGCGGTGTGACTGTTACCTGCAACGTGGAGAGTATCGTCGGTGAATACAACATTCGCGCCCGGAGCCGCAATGACATAGATGCCTACGTGGCGGTGCGCGGCGATGCGACGGCGACCTGTACGATTCCGTTTTCTATGTCGGCCGCCGGCCTGCCGGATACCATTGAGCTCGGCTCTGTCCCCGTGGGCTTCCTCGGCTCCATCACGGTTTCCGCCAGAATTTCCGTTGATGGCTCCGTCACACTCAGCTACAACACGAGCTTCTGCGCCGGCGTCGAGTATACGTCCTCCGGCGGCTTCCGCGTGATCCGGGATTTCGCCAAGGGCAGCTTCACGGTCAGCGCGGATCTCACGCTGACCATGGGTGTGAACATCACGGCTGCGATCACGGAGCTGCCGGTCATTTCCGGCCGCTGCTTTGCCGAGATCGGCGCCAAGTGCAACTATCAGGCCGTCACGCATCCGGAGCCGGAACTGCCGAACCTGTGCATCGGCATCGCCTCCTGGATGTATGCCAAGGTCGGCTGCTCGGCCAACATTTCCTTCGGCCGCTTTGATAAGTCCTATGTCAAAACGCTGGATATTTGGGACAGAAACAACAGCCCCGTCCGCTCCGTGAGCCATTTTGAGGACGATGTTCTGGTTCCGTCCTGCACCTGCGATACCACGGGCGTCTTCGGCAGCTACTTCACGCCGGTCAACTCGCGTTATTTCAATGCCGGCCGCGCGAACGTCGTCAACATGCCGGTCTACAAATATTCGCTCGATGAGGACGGCAACGCGACCATCACCGGCTACAGCGGCAGCGTATCCGCGCTGGCCATCCCGCAGACGATCGATGGGCATAAGGTCGTTGCGATTGGGGAAGGAGCATTTAAGGGCACTTGCCTCGTAAATGTGACAATTCCGGACACGGTGACGGTGATCGGGGATAGCGCATTTGAGAACTGTGACAATTTGAAGAATGTAAAAATTTCCGAGAACCTGAAAAAACTAGGTATGATGGCGTTCGGAAATTGTGACGCACTGACAGAGATAGAAATCCCCAAGAATATTACAACTGTAGCATATAATGAGTTTTATAATCCTGTTAGGGGGCCGTTCACTGGGAGTAATTCACTGCAAACAGTCGTTTTTGAAGAGGGGATGACATGGCTACCTGGCTACATTTTGGCTGGATGCAGCGGTTTCACCACCGTTAAAATTCCCGAGACAGTAACAGAGATTGGTAAGGGCGCATTCAGAGATTGCAGTAGATTGGAATCCATTACAATTCCGGACACGGTAACGATGATCGGGGATAGCGCATTTGAGAACTGTGACAATTTGAAGAATGTAAAAATTTCTGAGAATCAAAAAAAATTAGGTATGATGGCATTCGGAAATTGCGACGCACTGACAGAGGTGAAAATTCCCAAGAGTATTACGACTGTAATATATAATGATTTTTACAATCCCGTTAGAGGCCCATTTACTGGGAGTGATTCGCTGCAAACAGTTGTTTTTGAAGAGGGAATGACATGGCTACCTGCCTACATTTTGTCTGGGTGCAGTGGTTTCACCACCGTTAAAATACCAGAAACAGTAACAGAGATTGGTGGTGGTGCATTCAGTGATTGCAGTAGATTAGAATCCATTGAGATACCAGAATCGGTAACAGAGATCGGCTCGCATACATTTTCCAACACCAAACTTGAGAGCATCCGAGTTCCTGACACAGTGACGGACATGGGTGATCATGTATTCAGTGGCTGCACAGAACTGAAAGAGGTCACGCTGCCGAATATTCGTCAGAATATTGTGGCGGGAATGTTTGAAGGCTGTACCTCGCTCGAGAAGATCGTTCTGCCCGAGACGGTAACTGCAATCCGATCCGATGCATTCGAGGGCTGCACTGCGCTCAAGGACATTACATGGAGCAAGGCGCCGGAGATTATTGAAAGCAACGCATTCCGGAATTGCTCTGCGCTCAAAGAAGTGACGATTCCCGGCACGGTCAAGTCCATTGGTGATTGTGCATTTCTTAACTGTGATGCGCTCACGACCGTCACGATCCCGGACAGCGTGACGAGTATTGGTGAGCAGGTGTTTTATGACTGCGACGCGCTCACGACTGTGAAGCTCGGCAGCGGTCTGAAGTCTATTCCGGCATCCACATTTGAGCACTGCGACGTTCTGGAGAGTTTGCGCATTCCGCGCCGCGTGACGACCATCGGCGACAACGCCTTCAAGGACTGCGTGAAGCTGACCTCCATTACCATTCCGCGCAGTGTGACGAAGATTTCTTCTAACGCGTTCAGCTATCCCAAGATCCTGACGATCTACGGCGTGGCCGGCACCTATGCCGAGACCTTTGCCAACGAAAACAGCATCCAGTTCGTCGATCAGCAGATCAAGGCCACGGCTGCGAGTCTGGACAAGACGGAGCTGACGATCAATAAGGGTGCGGCGGCTCAGCTGAACCTGAGCGTAACGCCGGAAAACTTCACGGACATTGTGGACTGGAAGTCCACGGACACGAACATTGTCACAGTGAGTGACAACGGCGTGGTGAAAGCCGTCGGCGTCGGCACGGCGACGGTCAAGGTCACGGTGGGCGATGTCAGCGCCAGCTGCAAGGTGACGGTGCTGCAGCCCGTGACCGGCATCAATCTGAATAAGAGCTCTCTGACCATGGATGCGCTCGGCACGTTCCAGATGACGGCGTCCGTCTACCCGGACAGCGCCAATGACAAGCGCATCACGTGGAGCAGCTCGGATCCCGCGATCGCATCCGTCGACGAAAACGGTCTCGTGACCGCGCTCAAGAAGGGCACGGCGACCATCACGGCCGCAGCCATGGACGGCAGCGGCGTGAAGAGCACCTGCAAGGTCACGGTCAGCAATACAGCCTATGTCTGCACCGACCCGGCGCAGCTTGAGAGCCCGCACAACTACGACAATAGCTGCACCGACGTCTGGAGCTACAGGCTCGACGGCGCTTCGTCCCTGAACGTGACGTTCGACGACCGGACGGAGATGGAGGACGGCTTTGACTACCTCTACATCCTCGACGGCAGCGGTAAGGAAATCGGCAAGTACACCGGTAAGGAACTTGCTGGGAAGACCGTCAGCGTTCCCGGAGATACGGTGCAGATCCGCATGGCCAGCGATGATGCAGGCAACGCCTGGGGCTTCAAGGTGACCTCCGTGAAGGCTGGCAGCGAGACCTGCCAGCACGTCTGGGACAATGGCAAAGTGACGAAGGAGCCGACCGAGACTGAGACCGGCATCAAGACCTATACCTGTACGCTCTGCGGCGAGACGAAGACGGAAACCATCCCGAAGCTCACGCACGAGCACAGCTACAAGGCTGTCGTCACTGCTCCGACCTGCACGGCCAAGGGCTACACGACGCACACCTGCGCCTGCGGCGACAGCTATGTGGACACTTATACCGACGCACTCGGCCACGCATGGGACAACGGCAAAGTGACGAAGGAGCCGACGGAAACCGAGACCGGTGTGAAGACCTTCACCTGCACCCG
>OOCP01003876.1_pt1 | contig 10339 bp, 8 predicted proteins | sample 1671511 | NCBI WGS metagenome assembly OOCP01 (sample SAMN06348164, study PRJEB24527) | human gut metagenome | biome: human gut; feature: ankylosing spondylitis patient; material: feces | host: Homo sapiens | place: China | collected 2015-10 | reverse complement strand
CAACGCAGATGCCGTGCCGCAGCTGCCGGAGCGGTGCTTAAGCCGCAAGGCGGGAATTGTGCGGTGTTGCCTTAACAACGACAAAAACAACAATAATACGCGAATAAAAACGCCAGAGCAGCAACCCTTACCGGGTGCTGCTCTGGCGTTTTTGCTTGCTGTTCCGTCTGCCTTTATGGGGTTAAAAAGGCAGGGGATTACTTTTTAATCTTGATCAGCTGGGCGTTCAGGCTGGGCAGGAATTTATCCCCCAGCAGGTCGGTGGAGATCATGCCGCTCATGTGTTCGGGGCTCATGCCGCTCATCATGCTCCACATCCCTTGGCCGGGTTTCAGGTCAAAGTTGGTGACCAGCTTTACGGCCTTGGCAACAATGGCAAAAGCTTCCTCGTTCTTGGCCAGCTCTGCCATAGAGTCCTTGATATTATAGTACCCTTCGGGGAATTCCATCGGGGATTCCAGATCCAGGCTGCCCATCTGCTTAAACCAGTTGGCAACGCCCTCCTGGCGCTCATTGAACTCCGGCAGGGTGTAGCAGGCGGGCTCTTTCTCTACCTTTTCCAGCGTGATGGAATCCTTGGCGGAACCGGCCACGGCCAGCAGGGTGTTAAAGCCCTCGGCCAGCGCCACGGTAAAGTGGAACACGCGGTGGGCCTGCTGGGTGCCAACTTCCTTGCCGTTCAGGTACAGGGTCACGCAGTCCTGATTGGAGTAAACCTTGACTTCGGTGGTTTCCCCGGCGCGCTGGGCATAGCGGCGGCCGTTGATGTGCACCATCGGGTCCTTGGTCCAGTATGCCTGGTACAGGTAGAAGCTGTCCTTGCGGGTTTTGCGGTCAATGGTAACAAGGCCCTTATTGTTGCGGCCTGCCACGCCGCCCTCGTTGCGGGCTGCGCAGCCAAAGTCGAACATGTTCCATACATGGCTGGCCCAGATCCAGGGACGATCCTCAAAGGCCTGTGCCATATATTCATGGTATACGGCCTGGTATTCCTCGGTATAATCCTTGCACTGGGGGGTGCTGCTGTGCCAGTTGATGATGCCTTCGCAGCCGTATTCCGAAACGCCAAGGCAGATATCGGGGTGCTCGGCGTGGAACTTGTCCAGCCAAGGACCATTGTCCTCAATCTTGCCGCCATACCAGCCAAAGTAGTGGTTGTAGCTTTCCAGGTCGGTGATGTGGTGCATGGGGCCGTCGGTCGGGGTGTGCGAAACATGGGCAATGGTGGTGGAACGGGTGGGATCCAGCTCCTTACACAGCTTCTGCAGGTCGTGGTGGCGTTCCACCAGCTCCTGGCTGATGCCGCCAATCAAAATTTCGTTGGAAATGCCCCAGAACATGATGGACGGGTGGTTGTAGTTCTGGATGATCAGCTCGGTCATCTCGCGGCGGCAGTGTGCGTGGGCATCCTCGCCGGGTTTGAACACGCTGATGAACGGAATCTCGGCCCAAACGGCAAAACCGATGGAGTCGCAGGCGTTATAGAAATCCTGACTGTGCTGGTAGTGGGCCAGACGAATGGTGTTGGCACCGACTTCCTTGATCATCTGAGCATCCTCGTAATGGTCGTCAATGCTCAGAGCGTTGCCTTTGTACAAGCGGTCCTGATGGCGGGAAACACCGCGCAGCGGGGTGGGCACGCCATTGATGGAAAAGCCGCCGTCCGGGGTGACGGTGTAGCTGCGCACACCAACATTGACGTACAGATCGTCATAGGATTCATTGCAGCGCTGCAGGCGGGCAATTACGGTGTACAGGTTGGGCTCGTCCATGCTCCATAGCTCAGCATCAGGCACATACAGGGTAACGGCGGTGTTATCAGCCGGGCGGGTGGCGGAAGCAACCTCAAATCCATAGGGATCTTCAATGCTGTACTGCACGGTAAAGTTTTCGTCCGGGTTGGTCACATAGCTTTTGATTTCGAACGTGGCGCCGCCGTCCGCTGCCGGTTTGGGGGTAACTTTAATGCCGGGGCCGCCGAAATAATCCAGGTCAAAGTGGGTGTTGGGCACACTGATCAGGTTGACGCCGCGGTACAAGCCGCCATAGAACGTGAAGTCGGCGGAAGAGGGATACATGGACGGCGTATCTTCGTTGCTGACTTCAATGGTCAGCTCGTTCTCGCCGTCATGGCACAAATCCGTCACATCAGCGCGGAAAATGGAGTAACCGCCCTCGTGGGTGGTGGCAACCGTTCCGTTGACCTTGACGGTAGCGGAAAGGGCTGCGGCCAGAACTTCAATATAGGTGCGGCCGCCGGCCAAAGGCTGCTTGGGCGCAGTAAAGGTGCGGGTGTAAACACCGGTGGTGCGCAGATAGCTGCCGTTGCCGTCCATGCCATCCACCGCGTTCCAGGTGTGGGGCAGGGTAACCGCTTCAGCCGGGCGTTCGCCCTTGGGGAAGGTCAGGGTCCAGTTTTCGTTCAGGGAAATTACGTTACGCATGGCAAATCTCCTGTCTTGTTGTGGTTTGTGGTGCGGAATGTTATTTTATGATGGGTTTATTGTACCACAGCGTCCGACAGGATTTTAGAAAGTTTTTATGAAGAAATAGTAGAATTTTCAGTAGAATGATTTGTAAAATGCAGGACTGAATAAAAACTGCTTGCAGCAGTTCTTTTATGGTACTTGATGATAAAAGGTTGCCGCCTGCATTTTTCGATAGCGCACCAATTTTTGAGCGGCGCACCTGCGCCGCGGTTCAAAAGCAGTGTTCTTTTTTAATTTATTTCATAAAAAGGAATAATGGTTATGCAATGCCCACGGTGTCAACGCCCATTTTTGTGATGTCGTTTCTGACGATTTGGAGCGACATAACATAAGGGCAATACCGCATAATTCTAAGTGCCGCAGCTGCCGGAGCGGTGCTTAAGCCGTAAGGCGGGAATTGTGCGGTATTGCCTAAGAAATCCCCCTGTTCTTTTGTCAATCCAAAACGATTTTCCTCAGTCTCTCCAAATCGTCCTCATCCGGATGGGAGAGGGCACGGTCAAAGTTCTCAATCAGAGCGTCAATGTTTGCCGGATGCTCTGGCTGTGTCTTCATTTTCATATAACGATCCCGTACCGACTGCGGCATTTTGCCCTGGCACATATACTCTCCGAACACGGAGTTGCTTGGGCCAACAGACTGCTTAACATGCTCAAGGATCTTCTGAAAATATGCCTCGCTGCCGCCAAAGCCCGCCGTCCCGAATAGAAAAACCTTTTTGTCTCTCAGCTTTGACAGCAGTTCCAAGGTTGCACTGTCTGCGTTGCCCTTATCCGTCCAGAACCCGATATAGAGTATTTCGGAGTGCAGTTCTTCCGCTTTCGGCGCACCGAAATAGTCACAGTCTTCTGCCGGAAGCACCGCGCGAATTGTATCAGCAAGTTTTTTTGTGTTGCCGGTCAAGCTGCTGAATATGATCGAATATTTTTCCTTATCCATAGTAAAAGCCTCCTGTCTAATCAAATCGGCATCGGTGTCCGGGCAATCAGAATGACCGCCAGAATCGCGCCCACAAACGCTGCAGCACCGATGACAGCCAACACCTTTTTGTTGGTTTTCTTCTTCGCTGCTTTGCAGATCAGAGCGGCGCAAGCTACGCAGACAGCCGCAGCAATAAGCGCAATGCCAAGTGTTTCCCATAACCACGACAATTCATTGATCCAGTTCATAACATCACCTGTCTTTCTCCATTCTCTTCCGGATACGCTTAGTCCATTAAGCCGTATTTCTTATAGGTGTTCAGCAGCTGCTCATAAAAGAGCCGGTTGCCGAAAAACTGCCGGTACGTCGCGGACTTCTCTCGACCTTCGGCTTTGAGGCGTTCCATCTCCTCCGCCTCGTAAGAGGCTTGTGCCTTGAGATCATTGAGCATCTTTTCAAATCCGCGATTTTTCTGTAAGCGCCTTTGGTGCGCGGAAAGGAAATGCCGTTCTCGTACCGGGTAATCATACATCTGTTGATCCCCAGTGCATCGGCTACTTCCTGCTAGGTCAGCTTCCGCTTCTCCCGTTCAGCCTTGAATTTCTCTCCAAACGTCATTTTGGTGATCACTCCTGTCCACAAAAAGCTTGCGCCATCAAATTGCGCAAGTCTATGGCGAAGGCATTTGAGGTGCGTATCATAATGACTGAGCAATCCAACTGCTCATAGCATATCCTGAATGGCTCATCCCGTCAAGAAACATGGGGAGTCGTACACGAAAAAGTTACATCTTTTGAGCAGTTCAAATGAACAGGCATTTGTACTGCCGAAAATCATCCGTACCGGCATACACCGGTGTGAAGGAACCGGAGTAAGAAATACGGAAATAGCTGCACAGTACAGAAAAGGATACGTCCCGGTTACGCTGGGTGTGGACAGGTCGCGGCTTATAATGTAAAAGGAAAAGCCAGAACTGCAGGAAACAAGCAGTGCTGAAGATGTGCCAACCTCATCCAATCCAAATCCCCAATCCCACCTCCGTCCTACCGCCTATTCGGCCTTCAACCTCGACTATATCACATTTTGCAATATTTAGGCTACAAAATGTGAGGAAAAAATAAACGAACTTTGATATGATAGGGATGAAATAAAAGGCTGCTATGGATTATGGGTAAAGGAATGGCAGTTTCTGTTCAATATGCCCACTGACGAGCAGAAAGTGCGTGACCGTAATTTTTAAGCAGGCCAAAAAAACGGACAAATACATGAAACAGAAAAGGGAAGGAGCTTGTACATGAAAGTTTGCTACACGGCAGGCCCGGTCAAAAAGCTGGAAAACTGCTTCTCGGTTTCCACCAATGCGGTGGAGATCCGCATCTGGTTTTTGACGGACGATATTCTGCGTATCCGCGCCGGTTTTGATGGGGACTGGGACGAAGCGTCCTACAGTCTGACCATGACCGCCTGGGACTCCCGCACGGACGAGCTGATGAAGGACTGCCGCAAGCGCGTGCAGACCGCCGCTGCCGAACTGACCGATGGCGACAAGCAGGCCGTGATCCAGGGCAGCCGCCTGAAGGTGGTTGTGGAAAAGGCACCCTTCCGTATCATGGTATACGATAAAGATGGCAGCCTGCTGCATGCAGACATTCCCGACCTTGCTTATCGTGAGGATTCCAACCACCGCCGCATGCACGCTTCCCAGATCGAAGCCGACGACTGCTTCTATGGCTTTGGCGAAAAATCCGGCGAGATCAACAAGGCTGAAAAGTACATGAACATGGCCCCCGGCGATGCCATGGGCTACAATGCCAAGGAGACCGATTCCCTGTACAAACACATTCCGTTCTACATCAAGCTGAACCGCGGTACCAAACAGGCAGTTGGTTACTTCTACCACAACACCGCTGAATGTGATTTCAATATGGGCCGCGAAAAGCGTAACTACTGGCATCGTTACTCCACCTACCGCACCGATGCCGGGGATGTGGATCTCTTCCTGATCGCAGGCCCCTCCATCCGCGATATCATTGAGCGTTACACCGATCTGACCGGCAAGTCCGTCATGCTGCCCAAAGCAGCGCTGGGCTATCTGGGCAGCTCCATGTACTACCCCGAATTGCCGGAAAACAGCGATGACGCTGTGCTGGAATTTATTGATACCACCCATGAGGAGGACATCCCCGTGGACGGCTTCCAGCTTTCCTCCGGCTACTGCGCCGTGGAAACCGAGCAGGGCATCAAGCGCTGCACCTTCACCTGGAACAACAAGCGCTTTAAGGACCCCGCTGACTGGTTTGCCCAGATGGTCAAGCGCGGTATTATCGTTTCGCCCAACATCAAACCCGGCATGCTGCTGGTTCACCCCCTGTTGGAAGAGATGAAGGCAAAGGATATGTTCCTGCCCGCATCCGATGACAACGCCGGTGTGGACGGCCTGGCGGTGGGCACCTGGTGGGGCGGCCCCGGCCTGTTTGTGGACTTTACCAAGCAGTCCACCCGCGAGCACTGGAAACAGTACATCAAGGACGCCCTGCTGCGTTACGGCTGCCGCTCCCTGTGGAACGACAACTGCGAGTATGACAGCATGGTGGACAAGGATGCCAAGGTTTACTTTGAGGGCAAGGGCAGCACCATCGGCACCATGAAGCCGGTGATGAGCAACCTGATGTGCCAGCTTTCCAACGAAGCCATTGAAGAGTACGACCCCAACTGCCGTCCCTTCTCTGTCTGCCGTTCCGGCCATGCCGGCATCCAGCGTTACGCCCAGGTTTGGGCAGGCGATAACCTGACCCACTGGGATACCCTGAAATACAACATTGCCACCATCCTGGGCATGGCCCTGTGCGGCATTTCCAACCACGGCTGCGATATCGGCGGCTTCTATGGCCCCGCACCGGAGGCCGAGCTGTTCGTGCGCTGGGTGCAGAACGGCATCTTCCAGCCGCGCTTCTCCATCCATTCCACCAACACCGACAACACCGTGACCGAGCCCTGGATGTTCAGCGATAAAAAGCAGTACATCCGCGATGCCATCAACTTCCGCTATAAGCTCAGCCCGATGCTGTATTCCCTGATGGTGCGCGCCCACGAAAGCGGCCTGCCGATCTGGCAGCCCACCTTCGCCGTGTTCCAGAACGACCCCGCCACCTATGATGAGGGCGTTGACTTCATGTTTGGCGATTCTCTGTTGGTTGCCAACGTTGTGGAAAAGGGCCAGACCGTGCGCCCTGTCTACCTGCCCAGGACCGAGAACGAAAACGAGCGCTTCTACAACTTCTACACCCGCGAGGAGTACGCTCCCGGCCAGACGATCGAGGTACCGGTCGATATTTCCAGCATCCCGCTGTTTGTGCGCAGCGGTGCTATCCTGCCCATGAGCGGCAACCGCCTGCACAACCTGATGACCGAAAAGACCACTGAGCTGGAGATCCTGATGGCACCGGATGTGGATTCCGAGTTTGTTCTGTACGAGGATGACGGCTGCACCAATGAGTATCTGAAGGGCGCTTACCTCAAGACCCGCATTGCCGTGACCGCAGGCGTAAAGACTTACGTTCACTTTACCAACGAGGGCGATTACGATACCGCTGTGGAAAGCATGTATCTGGATATGATCCACCGCGAAAAATCCCCGTTCTATGTGCAGCTGGACGGCAAGGAGCTGCCGCACTTCCTGCACCGCCGCAAGTTTGAGGAAGCCGAGAGCGGCTGGTACTACAGCCAGCGCCTGAAGAGCGTGCAGGTCAAATACCCCAACCCCAAAAAGGACCATGAGATCATGGTCTCGTTTGAGCAGTTTGATCTGATTGGTATGTAACGCGCCGTAAAACGCGATACAAAATAGAAGGAGGAAACAAAATGTTCAAAAAGATTGCAGCGCTGGCAACGGCTGCTGTGCTGTGCGCCGGGCTGATGGCCGGCTGCGGCGCATCCAGCACCACGGCTGACACCAGCTACAGCGCAGAAAACCCACTGGTTCTGACGCTGGCCCACGGCCTGTCCGAGGCCCACACCGTCCACATTGCCATGACCCAGTTTGCTGAGGAAGTGAACGAAAAGACCGATGGCCGCGTCCAGGTCAAGATCTTCCCCAACGGCCAGCTCGGCAGCGAAAACGAGAACCTGGAGCAGCTGCAGGCAGGCGTTATCGCCATGACCAAGGTTTCTGCCCCCGGTCTGGCAACGTACAACGAAGCCTACAACGCATTCGGCCTGCCTTACATCTTTAATGATACCGAGGATTTCTACCATGTCATGGACTCCCAGCAGATGCAGGATTTCTTCCTCTCTACCGGCGATGACGGCTTTGTTACCCTGACCTATTACACCTCCGGCGCCCGCTCTTTCTACACCAAAGACAGAGCCATCCGCACCCCGGCTGACCTGAAGGGTCTGAAGATCCGCGTGCAGGACATGAAGTCCCAGACCGATATGATGAACTATCTGGGCGGCATTCCCGTTGCCATGTCTTACGGCGATGTGTATACCTCCCTGCAGACCGGCATCATTGACGGCACCGAAAACAACGAAACCGCACTGACCACCGGCAAGCACGGCGAAGTGTGCAAGGTCTACTCCGTTGACCAGCACGCCATGATCCCCGACGTTCTGATCATGAGCGAAAAGGTATGGAAGCAGATCTCCCCGGAAGATCAGCAGATCATTCTGGAAGCTGCCCACAACTCCACCGAGGCCCATAAGGTCATGTGGGATACGGCCATTGAAGAAGCTGTAAAAGAAGCACAGGAAACCATGGGCGTTGAGTTTGTTTACGACGTTGACAAGGAAGCTTTCCGCGAAGCGACTCAGCCCATGATCGAAGCTTACGAAAACGAGTATCCCGGCGTTAAGACCCTGATGGATACGATTGAAGCTGCACGAGAGGGGGAATAAAACATGAAACAGTTTTTGGGTAAAGTAAAGTTCTGGATGGATAAGTTCCTCAGCATTGCCTGCGCCGTTCTGCTGTCTTTCATGACCATCCTGGTTCTCATCCAGGTGTTCTCCCGTTATGTCCTCAACAGCCCCGTTGCCTTTACGGAGGAACTGGTGCGCTACAGCCTGATCTGGACCGGCTTTATCGGTGCAGCTTACGCATTCTCTACCCGCGAGCATATGTCCCTGACGCTGGTGCGCGATAAATTCACCGGCAAGGCACACACCGCTCTGCTGGTTGCCATCGACGGCCTGATCCTGCTGCTGGCGATCTTCGTCATCACCATCGGCGGCTTCAAGCTGGCTGTTTCTGCCAGCCGTGAATTCTCCGCTCTGCTGGGCATCCCCCGCAGTCTGGTGTACTCCATCGCTCCGATTTCCGGCATTTTCATCATCATCGCCCAGATCATCAACATTTATGAAGATATCACCGGCGAAAAAGTTGACTGCTAAGGAGGGCACAGAACAATGAGCATTACACTGACAACCGTTATCCTTTTTGCTGTGTTCGGCGTGCTGCTGTTTTTGGGCGTGCCCATCTCCATCAGCATCGTGGTTTCTTCCATTGTAACCGCCATGTCCACCCTGTCTTGGGACCAGATCACCTTTATCACCATGCAGAAGATGAACTCCGGCGTTGAGTCTTTCTCTCTGCTGGCTGTGCCTCTCTTCATCCTGGCTGGCAACATCATGAACAACGGCGGTATTGCCAAGCGCCTGGTCAACTTTGCCCAGCTGTTCGTTGGCAAGATCCCCGGCTCCATGGCACAGGCCAACATCCTGGGCAACATGCTGTTCGGCGCACTGTCCGGTTCCTCCGTTGCTGCTGCTTCCGCCATGGGCGGTTGCATCAGCCCCATTGAGGAAGAAAACGGCTATGACCCCGCTTACTCTGCAGCAGCCAACATTGCTTCCGCCCCCACCGGCCTGCTGATCCCGCCCACCTCCGCATTCATTGTTTACTCCACCGTTGCTGGCGGTGTTTCCATCTCCACCCTGTTCATGGCTGGTTACGTTCCCGGCATCCTGATGGGCCTGTGCTGCATGCTGGTTGCCTTTATCGGCGCCAAAAAGGCAGGCATGAAAGCTACCGGTTATGATAAGAGCAAGAGTATCGGCAAGACCATTTGGGACGCTGTGCCCTCTCTGCTGCTCATCGTCATCGTTATCGGCGGCATCGTTTCCGGTATCTTCACCGCTACCGAGGGCGCTGGCATCGCAGTTCTGTACTGTCTGATCCTCTCCATCGTCTACAAGAGCATCACTTTCAAGAGCTTCTTGAAGATCCTGCTGGATTCCGCCAAAACTTCCGGTATCATCCTGTTCCTGATCTCCGCTTCCTCCGCCATGTCCTTTGTTATGGCTTACTCCGGCATCCCGGCAGCCATCTCCAACGGCCTGATGAGTCTGACCAGCAACAAGTACATCATCTTCCTGCTGATGAACATCATCCTGCTGGTGATCGGCATGTTCATGGATATCACCCCGGCCATCCTGATCTTTACCCCGATCTTCCTGCCCATCGCTACCAGCTTTGGCATGACCGAGATCCAGTTCGGCGTTATGCTCATCTTCAACATGTGCCTGGGCAACATCACCCCGCCGGTTGGCTCCGTTCTGTTTGTCGGCTGCGGCATTGGCCATGTTTCCATCGAGCAGGTCACTTCCAAGCTGATCCCGTACTTTGTCGCATTGGTGCTGGCCCTGCTGGCTGCTACCTATATCCCGGCACTGTCTCTGGGGCTGCCCAGCCTGATGGGCCTAATCTGATAGCAGGCTTTGCCCCGTAACTCAACAATAGCATAAACAAAAACAGCACCGCTGCCCAAAGGGAAAAACCCGGGCGGCGGTGCTGTTTTTGCTAAGGTTCCAGATACACTTTAGGGTGTTGAAGCGACCGGCTTCTGCACAATACCTAAGGCAACACCGCACAATTCCCGCCTGACGGCTTAAGCACCGCTCCGGCGGCTGCGGCACGGCATCTGCGTTGC
>OOCP01003875.1_pt1 | contig 10344 bp, 6 predicted proteins | sample 1671511 | NCBI WGS metagenome assembly OOCP01 (sample SAMN06348164, study PRJEB24527) | human gut metagenome | biome: human gut; feature: ankylosing spondylitis patient; material: feces | host: Homo sapiens | place: China | collected 2015-10 | reverse complement strand
GGTTGTGTCGGCGGGAAGGGAGAGGGGGCGGGTAATGAGATCGGATTCGCTGTAGCCATCCAACAGCCAGCCGGAGCCAAGGTTATAACTTTCTGAGTGGCGGATGATATTCAGCATGGAGCTACGGTCTGATACAGCGATGGATTTTTGCGGATGTACGGGGAAAAAGACCTCCTCAGTATAGCCGTATGGATCCTTGCCGCCGTCGTAGAAGATATATGGGTAAGGACTGAGCATGGAGAGGGTGATATTGGGTTCTTTGGCAAGCGGATGGTTCTTGGACAGGAAAACATGGAGCTGGTTGCTGCAAAGACTGTGGAATTCCAGATTGAAGCGCTCAAGCTCATGCTGAATAAACTCTGCGTTGGTATCATAGTAGGATATAAAGCCAAGCTGACTCCGACGGGCTTCCACATCCTGAATGATATCGCTGACTTTTCCCTCCTGAAGACGGATAAAATAGTTGTGGTCCTTCAATAGATTTGCCATTTTTGCAACTGCTTTCGCTACAAAAATATAGTAACGGGAGGTGATGGACATTGTAATCATGCCCTGAGGTTCCGTTTGCAGATAGTGATCCTGCATGGTATGGAACTGTTTGATCAGACTGTAAGCGTCATGGAGAAATTCTGTGCCGCGGCTGGTGAAGGTGATGCCCCGGCTGCTGCGTTCCAGCAGGGGAAAGCCCAGTTCACTTTCCAGCTGCTTGATCGCCTTGCTGATGCCGGACTGAGAGACAAATAGATTTTGGGCTGCCTGGTTGATCGAGTTGCTCTCTGCCAGCGCAACCAGATACTGTAACTGCTGAAGTGTCATAGAGGTTCAGGACTCCTTTGCTGTTGAAAATATAGCGGCTGCTCAGGCAGGAACAGAGAGCCTGTACAATCCTGTTCACAATACGCAATACAGACAAATGTCTTTTGTACGCCACTTGAGTAATGACTTTTACTCATATCGCTATGTGAAAAACAGTTGCTTCACTTCTAAAAGTGTACCTGTTATAATACAAAAAAGCAAGGGGTTCCACCAAACTTTTATGCTAAAATGAACAAGGAGAAGGGACGACCATCATGAAAGAAAGTCACATGAGAACAAAGCTGGCCCATACAGGTGATTTGGAGCTGGCGAAGAAAATTCAATCCAGTGTTTCTGTTCCAAAGGTGCTGCCTATCTATATGAGCAGTGTGTTCACGTTTGATGACGTTCCGTCTCTGGACGCTGTTTATGCTGGGGAGGCCGAGGGTTATGTATACTCCCGTATGACCAACCCCAGCACAGACGCGGCTGAAGAAATGCTGGCGGCGGCTGAGGGCGCTGATGGGGCGCTGGTGTTCTCCTCCGGCATGGCGGCCATCATCAATACCATCATTGCTAATGTGCAGGCCGGTGACCATATCGTTTCCTCCCCGGTGCTGTACGGCGGTGTGTATGACTATTTCAAGCATGAACTGCCCCGCTTCGGTGTGGAGGTCACCTTTGTGGAGTTCAACGATCCTGCCAAGGTAGAGGGCGCTATCCGGCCCAACACCAAGCTGGTTTACACCGAGACCATCAGCAACCCTCTAATGGAGGTAGACGATCTGCCCGCCATCAGCAAGATTGCCCACGCCCACGGCTGCAAGTTGGTAGTGGACAATACCTTTGCCACTCCCGCCGTGGCCCGCCCTCTGGAAATGGGCGCCGATATTGTGGTCTATAGCGCCACCAAGTATCTGGGCGGCCACAGTGACATCATCGGCGGTGCGGCAGTCTCCAATAAGGAGAACATCGACAAGATTCACCGCTGCTTTACGCTCTACGGTGCCATTATGGGCCCCATGGAGGCATGGCTCCTGTGCCGCAGCCTGCGGACGCTGGATATGCGGATGGAGCAGCATTCCCGCAATGCCCTGAAGGTGGCGCAGTTCCTTGAGAAGCATCCCAAGGTGGAGAGGGTTTACTATCCCGGCTTGGAATCCTCTGCCTCTCACAAGCTGGCTGAAAAGCTGTTTGTGGATGGCCGCTGCGGCGGTATGCTCAGCGCCGATATTGCCGGCGGCGAGCGGGGTGCCAGCACGCTGATCAAGGAGTGCAATACCATCAAGTTTGTTCCCAGCCTTGCAAGCTATGCTACTACCATTTCTTACCCCGCCAAGACCTCTCACCGGGCCTACAGCCACGAGGATATGAAGGCAGCCGGTATCTCTATGGGCCAGCTCCGCTTCTCCATCGGTCTGGAGGACCCCGACGATATCATCACCGAGCTGGACGAGGCACTGAAGAAGGTCTAAGCGTTCTATTGCATGATCTCCGGTTGCTGCGGGACACAATTCCCACGGCAGCTGGTCTTCATAAAACTTGAAAAGAGAGGAAGCTATGAACGAGGTATTGAAAACGATCGCTGCGAAGTACAAGGACGACATTGTCCGTACCGCTTCGGAGCTGATCCAGCGCAACTCCCAATCTTTGCACGAGGGCGAAGTGGCCGCCTATGTGCAGGAGAAGATGAAGGAACTGGGCTACGACAAGGTGGAGGTGGACCGCTACGGCAACGTGTTCGGCACCATGAAGGGTACCGGCGGCGGCAGCTCTGTGATGCTCAACTGCCATATGGATGTGGTCTACGAGGGTGATGAGAGCCTGTGGCCTTACCCCCCCTACAGCGGCGCGATCGCCGAGGGCCGGGTCTGGGGCCGGGGTGCCTCCGATACCAAAGGCACCATGGCCATTCAGACCTATGTTCCCTTCCTGCTGAAGGAAGCCGGCCTGCTGCCCAAGGGTGACATCATCACCGCCGCTGTGATCTCCGAGGAGATCGCCGGCTACGGCGCTATGATCCACACCCAGGAGGACCGGATGCTGACGGATTACGCCATCGTAGGTGAGGCTACGGAGAACGACATTGCCATCGGCAGCCGGGGACGCTGCTGCGGCGTCATCACCATTACCGGCAAGTCCTGCCACGCTTCTATTCCCCATGTGGGCCACAATCCCTTCGATTTTCTGGCCCAGTTGCTGCCGGAACTGCAAAAGGTCCCCATGGGCAGCGACGGGCTGTTCGGCAGTTCCACTATGTCCTGCACCCGCATCACCTCCTCTGAGGAGGGCACCAATATCATCCCCAATGAGATCGTGCTCTATGTGGACTACCGCCAGAGCGGGGACGATACCCCGGAGGAAGTCCAGCGAAAGCTGGAAGCTGCCATCGCAAACTGCCATGTGGACGGCGTCACCGCTAAGGCGGAGCTGCTCTACTTCCCCCTGACTACCTATACCGGCGTGGAGGGACGCGGCTATCAGGGTGAGAATCCTTTCGTCGCCAGCGCTGACGCCGACTATATCCAGAAGGTCAAGGCCGCCATTGAGGACGCCGTGGGCCGCGAGATTCAGACCAAGCCCTGGGCCTTCGCCACCGACACCGGCCACTATGCCGCCAAGGGCGTCAAGTGTCTGGGCTATTCTCCGGCAGAGATCAAGCTGTGCCATACCACCCGGGACAGCATCGACATTGCCATGATGGAGGAGGGCACTGTAGGCTATCTGGCGGCAGTTCAGACACTGGCCAACGAGCCTAAGTAAGCGTCTGGGCTTTCTGCGCCCATAGGGAATCCCTGCTTTACGCAGCTTTGATATTTGGAGAGGAGAAGAAACCTATGAAACAGAAGAAACCCTTAAACCTAAACCCCTTTGTCCTGATTTTCGCGGTAGTCGTTGTGGCGTGGCTGTTCACGTTCATCATTACCCCCGGTACCCTGGTAGACGGCGTTTATACCGCTCTGCCCAAGAACGCCTTTAACTTTAACAATGTATTCAACCTGTTCCGGGCCGTGCCCATGGGCATCAAGGATACCTCCAATCTGGTGATCCTGGTGCTGGTGATCGGCGGTGCGCTGGAGATCTACAAGAGCACCGGCGCCATTGACTCCAGCATCACCAAGATGGTCCATAAATTCGGCTCTGGCTCCCGCACGTTCCTGCGGATCGCCTTGGTGGTGCTGTTTTCCGTCATCGGCGGCTTCCTGGGGTGGATCGAGACCCTGATCCCCTTCGCACCCCTGGTGGTGGCTATGATCCTGGCACTGGGATATGACGGCATCGTGGCCTGCGCCGTGCTGATCATCGGACTGATGGGCGGTTTCGTTACCGGCCCTACCAACCTCTACACCGTAGGTGTGTGCAACGGCATTTTGCAGAACATGGGCCTGCTGTCCGCTGACAGCGACGTGTTCGTAGGCCTGGGCTTCCGCGCCGTGCTGTGGGCTATCATGACCATCATTGGTGTGGCCTACACCGTGGTGTATGCCAACCGTATTGCCAAGGACCCCGCAAAGAGCTTAGTCCACGGCATAGACGTCTCCGATCTGGTGCTGGACACCAGCAAGGATGCCACCGTTACCGGCCGCCACGTGGCGGTGCTGCTGAGCATTTTGGCCGCTATGATTATGACCGTCATCGGTATGCAGAAGGGCTTCGGCGGCGTGAAGTGGGGCATTGATGACGTATCCGCCGTTTTCTTGGCTTCCGCGCTGTTCTCTGGCATCGTAGGTAAGCTGCATCCCTCTGATATTGCAAACTCCTTCGTTAAGGGCGCCGGCGGCGCTGTGGGCGGCGCGCTGGTGATCGGCTTCGCTCGTGGCGTGTACTGGGTCATGAACTCCGCCAACATCAACGCCACCATCGTTTATAACGCCACGCAGCTGCTGAAGGGCCTGCCCCCGCTGGCCGCCGCTATCGGCATCGTAATTCTGGTGTCCTTCATCAACGGCCTGATCCCCTCCGGCTCCGGCAAGGGCGCTCTGCTGGCTCCCATCATCGTTCCCATCGCTATGGAGCTGGGCCTCACCAGCCAGACCGCTGTTCTGGCCTATCAGTTCGGCGATGGCATCACCAATATGTTCTGGTTCAGCTACGGCACCCTGATGATTTTCCTGAACTATGCCAAGGTGCCTGTCCAGAAGTGGTACAAGTTCTTCCTGCCCTTGATGGCCATCTATTTCTTGTTCGCGTTCGTTTCCATGGGCGTGGCCATTGCCATCGGCTTCTAATCTGATTTACCATAATAATTGCTTTGCCGGGGCTGCTGTTTGATCCCAGTAGCCCCGGCATCCTTATAACAAGGAGGCTCTCCGTGTCTGTTCAGAGGAAACAACGATTGATTCATGCGGTGGAAATGCTGGCAGGCGTCACGGTTTTGTGCGCTGGCGTCACATTGGGCATTATCGCGGGACTGGGGCAGACCACCTCCACGGCGGCGGCCTCCGCTATTGCGGGCGCCGCCGGAATCAAGGTGGGGACCGCCAGCTTTTACCTGTACGGCGTGTTTTTCCTGCTCCAGCTTCTCATGCTGCGGAGCAAATTCGAGTGGGAGCGCTGCTTCCAACTGCTTCCCATTCTGGCCCACGGTGTCTTGCTGAACTTTTTCCGCTATCGCTTTGCACCGTTCCAGCACCTTGCTCCCCAAGGGTATCTCCAGCAGATGCTTTGCTTCTTGTGCGGAATGGGGCTGATTAGTCTGGGCTTTACCATTACCAAAAACTGCAACTTCACCAACTATCCCGCCGAGGCGTTCTGCGCGCTGGTGGCGGAGCGGGTTCGTATGCGCTATGGCACCTGCAAGATATTTTTGGATTTTGCCTATGTGATTTTTGCTCTGCTGATTTGCTGGCGGGCCGGTCTGGGGCTGGGCGTGGTGCGGGAGGGCACGGTGATCTTTGCCTTGCTGGACGGTGTGCTCATCAACCTGATGACCCCGGCAGTCCGGGGCTGCTTTGACCGACTTGACCATATCCTAAAAACGTAAACGATGCTGAAAGAAAACCAATATGAGATTCTTAGGAGGAAGAACGAATAAACCTCATAGCGAGCCTTGCAGCTCTCTTGTTGTGCCTATCATAAAGCAGATACAACGAAAGCGAAAGATATTGGTCAGTTTATGAGTCACTCATAAATTTTATGGTGCAATCGAAATTACGATCTTGTGGTATAAGTTGATGACGAATCTAATACAATTAGACAACCGAAACTTGATGAATCCATGCATCCCAACTAGACCGTAGTTGTTCTGTTGGACGCAATTCTGCTGGCAGCACAAAGCCCCGCTGTGGTTGGGGGAGGGAAAGCGTTTGCAACTGAAATTGCCGACAGGGATATCTGCATATTAGCAGAAAAAGGGACCGCACAGAGAATGCTGCTCAGCAACCTCAGAAAACGGCAAATGAGCCGTTTTGACAAGCGGCCGTCCGGCGTTTCAGCAGCACGTAAAGCGCACCGAGGGTAGTGATACCACCCCCTCTTTCGCATGTGCGGAAAGCCCTGCGCGCAGAGTGAAAAAACAGCAACATCACCAAATTGCAAACAGACCACGCAGCCCAGCGGGGCCGCGACGCCTCGGGACAGCGACGCGCATAAGCGCATCACTGTCCCGCAGGCTCTCTGCGTTCTTTGGGAGTACACCCGGCCAAGACCCAAAAGCGGCAAAGTTTGCCGTTCTGACACCCGGCCCGGGGATGTTCGTGAACGTGCGGAATGCGCCGAGGGTAGTGATAGCGGCCCTGTCCGGAAGGCCCCTGTTTCGGCGTGTAAGCCGCTGTGTGCGATCCTGTTGGCGAAGGCGAGTGTGTACCCGCTTTCACCCGCGAAAGCAAACGTGGACCGTTTTGCAGGCCATTGCGACAAGAACTTTTTTGCCGCGTGGTACCCATTGATGGAAGTAGGGAAGGGTGTTTGTAACGGCGTTTGAGAGACCCTTGAAGTCCGTATGACCGATGCATTGAAAACGTTGGTATGGCTGCGTTTCTTGCGCTTTTCAAGCCTTTTTCGAGGACGAAAAAGAAAGCAGGATAAAGGGCTGGCGTCGGAACCGACGCTCTGCCCAATCACTTCTGCCCACAGTGCGGGCAGTTGACGGAGGTTTCAGCGCAGTCGGTTGTGGCGCCTTTTGAAGAAAATTTCAGAACGGCTGGCGTCTTAGTTCCCGCAAACGCAGGTGCCCCAAGGATTTTGGCGGTGCCTTGTGGCCGTTTCGGAAGGAAATCGAGGTAATCACCTTCGCGTGATCAATGGTGCAGGGCAAGCGTGTTTTGAGTCACCGCAGTCAATGAAAAGAAACTTTCGACCGTTCAAAAATCGCACCGCTGTAACCAAAGAAGAACGCCTCCGGCAGCGCAAAAATTGCGCCGCAATAGTCAAAGATAAGGCGGCGCAGCTCCGAGGTGCAAATGATAACTTTCTGATAACAGTTCGGTTTTCCGGTAGCTTTGTCCCCTTGGTTACGGTATTGTTCGTTGGCAAAGGAGGCTGATTTTATGCCAAAGCGACGAGCAAACGGCGAGGGGAACATCCGCAAGCGGAAGGATGGCCGATGGGAGGGCCGGTACACTGTCGGTCACGATCCGGAAATTGGCAAGGCCATCATCAAAAATGTCCTTGGTAAGACGCAAGCGGAAGTCAAGGAGAAACTCAAGAAAGTCATCGAGGAAAACGTCGGCATCGACTACGGACGGGCCAAGACCTACACCGTGGGTAACTGGTTAGAAGTGTGGTACGAGAACTATGCCAAAATCAAAATGCGCCCATCCACCTACCTGACCTATCATGGCTACATCGAAAACCACATCAAGCCGCAGCTCGGCAAGATCCTGTTGAATGATCTGACGACGCTGCATCTGCAACAGTTCTACAAGAAATTGTTGGCGGAAGGGCGGGTAGAGCGAATCGAATCACAGAAACAGCCCAAGGGACTGAGCGCCAAAACAGTGCGCAACATCCATCAAATCATTTCCTCTGCCCTGAAGCTGGCAGTCGAGCAGCGGCTGATCGCCCACAATCCGGCAGACGGCTGTGCCTTGCCGAAGGCGGAGCGCAAGGAAATGCAGACGCTTCCTGTTGAGCAGCTGACGTCCTTCCTCCGCGAGGCAAAAGACAGCGGCGTGTTCGCCCTGTACTACATCGACTTGACCACCGGCCTGCGGCGGGGCGAGTTGCTCGGATTAAAATGGTCGGACATTGATTTGGAAAAAGGAGACCTTCGGGTTCAACGGCAGATCGGGCGCATCAACGGCAAGATCATTGAAATGCCGCTGAAAACAAAAAACGCCTACCGCACCTTGCCGCTGTCGGCAGACGCGATAAACGTTCTGATGCAACAAAGAAGAAAAACGGGTAACAGCGAATGGGTATTCCCATCGCCCACTGGAGGTCCCATGTCCCCGGACAGTGTGCTGCACATGCTGCACCGCGTTCTAAAGCGGGCAGGGCTGCCAAAGGTGCGTTTTCACGACCTGCGCCACACCTTCGCAACGCTGGCCCTGCAAAACGGAGTGGACATCAAGACCGTGTCTGGCATGCTGGGGCATTTTTCGGCAGGCTTCACGCTGGACACCTACGCTCATGTAACGACCTCGGCCAAGCGTGAAGCGGCAAAGACAATGGGTAACATCCTCTCTGGTGCGGTATAATCCTTTCCGCTATCCGCTCCCGTTGGGGTCAGCGTTTGGGTCAGAAAAAACAGCAAGTAAGTTATTGGGCAGAAAAGTACGGAAAAAGTCCTGATTTCGCAAGAAATCAGGACTTTCTGGTTGCGGAGACAGGACTCGAACCTGCGACCTCCGGGTTATGAGCCCGACGAGCTACCAACTGCTCTACTCCGCGATATTTGATTTTGGTGCCGGTGACCGGACTCGAACCGGTACAGTATTGCTACCGGGAGATTTTAAGTCTCCTGTGTCTACCATTCCACCACACCGGCAGCTTTTCGGCAACAATTAGAATATCATATCTTTCATAGACTGTCAAGGAAAATCTTTTCTTTTCCTGAAAAAAGCGGAGGCGGGGTGTCAAAACAGGTGTCTTGACACCCCGTTTTATGGAGCGGCTGATGGGAGTCGAACCCACCTATGCAGCTTGGGAAGCTGCCGTTCTACCGATGAACTACAGCCGCGTGAACAAGGGTATTATAGCAGACTCTTTTCTGATTTGCAACACGAAAAATGACGATGGCATGAAGTTCTTTCCCCGCTCATACAATAGGAGCGATCAGAAAGGGGAGGGGCGCTATGAAAAAAGCTCTGTCGCTGCTGCTGGCGGTACTGCTGCTGAACGGCGGCGCTTACGCGCTGGAGGTAACGGCGCCGTCGGCGCTGCTGATGGAAAAGGACACCGGCACGGTGCTGTTCGCGAAAAACGAGCATGAGCGGCTGGAGCCGGCCAGCGTGACGAAGATCATGACGCTGCTGCTGACCATGGAGGCTATCGACAGCGGCGCGCTGCGCTATGAGGACACTGTAACTGCCTCACCTCACGCCTGCTCTATGGGCGGCAGTCAGATCTGGCTGAAGGAGGGGGAGCAGCTTACGGTGGACGAAATGCTCAAGGCCGTGTGCGTGGTGTCCGCCAACGATTGCGCCGTGGCACTGGCGGAGCACATCGCCGGCAGTGAGGAGGCCTTTGTGGAGCGGATGAACCAGCGGGCGGCGGAGCTTGGCATGGCGGATACTGTGTTCAAAAATGCCTGCGGCCTCCCGGCAGAGGGCCATGTGACTTCGGCCTATGACATTGCCCTGATGAGCCGGGAGCTGATGCTGCATCACCCGGATATCCGCAAATATACCACCGTCTGGATGGACACCTTGCGGGGAGGGGCATCCTCATTGGTGAACACCAATAAGCTGGTGCGGTTCTATGAGGGAACCACCGGCCTGAAAACCGGCTCCACCAACGCTGCCGGGTATTGCATTTCCGCCACGGCGGAGCGGGACGGGATGGAGCTTATCGCGGTGATTCTGAACGGAAAGACTTCCGCCCAGCGATTTCAGGATGCGCAGACGCTGCTGAACTACGGCTTTTCCGCCTATGCGCTGAAGACGATCGTGCCGGAGGAGCCGCTGCCGCCGGTAAAGGTGACGCTGGGCAGTCAGGCTACCGTGCAGCCGGTGCCGGGGCTGGAGAACAAGCTGCTTCTGGAAAAGGCAAAGGCCGGGACACTGAGCCAATCCGTTACGCTGGAGCCGGCGGTGCAGGCACCGGTGGCGGCGGGGGACCGTTTGGGAACGCTGACCATCACCGTCGGGGAGGAAACGGTGGCGGAACTGCCCCTGCTGGCAGGGGAGGCGGTGCCGCGCATTACCTTCCGGCAAATGCTGCCCCGGGTATGGAAACTGGCGTGCCTTGCGGGGGGAAGAGAATAGAATTACACGGAAAATGGATGTGAAGAAACGGGGAAGGACACGGCATAGCCGTGTTGAGACTGTCGATAAAGTGGTAAATCCTCCGCAACGGTAAGGAAGGGTGTCCTGCGCCATTGAAATCCTTAGTTTTCAGAACTTTTATGAAGTTCTGAAAACTTGTTCAGCGGGGAGAAAAGACTTT
>OOCP01003869.1_pt1 | contig 10350 bp, 9 predicted proteins | sample 1671511 | NCBI WGS metagenome assembly OOCP01 (sample SAMN06348164, study PRJEB24527) | human gut metagenome | biome: human gut; feature: ankylosing spondylitis patient; material: feces | host: Homo sapiens | place: China | collected 2015-10 | reverse complement strand
CAGCCCAAAGTAACGGCAATGATATACTTGCGATTATAAAATCCTAAAAGATTGAACATTTCTGCAATTCGGAACTGGTAGGGACCGTAGGAAATTAAGTTAAAGGGTGGCACGACAGTCAAGACCACATAAAGGGCTGCCACAATAGCAATATGTGTTAAATCACGAACAGTTTGTTTTTTCATTTTTCCTCCATAATCAATGTTTTTATTAGCTACGAAAAATCAATAATCCCGTCAAAAGAGCCTGGATCTCACCAAGCTCTTTTTATCATCTAGGAATCATCCTCATGTTTTTTGTGTTTTTTGCTGTCACTACCATCTCCAGAAAAACTCTGAATAATAGTAATCACATCTCCTCTTCTACTTTTTAGTTCACCTTGTCTAAGCTCTTGATAGGTCGCATTAAAGACGGCACCCAAAATCAAAATCCTGGCCAAAAAGATGAACCAAAGCATGAAGACGAAAATCATAATGGATCCAAATAACTTGATGTCAACCAATCGACTCAAGGTACGAATCACGTAGGTTCCAAACAAGTTACTTAAATAGCCAATCACTAAAGTCGTAAAGATAGTCCCTGGCATAACATAGCGTATTTTTCGAATCTTCACATTCGGAAGCACGAAATAAAGCACCATCATTCCCAGGAAGACAACTGCAATACTCAGAGGTTGAATACTATTTAGAATAAGCTGGGTCATCTTGGAACCAATAGGATAGGTCTGATTGATAACTCGAAGGACCGACTGAATAATCGTGGACAGCATTAGTGCAAAGGTGAGCAGGAATAAGATTACCAGACTCATGAAACCACCGATAATGTGACTAATAAAGACATCACGGTGTTCTGAAGCACCATATACCTTGTTAATCGCCTTTTGAAGGGAAGACAAGGACTTAATCATAGTCCAGAATCCCGTCAAAGAGGCAACTCCCAACAACTGTCCAGAAGGTGTCGAGAAGATATCCTGAACAACGTTGGCTGCAGGTGCATAAAACTGCTTAGGAAGATGCTCATTCATAAACTTCAAGAGATCAGTCGTATCAATATTCAGATAGGGAAAGACATTGGCCGCAATGACAATGAGCGGAAAAACCGTCAAAATGAGATAGTAAGCCACTGCGATAGTTGAAATGTCTATCTCTGCACTACGATAATGCCTAAGATAAACCTGCAAAGGGCGCCACTGGAGTTTATCCAGGAGACGGGCCATTAAGCCTTGTCGTTTCATATTAGTAAGTTCTTTCTTCGCCTTGAGAAGTCAAAATTACTGGACCATCCTTAGTAATAACAAATTGGTGTTCATATTGACAAGAAAGTCCACCGTCAAGAGTTTTGTGAGCCCAACCCGTTTCAAGGTCCGTATCAATTTCCCAAGTACCAGTGTTAATCATTGGCTCGATAGTCAAAACCATTCCTTCTTTGAGACGGAGACCTCGTCCAGCTACCCCATAGTTTGGCACCATTGGCTCTTCGTGCATTGTTGGGCCAACTCCGTGTCCAACCAAATCACGAACAACACCGTAACCACGACTTTCAGCGTATTCTTGGATAGCTGCCCCGATATCACCGATACGGTTACCGACTACCGCTTGTTCAATACCAAGGTACATAGCCTCACGTGTTACTTCCATAAGTTTTTTAACTTCGTCAGATGGCGTTCCAATCGCATAAGCCCAACATGAGTCAGCTAAACCGCCAGAATATGATTCCGTGTATTTTTTAACCTGAGCAACATTGTCAAAGTCCAATTTTGACACATCAAGGACTGACTTATCGATAGGTTCTGACAAGACCATATCAACTTTCAAGAGGTCACCATCTTTCAAAATATAGTGACGTGGAAAGGCATGTGCCACTTCGTCATTAAGGCCACAGCATGTCGCATAAGGGTAATCCATAATGCTTCCCTCAACTCCAATCTGAAGAGGAAGAACATTTTCTTCTTTACAACGACGGCGCACATACTCTTCTACTTCCCACATGTCTACTCCTGGTTTCAAGAGGTCACGTAGACCAATGTGAATGCTGGCAAGAAAATCCCCTGCCCTATCCATTGCTTCAATTTCACGTGCTGATTTTAATGTAATCATTGTTTTCTCCGTTTTCTTTATATCTTTTATTTTTTATTCGTTACTATGTTTTCTTAACCACAACGACTGATTTGCAGACGGTATGATTCCCGTGAGTAACCATAAGGTCCAGATGAGCTCTACGTCTGGTCTCAACAATAATACTTGGTGTAATCGTCACCTTATCATCAATCTGAGCTGCCTGAAGAAAGTAAAACATCATCTCTTCAATCACAAGACCATTTTGCTCCTGCTTTTCCATGATACGATAGACAACCTCTTTAACCATCTCTGCAAGAACACCCTGAGTGAGGTTCCCAGAATTGTCAATCATAGTGGGCTCTACCTCAAAACTGAAAGCATGCTTGTCCTGGTTCAGGTTAGCTATCATTTGATCGCTGAAAGTGTGCAAGTTGCCACGATTATTGTCCTGAAGTTCTTCCAAAACCTGACGACGGGTGATAACACCTAGATAGTGTTTTTCTTCGTCCACAACAGGAATGATATCAAAGTCTTCAAAAATCATCTTTTGGGCAACAGTTGCCAGACTAGTCTCAAGTCGTGTCACCGTCGGCTTGGTCATGATTGCCTTAAGCATGGTCGTCGGTTGCTGATTAGACACATCCCGCATGGTCACAATCCCAATCACTTTTTCAGACTCAGATAAAATTGGAAAACGTACCAAGTTGGTCCGTTTAACCAAATTCTGAAAATCCCTGACCGTCATTTCTGGAGTCATGTAGTTGTAGTCTTCTCGTCTGGTATAGACTTGAGCTACAGTCTTGATGTCTGTTTTGATGCGGACATTCGAAAGTGCCTGGTTAATCATGGTTGCCACGGTAAAGGTATCGTAAGTTGTTACCATAACTGGAAATTGCTTCAAACGAGAAAGCTCTTTTACCCTATCGGAAACCTGAAAGCCCCCCGTCACTAGAATAGCATTATTGTGTTCTAGGGCAAGCAATTGAATATCCTCACGGTCCCCAACAATAAGAAGGTCTCCCTTGGTTAAATAACGGGTGATATTCTCAATAGTCATGGCTCCAATATAGAACTTACTGAAGACACGTTCCAGACCTTCATGACCAGAGATAACCTCAGACTCTGTAATCTCTGCAATCTCCGCAAAGGTCAGCCTGTCAAGGCGAACTTGGACTTTCTTTTCAATTCGAACCGTCCCACTCCGAGGACGTGTCTCAACCAATCCTCGATTTTCAGCTTCTTTAATTGCTCGATAGGCAGTTCCATCAGAAACCTGTAAGTGATTCGAAATACTACGCACACTAACACGCTTACCGATAGGCAAGGCCTCAAGATAATCTAGAATTTCTTGATGTTTACTCACAGTTCTCCTCCTTCTCAAAGCGGAGATAATCACGCATGGTACGAGTGTATCGGTCTGCTCCCTTAAAGCGAGACACAAGTTTAAAGCCAGATTTTTCCGCTACACGAATCGATGCCTTATTTTCCAAATGTGCAATAAGGATAATACGATCCATTCCCATAGCTGTCAAAGCCAAATCTGACAGACAGGTAACCGCCTCAGTCATTAGACCTCTACCCCAGTAAGAGGCATTCAGAAAATAGCCAAGCTCTGCAGTCCGTTTCTGGGCATCTATCTTTTCAAAACGAACAACGCCAATCACCTTATCTAACTCTTTATCTACAATCGCCCATACACCTAGAGGCTCCTTCATGAAATAATGAACCAAAAGGCAATCCGTTTCATGCTGTGTTTGAGTGGCAGGAAAGAAAAATTGTAGATTCTGAGGATTTGATACAATTTCGTGTAAATCAAAACGATCCAAAAAGATGAGTGGTCTAAAAGAAAGGCGCTCCGACTCAAAAAAGGCAAAAGCACCCAGACTAGTCCAAATATCCATGATAGTATTATAACACAGTTTTAGAAATGGAAAAAGGCTCAACCACTAGGGGTTGAACCTTAGACTTAATCTTCAATCAAACGAATATCTGCACCAAGGTCAGAAAGTTTCTCAATGATATTTGAATACCCGCGAAGGATAAACTCAATATTGGTAATTTCAGTTTGACCTTCTGCCATAAGACCCGCTGTAACAAGTGCCGCACCCGCACGCAAATCACTAGCTTTTACTGGTGCACCTGAAAGTTGCGTTGGACCATTGTAAACAATTTGTCCACCGAGTACTTGAATATCAGCACCCATACGAGCCAATTCAGGAACGTGGTTCACACGTTTTTCATAAATTGTATCTATGATTTTTCCTCGACCACTTGCTTTCAATAACAACGGTGTCATCGGTTGTTGTAAATCTGTTGCAAAACCTGGATAAGGCGACGTCTTAATGTCAACAGGTTTTAGATCACCTTGCTCTTCCACAAAGATGGCATCTTCTTCAACTGTCATACGAACACCCATTGCTTCAAGTTTAGCAATAAAACTTTCAAGGTGTTCATAAAGAACATTTTTAACCTTAACTCCCTTACCGATAGCCGCGGCCATAGCAATGTAAGAACCCGCTTCAATACGGTCTGGAATAACTTGGTGACGAGTGCCATGTAAGCTCTCTACACCTTCAATCGTGATGACTTCTGTACCAGCGCCACGAACACGTGCGCCCATATTGTTAAGAAGAGTTGCTACATCAATAATCTCAGGTTCACGCGCCGCATTTTCAATAACCGTACGACCGTCAGCCTTAGCCGCTGCCAACATGGTATTGATAGTCGCTCCAACACTGACCGTATCCATGTAAATATGAGCACCCTTAATGCATTGACCAGCATCAGTCGCAATACGCATAGACTCCGCTTCATAGGAAATGCTAGCACCCATCGCTTCAAACGCCTTAAGGTGAAGGTCAATAGGACGTGGTCCCAAATCACAGCCACCTGGCAAACCTACTGTTGCCTGTCCGTAACGTCCAAGCAAGCTACCGTAGAAATAGTAAGAAGCACGAAGGCTGTTAATCTTACCAAATGGCATTGGCATATCCTTAACGCCTCGTGGATCAATTTCAAGTGTTTCGCCATCACGCTTAACAGAACCACCCATTACTTCTATAATTTCAATGAGGTTATCGACGTCGCTGATTGCTGGCACCCCATCAAGAGTAACCACTCCATCAGATAAAATGATGGCTGGAATCAATGCAACAACTGAATTTTTAGCCCCTGATACTGTAACTTCTCCCTGAAGTTTCTTACCACCATTGATGATAATTTTACGCATACTGTTCAATCTTTCTTATACTGGAATATTAGCTTTTACATTCTACCATAGATTGAGGTGCATGACAAATTAAGAACTCTTACAATTATCGGACAGTTTCACTTGACCATTTAAACCAGCCCTTAAAACGGATGGCCCCGTCTTTATCTGTTCGTAAAACCTTAATATGACGTTGCTTAAAACGTTCTAATGTTTCATCATTCGGATGTTTATAACGATTGTTCTCACCAGCTGAAACAAGGGCAAGGGAGGGGTGCAGCTGGTCCAAAAAAGCTTCAGACGAAGAACCTTTTGAACCGTGGTGTCCAGCTTTGAGGACACTTGCTCTTAAATTAGGATAACTGGCCATCAGTTCCTCCTCTCCTTCTTTTTCCAAATCACCAGTAAACAAAAAACTGCTTCCTAATAGTTTTCCGTAAAGAACTATCGAATCATTGTTACCGCCATCACCAACTTTATTTGGATAAAGAACCTGTAGATTGCTTCCCATCATGGGTAATTTGTCGCCAGCCTTTAGAGTGTGAACTGGGCATTTTATAGTCCGAAGTCTTTTAACAAAGCTAGGCTTAGTCAAAGCCCCCTGACTGACACAGATTTCCTTAATCTTAAAACACTTGGCCACTTCTTCCAAATCACCAATATGGTCTGTGTCCGTATGCGTCAGGACTAGATAATCAATTTGAGACACTCCTCTAGCCTGTAGATAGGGAATCAAGGTTTTCTCCGCATTACTCGTCTGGCTAGACTCTTGCCATTTTTCCTTAGTTCCAAACGTCACCTTGCCACCCACATCAATTAGGATGGTATCGCCTTTCATACTCCTCAGAAAAATACTATCTCCCTGACCAACGTCAACCATAGTCACCTCATTGGTTAAAGGATGTTTGACCCAGACCATCAAAAGACCAAAAATCATCAAAAGGCAAATCCTAAACTGAGGCTTTTTCCAAAAATCAAAGAGCATAACCAATACAGCTATCATCAAGCCAAACTGAAACAAACTAGGTTTCCCTAGAATCAAAGGCTGGCCTATCCAGGATTGTATCCAAGTCAAAAAGGTCTCCATCCATTCAAAAAGTGGGTTGATTTGAGAAAAGATTACTAGTCCTGAAAGGACAAAGAAGACCGTCAAGACAGGTAAGAGAAAGCTATCAAAGACTATCGAAAACATCGCCGTCAGAATTAAACTCACCGGTTGAAAGGTCCCATAATAGTAAGTTAGAAAGGGCAAAATCCCAAGACTCAATACCAAGCTCGTACAGATTGACTTTTTAAGAGATGACATCTCCTCAAAATCAAACAAACACAACAAGAAGGCATAGGAACAACTTAAAACACCTCCCACTGTTAAAAGAAAATGAGGTAAAAAGAGAAACAATAGAAGTAAGGTTATTCCCATATTATCCAGTTTTTTAATACCAAACTCCGCCAACAAACTTTGAATCAAGGAACGTAGGACTGAAGCTGTCCAACCTGTCATTAAGCCATAGCATAAGGAAAAAGGCAGCAAGATAATAAATAGATAATCTTTAGGAAGGCCCAAGCGTAGGAGTCCGTAGCGAAACCATCCCAGAAAAAAGCCCACTTGCATCCCTGAAAGTGCGAATAGATGAATAATACCTAAGCTTGTGTAAAGCTGACTTTGCTCATCAAACTCCTTATCCAAATACCCAAAGAGCAGGCCTGTCATATAGTGTCTCATAGGATTAGGAAAGTGCGTCTGGATATGAACCAAAGCCCTCCTCCTCAGTTGATGGAAAAAAGCTAGGGGAGATGTGTTTTTTTGAGGCACCACATGGTCCAAGCGCTCAATCTGAGCCATTCGATAAATACCTTGACTGGCTAGATAAGACTGATAATTAAACCCTTGAAAATTACGTTGACCAGTTGCTGGGGATAACTTTATTTTCCCTTTTAATACTAGCGTTTGGCTAGTAGTCTTAAAAAAATGCTGCTCCTTCTCAGATTTGAGTCGGTAAAAGACCTGATAGGTTTGTCCCTTTGCCTTTCCAATAGCTGATAATTGCTCACCATTAACCGATAGCGTATCAGCAACCAGAGTCACCTGATTGATTTCAGCAGGAGCTTGTTTATCTTGTATGGTAGCTTTGTGGTGTAAGAATAAAAAGTAGACCAAAAAGAAACTACCTACAAGTCCCACCAACTTTAGGGCTGCCTTATTCTTCCAATGATGCTTCAAAAAACATACTAAAAGAAAAGCAAAAGCCCCCATAGCATAAACATTAGTGACAAAAATCATAAAATAAAGAGCAGCTATTAACAGAGCCAAGGAAAAAAGATTGATTGGAGCCTTTTTAAGCCACATAGAGGGACTCTCTGATTTTATCTAAAGTTTTTTCACCAATTCCTGAGACATTTTTCAAGTCATCTATGGATTGAAAGCCACCATGACTTTCACGATAGGCAATGATATCCTCAGCACGCTTAGCTCCAATCCCAGAAATGGTTTGCAACTCCTCTGAGGTCGCTGTATTTAAGTTAATTTTGCCATCCTTAGCACTAGTTTGCCCTCCTTTGTCAGAGACCTGACCAGTTCCTGATTGACCAAGAACAGAGAGGTTTTCATCCTTAGTTGCCACATAGACAACCTCTTCGTCTGACAAGCTTGCAGCTAAGTTAACACTCTTAGCATCCGCATCCTCAGTCATTCCCCCAGCGGCTTTGATGGCATCAGTCACCCTAGCGCTTGCTTTTAAGGTATAAACACCCGGATTAGCCACAGCCCCCTTAACATCTACCGTTACTTTTGACTTATCCTTTTCACTTCCTTCAGTCTTTGACTGGGAAGACGCCTCAGAAAGAGACTGTGAACTTTGTTTGGAGGAGGAGGTTGACAAAGCTGTCACATCTGTATAAGACGTCTCCGCCTCCATGCTGTTGCCGGCACCACAAGTCATCCATAGAAAGAAGCAAAAAATCACCATCAGTACAGCGATGACACTCACAAACAGACGATTATCTTTGACATAGGCTAGAATCTTTTCCTTCACGCTATTCTCCTTAATTGATATATTTTCTTTCTTATTCGTAAAAAATTAAAAAAATATATCAAAAAGTAAAAAACTCCATCAGATTTATGTCTGACAGAGTTATTTGCTTATTTCTGCGTTTCTTTGGCACGGTGTTTTTCAGGGTTCCAAACAAAGCTAGCTACATATGAGAAAGCCATGGTCAAAAGCACTGCAATGATAGCCACAAGACCGAGAGGTACACGGTAAATATAAGTCAATGGGTTTGGTTTTTTGCCTGTTTGATAGCTCAAAGCTTCTTCATCGAGACGATCAAATTCAGACTGGATACGACGAGCAACCTCTTGAATATTTTCGTCATTCAAACGCTTCAAATCTGAAATATCAATAGGATTACCATAGTTCATATCCACACGTTCACCCGTTAAGAGCCCCTTGAGCTCACGAGGTCCTTGATAGACAACTGGCATTATCTTAACCTTGGCCATCTTAGCGATAACCGCAACCCCACCCTTAACATCAGAAGAATGACGGCTACCACTTGGGAACATAATCAAACTACGATTACTCTTCTTAAGCATGTTAACAGGGTACTTGATAGCTTCTTGACCAGGATTTTCACGGTCAATTGGGAAGGCGCCACACATGCGGATCCACCAACCAAAGATACGGCTCTTGAAGAGTTCTTTCTTAGCCATGAAAATAAACTGCTTAGGACGGGCTGAAAAAGCCATATAAACAGGGTCCCACCAAGTTCGGTGCGGAGCAACCAAGATATAGTTTTCATCCTTGTTCAATAATTTATCGCGATTGTGGTAATGGGCATTACCATTGATAATCCAAAGAAGGAAGACAACAAGCCCACGTAAATAAGCGTAAAACACGTTTTTACCTCTTTTTCTACAAGTTTTTTACTATTATACCAAAAAAAGGAGCTCTTTTTTCATCGAATTTCTTTGTAAAAGTCTTGAAAATGGTGTGGCACTTTCTAATAGTTTGAGCTATAATGTAACTATGAAAAAAAGTATTGAGATTACAGGGGAAAATCGAAAGGCACTTAATATTTGCCTCATTATTGCAAACTTGGCTGTTTTGGCTATCCTAGGCTTTGTCCTATTCCAACGCCATAACACGAAATCTGAACAAGTAGCCAAGGCTGAAAAGACTGAACAAGTCGCTAATAGCGCAAGTTCAGCTTCAGAAAAAACTAAGGAAGAAGATAAAACACAACTCAAGAAAGGTAGTAACCACAGCATTGCAGCTTCTGACTATGCCTACGATGTTACTGCTGTTAATAACACTATTCGAGGCGAATCTCAGGATATCGACGACAAGGTAGTCTTTTTAACATTTGACGATGGGATTGATCCTACATTGACACCACAAGTCATGGATATTTTGAAAGAATATGGTGTTCATGCTACATTCTTCCACATTGGTTACACCATTACACAAGAAAATGCGGACATCCTCAAACGCCAAATTACAGAAGGACACGCGATTGCCAACCATAGCCTCAGCCATAACTTTAATCTCCTTTATCCAGGACGTGTTCCTAATCAAAGTCAGATTGTTTCTGAGGTTAACCAAACCATGGCTAATTTCCAAGCCATCCTAGGTAAAGACTTCAAGACAAGAATTTTCCGTTATCCTGGTGGTCATATGTCATGGCAAGGTCTAGAAAGTACTGACCAAGCTCTTGCCAAGGAAGGTGTCCAGTGGATTGATTGGAACATGCTTTGTGGTGATGCAGAACCAGCCTCTGTTCGCCCAACGACATCTGAAAGCATGATGGCCTACTTGGATGGTTCACAAAAATATTTCCCTGAGAGTCATGTTAAGGTTGTCCTTATGCACGACACTGCTGGTAAGGAACTCACAGTTCAGACCCTTCCACAAATCATCGAATACTTCAAAGACCAAGGCTACACCTTTGGTGTCCTAGAGTAATCACTCACAACAGTTCCTTTGGGAGCTGTTTTTTGTTACAATAAAAGCTATGACAAATCCAATTTTAAAAGATGGAGAACGCATTGACCAACTCTTCTCCACAGATGTAAAAATCATTCAAAAT
>OOCP01003862.1_pt1 | contig 10364 bp, 9 predicted proteins | sample 1671511 | NCBI WGS metagenome assembly OOCP01 (sample SAMN06348164, study PRJEB24527) | human gut metagenome | biome: human gut; feature: ankylosing spondylitis patient; material: feces | host: Homo sapiens | place: China | collected 2015-10 | reverse complement strand
GAAATTAATCTTTACAAAGAGCAGCTTAAACAAAGCAGTCGGTATTGTTATGAAAGCAGTTCCAACAAGAACTACAATGTCTATATTGGAATGTATCCTTATCGATGCTTCGACAAATGAAATCAAATTTACAGCCAACGATATGGAACTCGGTATTGAAACTATCGTAGAAGGTGAAATTATTGAGAAAGGTAAAGTTGCAATAGATGCTAAGATTTTTTCTGAAATCGTAAGAAAGCTTCCGGACAATGATATCACTATAGAGACGGATGATAATTATACTTCAACAATTACATGTGAAAAGAGTAAATTCAACATTGCCGGAAAATCAGGAGACGATTTTTCATATCTTCCTGTAATTCTCAAAGAAAAGAGTATAAGTCTTTCTCAGTTCACATTAAAAGAAACTATCAATCAGACAATTTTCTGTACATCACCTAATGATAATAATAAGATGATGACAGGTGAATTATTTGAAGTAAAAGATAATGTACTCAAGGTTGTAGGTCTTGACGGACATAGAATTGCAATAAGAAATATTAATTTATCAGGCAATGCAGATGATGTTAAAGTTGTTGTACCGGGTAAGACACTTAATGAAATAAGCAAAATACTTTCATCAGATGCAGAGTCGGTTGTAAATATTTATTTTACTAATAATCATATTCTTTTTGAATTTGATAATACAATGGTTGTATCACGACTTATTGAAGGGGAATACTTTAAGATAAACCAGATGCTTTCAAGTGATTATGAAACAAAAGTTGTAATTAACAAGAAAGAATTTCTTGATTCTATTGACAGAGCTAACCTTCTTATCCGTGAATGAGATAAGAAACCTATAATTATTAATATCACAGATGGTTCACTTGAAGTAAAGGTACAGTCTGCAATTGGTTCACTCAATGAAGATATTGACATCAACAAAGAGGGTAAGGATATCATGATTGGATTTAATCCAAAGTTTTTAATTGATGCTTTAAGAGTAATTGATGATGAGACAGTGGACATTTACCTTGTAAATCCAAAGGCACCATGTTTTATACGTGACAAAGAAGAAAATTATATTTATCTTATTCTTCCTGTTAATTTTTCAGCCTAAATAAATGTTTTTATCAATTAACTATTTATGAAATGAGTATATAAAGATTGGAGAAAAAATGCAGGTAATAAAATTGCGTGATGATTTTATAAAACTTGGTCAGGCAATTAAGGCAGCCGGACTCGTTGAGTCCGGTGTTGAGGCCAAGATTGTAATTCAGGACGGAGAAGTTAAAGTAAATGGTGCTGTCGAAACACAGCGAGGAAAAAAGCTTACCGGCGGAGAGATTATTTCTTACAATGGTGAGGAAATAAAGATAGAACGATAGTGTGGTGTAAAAGTGATAGTTGAATCCCTGAAGTTACAAAATTACAGAAATTATGAATATCTTAATATGAATTTTGATGAAAAAATAAATATTATATATGGCGATAATGCACAGGGAAAGACTAATATACTCGAGTCAATGTATGTATGTGCGACTTCAAAATCACATCGTGGCAGCAAAGACCGCGAAATTATAAGATTTGATAATGATGAATCACATATTAAAGTAAATGTCAAAAAAAACGACATGAATTACCGCATAGACATGCACTTGAAAAAAAATAAACCTAAAGGAATCGCTGTCAACGGAATTCCGATAAAAAGAGCGGTTGAACTTTTTGGTATACTTAATATAGTTTTTTTCTCTCCGGAAGACCTTAATATTATAAAAAATGGTCCATCGGAAAGAAGAAGATTTATTGATATGGAATTAAGCCAGCTTGATAAAATATATCTTGACTGTCTTATAAATTATAACAAAGTCGTTAATCAGAGAAACAGTCTGCTCAAAGAATATGCATTTTCGGGAAGGGAAGATATAATATCATCCCTTGATATATGGGATATGCAGCTTGTAAAGTATGGTAATGATGTCATAAAAAGCAGGGAAAAGTTTGTAAAAGAGATAAATGATCTTGTAAAATCAATTCATACAAAACTTTCCGGAGACAGGGAGCAGCTTGAAATAATCTACGAACCATGTGTAAAAGAAAAAGATTTTGAATCTGAACTTGTACGGGTTCGAGACAGGGATTTGAAGTTTAAATGTACCAATATTGGACCACATAAAGATGATATGTGTTTTTTGATTAATGGAATGGATGTAAGAAAATATGGTTCGCAGGGGCAGCAAAGAACAGCAGCACTGTCTTTAAAGCTTGCGGAAATTGAGCTCGTTAAGCAGATAATCCATGATACGCCGGTACTGTTTCTAGATGATGTTTTATCAGAACTTGACAGCAGGAGACAGAATTTTCTACTGGACAGTATAGGTAATATTCAGACTATGATAACATGCACAGGCCTTGATGAATTCATAAATAACAGATTTTCAATTAATAAAATTTTTAAAGTCGTAAATGGAACAGTAAGTTCTATGGAACACAGATAAAAAGGAGGATTTAAAAGTGTCAGAACAACAGCAGTATGGTGGTGACCAGATTCAGGTTCTTGAAGGACTTGAAGCAGTAAGAAAAAGACCCGGTATGTATATCGGTTCTACATCTGCAAGAGGACTTCATCATCTTGTATATGAGATTGTAGATAATGCAGTTGATGAAGCACTCGCAGGATACTGCAATACAATACAGGTAATAATCAATAAAGATAATTCAATAACAGTAGTAGATAATGGTCGAGGTGTTCCGGTAGATATCAATCATAAGACAGGAAAACCGGCTATTGAAGTTGTGTATACAATCCTTCATGCAGGCGGTAAGTTTGGCGGCGGAGGATACAAAGTATCCGGCGGACTTCACGGCGTAGGTGCATCCGTAGTTAACGCACTTTCTGAATGGATGGAAGTTTATGTAAAAAGAGGCGGTCATATATACAATCAGAGATATGAGAGAGGTAAAGTATGTTATCCTCTCAAAGTTGTAGGTGACTGTGATGAAAATGATACAGGAACAAAAGTAACATTTTTACCTGATAAAGAAATATTCCAGGAAACACAGGTGTTTGAATTTGATGTTTTAAAACACCGTTTAAGAGAGATGGCATTTCTTACAAAAGGTATCAAGATAATTTTAAAAGACGAGCGTGAGGGAATAGAGCAGGAAAGAACATTCCACTATGAAGGCGGTCTTAAAGAATTCGTTGAATATCTTAACAAGAGTAAAGTGCCTCTTTATGACAACATTATTTATTGTGAAGGTGTCAAAGACAATGTACAGGTAGAAGTGGCTTTCCAGCATAACGATGGATACAATGAAGTTATAGATTCATTTGTAAATAATATCAAGACTCCTGAAGGTGGTACTCATCTTACAGGTTTCAGAAATGCACTTACAAAGACATTCAATGATTATGCAAGAAAAAATAAAATAATAAAAGACAGTGAACCTGCACTTACAGGTGATGATATAAGAGAAGGACTTACAGGTATAGTAAGTGTAAAGATTGAAGACCCTCAGTTTGAAGGACAGACAAAGCAGAAGCTTGGAAATACTGTGGCAAGAGGTGCCGTTGACAGCATTGTAAGTGAGCAGCTTACATATTTCCTTGAGCAGAATCCTTCTGTTGCCAAGTCAATCTGTGAAAAATCAGTTCTTGCACAGCGTGCAAGGGAGGCAGCAAGAAAAGCAAGAGATTTGACAAGAAGGAAGACTGCACTTGAAAGTACATCACTTCCGGGTAAACTTGCGGACTGTTCAGATAAAGATCCTAAAAATTGTGAAATTTTTATCGTTGAGGGTGATTCAGCCGGAGGTTCCGCAAAGACAGCAAGAAGCCGTGCAACACAGGCGATTCTTCCTCTTAGAGGCAAGATTCTCAATGTAGAAAAAGCACGTCTTGACAGAATTCTTGGAAATGAAGAAATAAAGGCTATGATTACGGCTTTTGGAACGGGTATACATGAAGATTTTGATATAAGCAAATTAAGATACCACAAAATTATAATTATGACGGATGCCGATGTAGATGGAGCACATATTGCAACACTCCTTCTTACATTTTTCTACAGATTCATGCCTGAGCTTATTAAACAGGGACATGTTTATCTTGCCATGCCGCCACTTTATAAAATCGAAAAAAATAAAAAAGTATGGTATGCATACAGTGATGATGAACTTAATCAGATAATGCTTGAAATTGGACGTGACCAGAATAACAAAGTACAGCGTTACAAAGGTCTTGGTGAGATGGATGCAGAACAGCTCTGGGATACAACAATGGACCCTGAGAAGAGAATTCTCAAGCGTGTAAATATGGATGAAGACCTTGAGTCAGAAGTTGATGTTACATTTTCAACACTTATGGGTGACAAGGTTGAACCAAGAAGAGAGTTTATTGAAGCAAATGCAAAGTACGTTAAAAATCTTGATATATAAAATGTATTTGCAGCATGGAGGTAGATAATGGATGAACATATCTTTGATAAAATACATGAAGTAGATATGCAAAAAACCATGGAAAGTTATTATATTGACTATGCCATGAGTGTTATTGCATCAAGAGCACTTCCTGATGTAAGAGACGGACTGAAACCGGTTCAGCGTCGTATCTTATATTCAATGATAGAGTTAAATAACGGACCTGACAAACCGCACAGAAAATGTGCCCGTATTGTCGGTGATACAATGGGTAAATATCACCCACATGGTGACTCTTCAATTTATGAGGCATTGGTAAAACTCGCACAGGATTTCAATACACGTTATCCTTTGGTAGACGGACATGGAAACTTTGGTTCTGTTGATGGAGACGGAGCTGCAGCCATGAGATATACAGAGGCGAGACTCAGCAAAATCTCAATGGAGATGACTGCTGACATCAACAAAAATACAGTGGATTTTGTACCAAACTTTGATGAGACAGAAAAAGAACCTACAGTTCTTCCGTCAAGATATCCTAATCTTTTAGTAAATGGTACATCAGGTATTGCCGTTGGTATGGCAACTAACATACCTCCTCACAATCTTCGTGAGGTAATTGCGGCAGTTGTAAAAATTATTGATAACAAAATCGAAAAAGATGCAGATACAACTATAGAGGAAATTCTTGAGATAATTAAAGGACCTGATTTTCCTACAGGTGGTACAATTATCGGAAAAATGGGAATTGAAGAGGCTTACAGAACCGGACGTGCCAAGATTAAAGTGCGTGCTGTTACTGATATTGAGCCTATGCAGAACGGCAAAAACAGAATTGTTGTAACTGAACTTCCGTATATGGTAAACAAAGCAAGACTTATTGAAAAAATAGCAGAGCTTGCAAGAGATAAAAAGATAGACGGAATAACAGATTTACGTGATGAGTCAGACCGTCAGGGTATGAGAATCTGTATTGAACTCAGGAGAGACGTAAATCCTAATATTATTTTAAATCAGCTCTACAAGCATACACAGCTTCAGGATACATTTGGAGTAATAATGCTTGCACTTGTGGATAACCAGCCAAAAATTTTAAATATTCTGGATATGTTAAAATATTATCTTCTTCATCAGGAAGATGTAGTAACCAGAAGAACAAAATATGATTTAAACAAGGCTGAAGAGAGAGCCCACATTTTAGAGGGCTTGATGGTTGCACTTGATAATATTGACAGAGTAATCTCAATTATCAGAGGTTCCCAGAATGTGCAGATTGCAAAGGAAAGCCTCATGGCAGAGTTTGCACTTTCAGATGCACAGTCACAGGCAATTGTGGACATGCGTCTCCGTGCTCTTACAGGTCTGGAAAGAGAAAAACTTGAAGCAGAATTAAAAGATCTTCTTGCAAAAATAGCAGAATACAAAGAGATTCTTGCAGATAAGAAAAAGCTTCTTGGAGTAATCAAACAGGAAATTTCTCTTATTGCGGACAAATACGGTGATGACAGAAGAACATCAATAGGATTTGATGAATATGATTTGTCGATGGAAGATTTAATTCCTGATGAGCCTGTTGTAATTGCAAGAACAACACTTGGATATATTAAGAGAATGACTCCTGACAACTTCAAGAGCCAGAACAGAGGCGGTAAAGGAATTAAAGGAATGCAGACTCTTGATGAAGATTATATACAGGATTTGTTTATGACAACGTCACATCATATCCTTACATTCTTCACAAATACAGGCCGTGCATATAAGTTAAAAGCATATGAAATTCCAGAATCGGGCAGAACATCAAGAGGAACAGCCATAATCAACTTATTGCAGCTTCAGCCCGGCGAAAAAATTGCTGCTGTAATTCCTATAGATGTAAAGCAGATTGCCGATAAAGACAATATGTTTATGGCAACAAGAAAAGGTATCGTTAAAAAGACACCAATTAAGGAGTTTGCAAATATACGTAAAACAGGAATTCAGGCAATCGGTATGCGTGACGATGATGAGCTTATAGAAGTTAAGCTTACAGACAGCGACTGTGATATAATCCTTGTAACAAAGCTTGGTCAGTGCATCAGATTTAAAGAAACAGATGTAAGACCTACAGGCAGAAGTGCTATGGGTGTAATAGGTATGAATCTTCTTGACGAAGATGAAGTTGTAGGCATGCAGCTTGATAAACAGGGAGATTCACTTCTTATTGTTTCAGAAAACGGTCTTGGAAAACGTACAGACATTAATGAATTTGTTGTACAGCACCGTGGCGGTAAAGGAGTTAAATGTTATAAAATTAACGAAAAGACAGGAAATGTTGTAGGTGTCAAAGCAGTTGATGACACAAGAGAAGTTATGCTTATAACAACAGATGGAATAATAATCCAGATTAAATGTGATGACATATCAAATCTTGGACGTATAACATCAGGTGTAAAACTTATCAATCTTGATGAGGGTGTAAAAGTTGCAACAATAGCGAAAGTACGCAAAAAACCTGTAGATGAAAATGACAAGGATGCTGACGGATTTGAAGAAGAATCACAGGAAAAATCTGCCGTGGTATCAGAAGCAGACTCACAACCGGAAGGTGAAAAAGAACCTGAAAGTGAGATAGATGCGTCTATAGATGAGCTTTTAGAAAGAGCTGAAAAAGATAAGAACGAATAAATTCAAGTTAAAAAGAAGCGGTGATATTGCCGCTTCTTTTGTAATAAATTTTTCAAATGTATACAGGAGGTGTTTTAATTGTCACATTTAACAATAAATTTCAAATCAAAATCACTTAACATGCCTGTTATGCTTGATGTTTTGATGCCGCAGGGACACGGTGGATATAAGACATTATATCTTTTACATGGAGCGGGCGGAGACCATGCATGCTGGACGCTAAAAACACGTATTGCCGATTATGTTGAAGGTAAAGATATTGCGGTTGTCATGCCATCAGGAAATAACAGATTTTATGTTAATAATGTAAACGGAAAAGATTATTTTTCATTTATTGCAGACGAACTTATAAACAATTGTGAGACATGGTTTAACATAAGCAGAAATCCTGAAGACAGGTATATAGCGGGAATGTCAATGGGGGGATACGGTGCATTTTATGCGGCACTTAAAAGACCAAAGCAGTATAATACGGCATTTTCGTATTCGGGACTTTTAAATCTTATCGAAAGATATGATAATCCGCAGGGAATAGACATGTATCCTGTTTTTGGCACGCGTGAGGAACTTATTGACAATAATTTCGATTTATATTCTCTTTTCAACAAAAAAGGTACAGATGACAGTAAAATTGTGGATAACCCTACAAAATTTATTATTGCATGTGGATTACAGGATCCGAGACTTCATATGAGCAAAGATTTTTACAAAGAAGCGAAAGAGGCTGGACTGAATGTTTCAATGTATGAGCAGGATGGAGGACATGAGTGGGATTATTGGGATAAGTGTATCGAACAGACTATAAAATGTATTGCAGGGGAGGATTCAAAATGGCAGTAATAAATCTTAATTTATTTTCTATGATGCTTCGTTTTGGAACGGACGTAACTGTAGTTCTTCCGGATGAAATACAAAAAAACGAAAAACTTGCCTGTGTATGGCTTTATCACGGAGGAAGCGGAGACCACACAGACTGGCTTTATCATACCGACCTTGTAGATGAGGTTGAAAAACGTCATTTTGCCGCGGTTCTTCCGAATGTCAATGAATCATGTTTTGTAAATATGAATATCGGCGGTAAATATGAAAGTTATGTTGCAAAAGAACTTCCGTCAATAATATGGAATATGTTTGACTGCATTTCAAAAGACCGCGAAAAGAATTTTGTATCGGGACTTTCAAACGGAGGTTACGGCTGTCTTCATACAATATTAAAATATCCTGATAAATTTTCAAAAGTCGGGGCATTTTCCGCTGGAGATAAAGCAGATGCCGTATTTTTAAACGATGGAAGCGAAAAATCAATCAACAGAATACGTTTGTTTGGTGATGGCGATTTACATAAAACAGAATATGGACTTACATATCTAGCAGATTTATTTATAGAAAAAGAACTTCCAAAGATACAGATTTATCATGCATGCGGAAGTCTTGACCCATGGCTTGACATGAATCATATAGTCAGGGATTATTTTCTTGAACATAAAGATTATTTCGATTATACTTATGATGAAATGGAAAATTACGGACACGAATGGAAGTTCTGGAATATCGAATTGAAAAAATTTCTCGATTTTGCAGGACTTTGTGAGAAGCAGAATTAAATATTACTGTTTTGAGCTTGTATACAATATCCGCATAAAAACAGGAGGGTGACATGAGGGACGTAAATGTCAGTGAGATTACAAAAAATATCAAAGAAATGTGTATTGAGGCAAATCATTTTTTGTCTGAAGACATGAAAAAAGTATTTAAGAATGCTGTTGATTCGGAAGAATCACCGCTTGGAAAGCAGGTTTTAAATCAGTTAAATGAAAATCTTTCCATCGCTGCATCTGATATGATACCGATATGCCAGGATACGGGAATGGCTGTTATTTTTATAAATGTCGGTCAGGAAGTGCATTTTACAGGCGGAGACATTACCGATGCAATTAACGAAGGCGTACGGGAAGGATATGTTGAAGGATATCTTAGAAAATCTGTTGTCAGTGACCCTCTTATAAGAGAAAATACAAAAGACAATACGCCTGCTGTTATTCATTATTCGATAGTTCCGGGAGATAAAGTTGAGATAACGGTTGCACCTAAAGGTTTTGGAAGTGAAAATATGAGCCGTGTATTCATGTTAAAGCCCGCAGATGGAATTGAAGGTGTTAAAAATGCAATTCTTACAGCAGTAAAAGATGCAGGTCCAAATGCCTGTCCTCCTATGGTAGTCGGAGTCGGAATCGGTGGTACATTTGAAAAATGTGCAATTCTTGCAAAAAAGGCACTCACAAGAAATCTTGAGGAAAAATCAGACATAGAATATGTAAGAAATCTCGAATCCGAAATGCTTGAAAAAATCAATAAACTTGGAATAGGTCCCGGCGGACTTGGAGGAACACAGACAGCACTTGCTGTTAATATAGAAACATATCCGACACATATAGCAGGTCTTCCTGTTGCAGTAAATATATGCTGTCATGTAAACCGTCATGTTAAAAGAGTATTGTAAAATTGGTTTGCATAATAAATATTTTATGGCTTATTAGCCGGAAAAGAGGAAATAATGGATAAGCATATTACAGCACCAATAAGTGATGAGGACGCAAAAGAACTCAGAGCCGGTGACTATGTATACATAACAGGAACTATTTATACAGCAAGAGATGCCGCACATAAAAGAATGGCAGAAGCTTTAGCAGCCGGAGAGCCACTTCCTATAGATATGAAAAATAATATTATATATTACATGGGACCATCTCCGGCAAGAGAAGGCAGACCAATCGGTTCAGCAGGTCCGACAACTGCGAGCAGAATGGATAAGTATGCACCGGATTTACTTGATCTGGGACTTAAAGGAATGATAGGAAAAGGAAAGCGTACTGATGCAGTTAAAGCTGCAATTGTAAGAAATGGTGCTGTATATTTTGCTGCGGTAGGTGGTGCAGGAGCATTACTTTCGCAAAGAATCAAATCATCAGAAGTAATTGCATATGATGATTTGGGTACAGAGGCAATACGTAAGCTTTATGTAGAAGATTTTCCTGTAATTGTAGTAATTGACAGTGAAGGAAATAATCTTTATGAAACTGCAATAAAAGAATACTGTCGTGAGTAATTCAGATTTCTGAAATTTTGGTCATTGATTTTTTACAAATATATTTGATAAATATTTTGAAAAATATTATTGACAATTAAAAACTGCTTTGATATAATTTAACTTGCGTTTAACGCAAAAGTAAATATTTCAATTATGGAGAAATACTCAAGAGGCTGAAGAGGCGCCCCTGCTAAGGGTGTAGGTCGGG
>OOCP01003858.1_pt1 | contig 10372 bp, 8 predicted proteins | sample 1671511 | NCBI WGS metagenome assembly OOCP01 (sample SAMN06348164, study PRJEB24527) | human gut metagenome | biome: human gut; feature: ankylosing spondylitis patient; material: feces | host: Homo sapiens | place: China | collected 2015-10 | reverse complement strand
TGGCAACGCAGATGCCGTGCCGCAGCCGCCGGAGCGGTGCTTAAGCCGTTAGGCGGGAATTGTGCGGTATTGCCTTAGAGATTAGAAGAAACGGACAGCCGGGGCGATTGGCCCCGGCTGTTTTTTGGTGGGATGGACGGGCAGAAAAAAGTGTTTGCAAGGCGGGGGAGTTTAATCCCCAAAGTGTTGTTGGGGTTATAGGTTGGCGGGCGCACAATGTGCCCCTCCCTATGAGAGAATAGGGCACACGAAGCGGGGGGATACATTGTGCGGCGTTTGGCACCCAGCAGAGCAGGGGGAGAAAATGAAAGGATTGTAAATTGTGCGCCAAAACAGCACAAAGCGGAAAAAAGCGTGGACAGGCACCGGCTGTTTGTGATATACTTAAAAAATACAAAATAGTTACAAAGTGGGCTGGTGCGCGGCATGTGCCGGCCTATGTGGAGGTGTATGGTTACGGAAGCCATTCGGAGCCGTATGGTGTGGGTCATCACAGGGGTACTGGCGCTGCTGGTGCTGCTGGCGCTGCCTGCAAAAGCGGAAAGTGCGGACTATGAAACAACGCTGGACCGCTTGGGCCGCCTGCAAGCGCTGGCGGAACAGTATATTGAAGAAAAGAACAGCGGCGATGACCCCATTGACCTGACTTTGAGCTTTACCCGTGTGGGGGATTATAACACGACCGTTTGGCAGCTGACGGCGGGCACCCGCGATGGCGAATTTGAAAAGTACGCCACCGATGCAGACCCGGACCTGTGGGATTTGCAGGGGATGAACACCGTGGAACTGCCCAACGGGCAGGGCATTGATTTCGGCCACCTGCTGGCGGCCATGAACCTGGTATACCGCGGCATGCCCATTACCGGCAGCTGGGGCGGCGACTGCATGCAGCTGGCGCAGGTGTATGCCGGGCAGGCCAGCGATGCAGACGGCTATGCCAGCCTGATGCAGCAGACCTTTGCCATTGAGGATGACGGCAGTGCTTCCAAATTTGGCGACCAGGACCTGCGCGCTGACCTGGACTCCGTTGTGGCAGGGTCCGAGCTGAAAAGCGGCAGCAACGTTGCCGATGTGCTGCGGAACTATTACACCAACCTGACGGATTACGACCGCTGCTACCAGTTTATTGCCATGAGCTTTGGCAGCATGAACACCAGCGACAGCGAAGCGTTCCGCAACAAGGTGTACAGCACCATGACGGCGGATACCGGCATGCAGCTGCTGCTGTATATGAACGGCATGTGGTCCAGCAGCGGCTGGCAGGTGGATGCCGATGCAGAACCCGCCCTGCGCGGTGCCTGCAATGAACTGGCTGATTACCTGAGCCGCGCTGTGAACGGCGAAAAGGTCAAAAGTGCATCCAGCACCCTGATGCACACGATGGCTGGGCAGGCCCTTGTGGATGCCCTGAATGCACTGGGAGATGGGGAAGCAGCTTCCGCTGCACAGAGCGCACTGGAAGCGGATTCCGGCGCTGCAATATCGACCAGCAGCGGGGACGCTGTGGATGATGCCCTGAACACCGCAACCGAAAAGCTGAAAACGGATTTTAACGCCCAGGCCTTTGAGCTGGGGCTGCTGGTATTGGGCGCTGCCGCCCTGCTGGGCATGGTGGTGTGCATTGCCATGCTGATCAGCCACCGCAGCAAACGCAATCGCTGAGCCGGGCAAACGAAAGAAAAAGGAATGGGGCGCTGCCGGGTGAAACGGCAGCGCCCCATTTTATGTGGAAAGAAAGTAAAAAGTGAATGGCGGAAATCAAAGTTCGCGGTAGGTGACCTGTTCCATCAGCTGTTGGATGGTTTCCAGGCTGGCAGCCTGAGTACCGGTGCACATTACGCTGGCGGCACCGGCGGCAGTGGAAAGGCGCAGCGTTTCTTCCAGCGTCAGGCCGCGCTCTTCGGCAACAGCCAGGGCGGCGATGACGGCATCCCCGGCACCAACGGTATCCTTGACGGGAACACGCAGGCCGGGCACAAAGATGGTCTGCTCCGGCAGAACATGCAGCATACCGCGGCTGCCCATCGAGACGATGACCTTTTGCACGCCGGTCTGCAACAGCTCACGGGCGGCGGCGGTCAGCTCCTGCTGGCTGTCCAGCGCGCGGCCCATCAGGTGGGAAAGCTCCTCGCTGTTGGGCTTGATGAGGAACGGCTTTGCCTTAACGCCCTCCACCATGCCGGCACCGTCAGAGTCCAGAATGACCTTGGCACCTTTTTCGCGGCAGGCATCGCCCCACACGCGGTAGGTGTCGGCAGGAGCATTCACCGGCAAGCTGCCGGCCAACACCACGATATCGTCGTGGCGCAGCAGCTTCAGCAGGTGGTCCAGCAGGCTTTGCAGGGTAGCCGGGTCCACGGGAACACCGGGTTCGTTGATCTCGGTGCTGGTGTGGGCGATGGGATCCACCACTTTCAGATTGATGCGGGTGTTGCCCTCAACGGGCAAAAAGTCACAGGTCATGTTCAGGCCGGACAGAGCTTCGGAGATCATCTGCCCGGTGCTGCCGCCCAGAATACCAAGGGCGCGGCTGGTGCTGCCCAGTGCGGCAACCACCTTGGAGACATTGATGCCTTTACCGCCCGGATCGGTGCGGATGGAAGTAATGCGGTTTACGCCGTCCGTGGTAAAGGAAGGAATTTCAACGGTTTTATCCAGTGCCGGGTTCAGGGTGACAGTATAGATCATGAAAATGAGCCTCCTTATGGGGAGAAATGTCAGAATAAGGGCAGTGGCAAAGGCAATCGATAATTGTCAATCTTTTATCATTATACGCTGAATTGTGAAATATCGCAAGTAAAAGAGCGAAAATCAGAATAATCTTAACAAACTGTTTACACGGAGGAGAACAACATGGCACAGGGAATGGAACTATTGGATAACGGCACCAAGGTGTTTACCGGGCCGGGGGCAGCCTTTGGTACGGACGCCTTGCTGCTGGCCCGGTTTGCCATGCCGCGCCGCAAAGAAACAGCGCTGGACCTGTGCAGCGGGTGTGGAATCGTAGCGCTGGCCTGGCACGATGCCGGGCACCGTGGCCTATGCACAGCGGTGGAGCTGGATGCCGATGCTTCGGTCTTGTGCCGCCGTGCTGTGCAGGAAACGCCGGGTGCAGAGCATATTACCGCTCTTTGCACCGACCTGCGGACGTTCTGCAAAAGCGGCCCGGAACAGGGGAAATATGACTTCGCCGCCTGCAACCCGCCCTATTTTACCGGCGGATATGTCAGCCCGGATGCCCGCCGCGCCACGGCCCGGCATGACGGCAGCTGCACGATGCAGGATGTTGCCGCCTGTGCGGCCCGTGCCCTGCACGATGGCGGCAAGCTGGCCCTATGCCACCGCCCGGAACAGATGGCGGCGGTGTTTGCCGCGCTCTGCGCCGTTGGGCTGGAGCCCAAGCGGGTGGCTCTGGTGCGCAAGGATGAACACAGCAAACCCTGGCTGTTTTTGGTGGAAGCCCAGAAAGGAAGAAAGCCGGGGATCCGGTGGGAGGAGGACGTTTTAACGGGGAATGGGGTTAGGTACGGGAGATGATAGTTAGGAGTTAGGAAGTAGGAGTTAGGGCAACACCGCACAATTCCCGCCTTGCGGCTTAAGCACCGCTCCGGCAGCTGCGGCACGGCATCTGCGTTGCCAAAATGCTCGATAAGACATCCAGTATTATCTGCGCTTTTGGCTTGGCATCTGCCGCACCTCGCTCGCCGTATCGGCACTTAGAATTATGCGGTATTGCCTTAGGAGTTGGCGGCGGAGCGAAGCTGCGACGCGGGGAAAATGAGGAATCGGATTGGGGACGGGTACAAAACGGGATGGAAAAGGTTCCGGGACGCGCAGTGATTCCCTAAGTTCTAAATGGATAGATATAAAAAACCGCCCGTCACACAAAATGTGACGGGCGGTTGAGTTTTAGGGGTTAGGTATCAGGATCAGCCGAACATGTTGATCAGGATGCCGGCGGCGACAGCGGAACCGATAACACCGGCAACATTGGGACCCATGGCGTGCATGAGCAGGTAGTTACGGGGGTTGTATTCCTGGCCGACTTTCTGGGAAACACGGGCGGCCATGGGAACAGCGGAAACACCGGCAGAGCCGATCAGCGGGTTAATCTTGCCGTGGGTGACAACGCACATGACCTTGCCCAGCAGAACGCCGCCTGCGGTGCCGACACCGAAAGCAACAATGCCCAGAACAATGATCTCAACGGTCTGGATGTTCAGGAAGGTTGCGGCATTGGTGGTGCAGCCAACGCTGAAGCCCAGGAAGATGGTGATGATGTTCATCAGTTCGTTGCCGGCGGTCTTTTTGATACGCTCAACAACGCCGCATTCCTTCATCAGGTTGCCCAGCATCAGGCAGCCAACCAGGATGGCGGCATCGGGCAGGGTGAGGGAAACGATGATGGTAACAATGATCGGGAAGAGGATCTTCTCAGTCTTGGAAACCTTGCGCGGGCTTTCCATCACGATTTGACGCTCTTTTTCGGTGGTCAGAGCTTTCATGATGGGCGGCTGGATAACAGGCACCAGCGCCATGTAGCAGTACGCGGCAACCGCGATGGAACCTAGCAGGTGCGGGGCCAGGCGGGTGGTGACGAAGATAGCGGTCGGGCCGTCGGCACCGCCGATGATGCCGATGGAAGCGGCTTCCTGGTTGGTGAAGCCCAGGATTTTGGCGCCAACGAAGGTGAAGAAGATGCCCAGCTGTGCGGCAGCGCCCAGCAGCAGGCTGGACGGACGTGCAATCAGCGGCTCAAAGTCGGTCATGGTACCGATGCCAAGGAAAATCAGCGGGGGATAAATACCCAGCTTGACGCCTAAGTAAATATAGTCCGCCATACCGCCGGATGTACCCAGCAGTTCCCAGTTGATGTGCTGCGTTTCGTTGATGAAGATGTCCATATGGAAGATGCCGTCCAGCGGCAGGTTGGTCATCAGCATGCCGAAGCCGATGGGCAGCAGCAGCAAAGGCTCAAACTGGTGGACAATGGCCAGGTACAGCAGCACGCAGGCCACGCCGATCATGACGGCATACTTCCAGCCGCCCTCGGCAAAGAAGATCTGCGCCCAACCGGAGTTGGCAAAGATCTCAGCGATGTTGGTAAAAATTGCTCCCATTGTTTTGTCCCCTTTCCATCACATAAACGGCGTGGTGTTCTGGGTGACGCCGGCGTCGCCCCAGGCGCCGCGGCGGGAACCAGTAGCCGTCTTTTTCTGAACGCGGTGAATGCCGCGGATGGTCAGGTTTTCACCCAGAGAGGCAACGGCTGCAGCAATGGCAGCAACGATCTCGCCGGGGATGGAGCCGTCAGCAGCGGGTGCTGCGGGGGCGGCAGGAGCAGCCTTGGCGGTGTTCTGTGCGACCGGTGCAGCGGGCGCTGCAGGGGCGGCAGGTGCCTTGGGGGCGGCTTTGGTGCCATTCTTTTTGTTCTTGATGGCGTCAAAAATCTTGCCTTCCACAGTGATAATGAGGCAAAGCGCAACCAGCATGGCGAACACCAGCGTGATGCTGGTCAGAACCACAGTGCCGTCAGCGGCCTCAAGGGCGAGCAGAGCGATAGAATTGCTCATTGGGCAGTATCCTCCTTTAGCTTGCGGTGCACAGCACCGTTGATTTTCCCCCGTACACGGTACAAAAACCGGGCCGGGCAAATTTTACCCAAGTATGGTTTTATTATAACACAGCGGCTCAATTTTTGGTAGCGGGTTTTGAAAAAATGTGACAAAAATATTGTGAAACCGTGTCTTTACGATGAAAAATGTAAATTTGCGCGCAAAACACCATGCAGAATAAAGTTGACAGCCGGGCAGAAAATGCAGGTTGCACAAACAAGTGGAAGAACAAAACGGGAAACGCTGTGCAAATTGCACATTTTGACAAAAAATGAAAAGTTTTGCTTGACGGCGGGGCTTGCCGGGGTTACAATGTGGGCAAATCAAAACCACGGCAATGGCGCCGGGCAGGTACATTCTGCCCGGCGCTTTTGTTATTTAAGCATCTGGCTTAATGCGGCAAGAAAAAATAGAGGAAGCGCCGTGGTTTGATCTTGAGAGGAGTGGTTTGAATATGTACAACTCATCAACCGTCATCTGGGTGCTGGTTGCGGCATTCCTGGTGTACTTTATGCAAGCAGGCTTTGCTTTGTGCGAAGCTGGCCTGACCCGTGCAAAGAACACCGGCAACATCCTGATGAAAAACATGATGGACTTCTGCATCGGCACACCGTGCTTCTGGCTGGTCGGCTTCGGCATCATGTTTGCAGGTTCCGGCCCGCTCATCGGCGGCTTTGCCCCCTTTATGAGCGGTGACTACAGCGCCATCCTGCCGGAGGGCGTGCCCCTTTGGGTTTATGCCGTGTTCCAGACCGTGTTCTGTGCAACGGCAGCAACCATTGTTTCCGGCTCCATGGCAGAGCGTACCAAGTTCAGCGCTTACTGCTGCTACTCGGCCGCTATCAGCCTGATCGTTTACCCCATCTCCGGCCACTGGATCTGGGGCGGCGGCTGGCTGGCACAGCTGGGCTTCCATGATTTTGCCGGTTCCACCGCCGTTCACTTTGTTGGCGGCGTTACCGCCTGCCTGGGCGCCTGGATGCTTGGCCCCCGTATTGGTAAGTACGGCAAGGACGGCAAGGCCCGCGCAATCCCCGGCCATAACCTGACCGCCATGGCCTTGGGCGTGTTTATCCTGTGGTTCTGCTGGTTCGGGTTCAACGGTGGCTCCACCGTGGCAATGGCAAGCGATGACGCCATGGTTTCCGCTGGTCTGGTCTGCTTCAATACCAACCTGGCCGCTGCGCTGGCTACCGTTGCCGCGCTGATCACCAGCTGGGTACGTTACGGCAAGCCTGATGTTTCCCTTACCTTTAACGGTGCTCTGGCCGGTCTGGTTGCCATTACCGCAGGCTGCGATATGGTTGATCCGTTCGGCGCTGCCATCATCGGCATCGTTGCCGGTGTGTTCTGCATCTTCTCCGTTGAATTTTTTGATAACGTTGTCAAGATCGATGACCCTGTCGGCGCTGTTTCCGTGCACTGCATGAACGGCATGTGGGGCACCATTGCAACCGGCCTGTTCTCCACCAGTGAGGGCCTGCTGTACGGCCATGGCTTCCGTTTCTTTGGCGTTCAGGTTTTGGGCGTTATCTGCGTGGCTGCCTGGGTGCTGGTTTCCATGACCGTCATCTTTACCATCATCAAAAAGACCATCGGCCTGCGTGTGACCGAAAAAGAAGAGATCGACGGCCTGGATATCCACGAGCACGGCCTGGCTTCCGCTTACTCCGGCTTCTCCATCTCTGACCCGACTTACGCTGAGATGAGCGTGAACGAGAACACCGACCTGGGTGAAGACGACATCACCATGGCCAGCGAGGCCAAAATCAATGCCGCCGTCAAGGTCGTCAAGGAAGAACCTCTGCCCGCTGAGCTGAATTCCGGCATGCACAAGGTCGTTATGATCGTGCAGCTGGCCAAGTTTGAAGCTTTGAAAGCTGCCATGAACGCTGTCGGCGTGACCGGCATGACCGTTACCCAGGTTATGGGCTGCGGCCTGCAGAAGGGCAGCGGCGAGAAATACCGTGGTGCTGAGGTCGACGCAACCCTGATTCCCAAGGTCAAGGTTGAAGTTGTTGTCAGCAAGATCCCGGTAGACAAGATCATCGACACCGCCACCAAGGTTCTGTACACCGGCCATATCGGTGATGGCAAGATCTTTGTTTACAATGTGGCCAAGGTGGTCAAGGTCCGCACCGGCGAAGTAAACTACGCCGCTTTGCAGGATGTTGAATAAATATCTACCTATTATATAGGAAGTTGGCAAGCAGCTGCCTGTATCGGGTGACGAAAGCCTTCAATATCTTCCCATAATATAGAAGTCCGGCGCTCTGTATGTGCAGCAGAGCGCCGGACTTTTTGCTATGTCTATTATGATTTGTGTTTCAGCATCTGTACCTTGAAGGCAATGATTTTATTGCCGTACTTGCTGGTGAAAATGGCACCGACGATCAGCATACCCAGCCCGATGCCAAGGCAGGTACCCTGGATGGCCTGCAGCACGGGCGAACCGGAAAAATCAAAGTGGTACATGACGATGTAGATAATAACTGTAATGATCGAGGTAAGGTACATATAGTGGAACCGGCGGGTTATCTTTTCCATCACGTCATTGCTGTAGTCCGCAACCTTGCGGGCGGTTTCTTCGGTGGCACTTTTGGTTTCGGGGGTGTTCATAGCATCAGGCTTCCTTTCTCCGTCTAACAGTTCACGCAGCTCCACGCCGTAAAAATCGGCAAGCTGAATGAGGGTGGGGAGGTCGGGCAGGTTGACACCGTTTTCCCAGCGGGAAACACTGCGGTTGGTCACGCACATGATTTCAGCCAGGTTTTCCTGGGTGAGCTGGCGCTCCTGGCGGAGCTGCTTCAAGAAAGTGCCGATTTTCTGTTGATCCATTGGATTCATCCTCCCTATAGCTGCATGATACCACAGCCGAAGCAAAAAACACCACGACACAGTGCGGGAACCGGGGCAAAAATGGCCGGATATGGGGCGTCGGGTTGGGAAGAGTATAGCATAAATGGGGGAAAGATTGAAGTTAGGAGGGAAAACAGTTAGGAGTTAGGAAGTAGGAGTTAGGAGTTGAATGGGGCGGGGCGAGTGGCAAATAAAAGAGCCCGGCGCGGGGCCGGGCGGGATAAGAGGGGGTTAAACGTTGAGTTTGACGGTGTGCTTATAGACGAAGGCGGCGGCGAGGGCACTGAGAAGCTCGGTGACCCAGAAAGCGTGCCATACGCCGACAGGGCCAAACATGCGGCAGAGGATCCACGCGGCGGGGATCATGATGATGATGTAGCGGCACAGCGAGATGATGAGGGACTGGGTGCCCTTGCCCAGTGCTTCCAGCGAGCCGGAGGCCGTGACCGAGAGGGTGGATACCAGGAAGCCCGCGCTGATAATGCGCAAAGCAACCTGACCGGCGGCGATGGTATCGGCGTTGGTGGTGAACATGCCGATCAAAGCGGGGCTGCCCACCAGGCAGATGATGGTGCCGGCGGCCATGATGGCGGCGTTCATACCCATGGCAAGGTTATAGATCTTTTTCACGCGGCCATGCTCCCCGGCACCGTAATTATAGCTGATGAGGGGGCGCATGCCCTGCACAATGCCGCCCGCGGGCAGGTACAGGAAGGTTTGCAGCTTATAATAAATACCCAGAATGACCACATACCCCTGCGAGTAAGCGGCCAGCAGAGAGTTGAGGAAAGAAACCAACACCGAGGGCAGCGCCAGGTTGAGAATGGCGGGAACGCCGATGGAGTAAAGCTTGGCATCCAGCCGCCAGTCCGGCTTGATGCAGCTCAGCCGCAGCTGCACGGGAAAACGGTGGGTGCAGTAAATAATAAGGTAGACGCTTAAGGTGACGCACTGTCCGATGCCGGTTGCCAGCGCCGCGCCGGAGATACCCAGCATGGGAAAAGGCCCAAGGCCGAAGATGAGCACGGGGTCCAGAATGATGTTGGTGATGGAACCGCACAGCAGGGCGGCCATCGTTTCGTTCATGCGGCCAACGGCCTGGAACAGCTTTTCAAAGCAAAGTTCCGCCATGATGACCGGGGCAAAGAAGAACGCAATGCTGGAATACCGCACGCCGAGGGCAATGACGGCTTCATCGCCAGTGAAAAGCCGCAGAAAGCCGGGCATCATGGCGATGCAGACAACGGCAGCAATCAGGCCGTGCAGGATGGAAAAGACCAGGCCGTGGGTGGCGGCGGTATCGGCACGGCAGCGGTCCCCCGCGCCGGAATACAGCGCGATCAGGGCGTTGATGCCGACGCCGAAGCCAATGGCAATGGCGTTGATCATGTTCTGCACCGGGTACACCAACGAAAGCGCCGTCATGGCCTGCTCACTGATCTGGGCAACAAAAAAACTGTCCACAATGTTGTACAGCGCGTTCACTGTCATGGAAAGCACCATGGGCAGCGCCATGGAAACCAGCAGCGGGAAAATAGGCCGCTCTTTCATAAAAGTATCGTTCACGGGTAAAGCATAGCTCCTTTTTAGTTGGAATGCAGTGGGAATGGCGGGCAAAAACGGCACAAAAAAACCACACAACCACGCGTTAGCGCGGTTGTGTGGCGAAAAGTAGCAGTGCTGTAAAAATCCACACCGGGTTTTAGTAGGTATAGAATAGCATACACGGTGCGGGGTGTCAAGTGGCGAGGCAGAATGTTTTTGCGCCAGGGGCTTTGCAGGCGGGCGGGGGCGTGGTATAATCAAAATGTTCCAACATTATTATGGCAATACCGCATAATTCTAAGTGCCGATACGGCGAGCGAGGTGCGGCAGATGCTAAGCCAAAAGCGCAGATA
>OOCP01003851.1_pt1 | contig 10395 bp, 7 predicted proteins | sample 1671511 | NCBI WGS metagenome assembly OOCP01 (sample SAMN06348164, study PRJEB24527) | human gut metagenome | biome: human gut; feature: ankylosing spondylitis patient; material: feces | host: Homo sapiens | place: China | collected 2015-10 | reverse complement strand
GACAAAACGGGGCGCGACCAGATACCCCATGCCGGGGATATCCATGACTTCCAGCGCATCGATCTGATCCGTGATGCGCATGACCCCGATTTCAGCGGCCATGGACGAGCCCGCACGCCCCGTGACCATGATGGCCGTCAGGACGGGACCAAGCTCCCGGATGAGCGTCAACGAAACAGCGGCCCCCAAAAAACCCACCGAGCCAAACTTCACCAAGACATAATATCCCTGCAAGCCAAGGACCATTCCCGTAAACAGCGCAATCAGGCAAATGACGAACAACGATTTCGTGCCGATCACATACAACTGCTGAAGGACCTTGATGAACAGCTTAGGAGCTATGAATATCTGCCGCAATCCCTCCAGCAGGAATAAAAACGTATCCCCAAGGGCATCTATCCAACGCAGGAAGAGAGCACCTGGAACAGCAAAAAAACGAGACAAGATATCCATTCGCTCACCGCCCCCGAACAGGCTTTTTCGAAACCTGTGTTGCATCCTTCAATCCCATTTTGACGAGGACCTGCTTGGCGGCCGAGGCATCCGCATCCGTTCCACGGACGAGGACCTGCACGCGGAACCATTTGGGACGTCCCTTGTTGTCCTTCTCAATGGTCATACGAGTGCGCAACCCTTCGCCTTCCATGCGTTCGCGCAGTTTGTCGGCACTGTCTTTGCTCTTGTACGCCACAGCCTGAAAGACGAAGTCGTATTTGGCCTTGTCCGCAGAAGCGGCTTCCGGTTTGGGCGTCGCAGCGGCCACGGGCTGAGCGGTTGGGTGCGCCGCCTTCGCTTCGGGCTTGTTGGGAGCCGCATTGGCCGCGGGCTGCGTCTGCTTGAGATCCGTCATGAACGTCAGTTCCTCAGGCTTCAAGATCCCTTTCGCTTCTTTCGGAGCGTCCTGCCCTTCAGGCGGCGGCAACAAGCGCGCCAGCTCGGGCATTTTCTTTTCGGGATTATACCCCCTGCCGACGATGACTCCGAAGGCAAAAATCCACCCGATGGCGATGATCGTAATGATCCCGCTCGTAATGAGGCCGGAAAAACTCAAACTGATCGTGTATTTCCGGTTAGACAACTTTTTTTCGCCACCAGCATCGCCGCCCCCGGATGAGCGCGACGAAGAGCGACTGGAAAATGGCATCAGAGACATGTTCTATCCTGCTGTCTGAATGGCGTCTCAAGTGAGGGAACCGGAAGGCCGGACCCCACGGGACAGGGTCCGGCTGAGAGCGAGGCGATCCCCCTACATGCTTTCAGGAGCACTTACGCCAAGAAGTTCAAGACCATTTTTTACCACCTGCCCCACGGAACGGAGCAACGCGAGACGAGCCAAGGCCAACTCAGGATCGCCAGCCTGAAGGACGGGATGTTTGGCATAGTAACTGTGCAGCATCCCAGCGAGTTCCATCAAATAATAGCTGATGTGATGCGGCGCCAAGGCTTGTGCGGCGCCCTTGGCCACATCTTCAAACCGATCAAGGAAATGCAGGAGAGCCAGATCTTCCGCCTCGGAAAGGGGAGCCAGCAGCGCCAGATCCGTCTTTTCGGGCAGCGTCAGCCCCGCCTCGGCGGCCTTCCGCAACACGGACCGTACACGGGCATGGGCGTACTGGACATAATAAACCGGGTTGTCCATGGAACGCTGCTTCACCAGGGCGAGGTCGAAATCAAGATGGCTGTCGCTCTTGCGGGACAGGAACATGAATCTCGCGGCGTCCACGCCCACTTCCTTGACCACATCGGCCAAGGTTTCGAACTGCCCGGCGCGCGTGGACATGGCCACCTGCGTGCCGTTCTCCAGCAGGTTCACAAGCTGGATGAGCACGACGTCAAGATCTTCCGCCTTCCGGCCCACGGCCTGAACCGCCGCTTTCATGCGGGGGACATACCCATGATGGTCCGCTCCCCAGACATCGACCACGCGATCAAACCCACGGCGATACTTATCGTCATGATAGGCGATGTCCGAAGCGAAGTAGGTCAGCGAGCCATCGGACTTGCGCAGGACGCGATCCTTGTCGTCACCAAAATCCGTCGTACGGAACCACAGGGCTCCGTCCTTTTCAAAGGAAAGGCCAGCCTTCTTCAAGCTCTCAAAGGTTTCTTCAACAGCTCCGTGCTCCACAAGAGAACGCTCGGAGAACCACACCTGATGCTCAACCCGGAATTCCCGCAAGTCTTCCTTGATGCCGTCGAGGATGGTCTGCATACCGTAGGCAAAACACCTGTCCTGCCCTTCCGCATCGGAAAGGGAGGTCAGCCCTGGATCTTTGTCCATCATCTCGCGCGCAATATCAATGATATAGGACCCTCGATAGTAATCTTCAGGCCATTCCACAGCTATTCCGGCAAGTTCCTTGGCACGCAGCCAAATGGAAAGGCCAAGGAGCCGCATCTGACGGCCAGCGTCGTTGATATAGTATTCCGTCGTGACGTCATAACCGGCAAAACGGAGGATGCGCGCCAAGGTATCGCCCACCGCCGCGCCCCGGCCATGACCGATATGGAGAGGGCCAGTGGGGTTGGCCGAAACGTACTCCACCTGTACCTTGCAGCCTTTCCCAACAGTGGCCTGCCCAAAGCGATCGGCGGCATCATCAATGCGCCGGATCGTTTCACGCCAGAACTCGGGGCTGAACGTCACGTTCAGAAAGCCGGGGCCAGCCACTTCAACGGAGGCCAAGGAAGTATCCTCATTCCGCAGGGCTTCGGCCATTTTTGCGGCCAGCTCGCGCGGCGGCATCCCTGCGGCCTTGGCGGATACCAACGCCAGGTTGGAAGCCAGATCGCCGTGCTTGGGATCTTTGGAAGGTTCGATGACGGCCTTATCCGGCCAGGGAAGGTTCATATTTTTCAGTACAGCCCTGAAAGAAGCCTCAAGATGCTGTTCGGCGCGCATGTAATACCTCGAAATCGGAACGGTTAATAAAGATAGACGTAAAGCGGTTATTCTACCGCAACACCCGCAAAAGTAAAGTAAGCTGTCTCGGGGACTGCCCGCGGCCTTGCCGGGCACGAAAAAGGAGGGGGCCTTTTCGAAAAGCAGCCCCCTGCGGGACCAGCCGAAAGATTTTCCCTCTACGATCTGTTCTGAAGACGCCGATTCGTCAGCCGTGTGGGGAGGGCCGCAAAAGGATCTTCAGGCCACGGGTGCTTCGGATACCGCCCCCGCATTTCCGCTCTGACGGCTGGATACCCATTCTTCCAAAATCCTTTGAGATCGCGGGTGATCTGCAAGGGCCTTCCCGCAGGGGACAGGAGGTGGACAAGAACCGGAACCTTCCCTTCAGCTATCGCGGGGGATTCCTGCATACCAAACATCTCTTGGAGCTTGACCGCAAGAACCGGCACTATCCCTTCCGCCGAGGCCTCGTAGAGCAGACGGATAAAGGATCCTGAGGGCACTTCCATATGAGTGGGAGCCATCGCATCAAGCTCCCGCTGCTTGCGCCACGGGAGCAACGCATGAAGGGCCGCCGCCAGATCGATTTTCGAGAACTGAGAACGCCGGGATATGCCTTGCAAAAAGGGGACAAGCCAGTCTTCTAGCCCCGTTAAGAGCGCTTCTTCCGAAACGTCGGGCCAGTCCCCGCCTTTATCCACGGCCCGCAGCAGCTCGACGCGCAGCCGCCATTGATACAGCTCTTCCGTCCACGGCAAACACAACATCCCGAGTTCCCGGATCCCCGAAAGCACCGCTTGCGCCATCCGGTCCGCAAGGGACGCGTCACCGTTTCTCAACGGGGTTTCTTCTATAATGAATGCCCCGAAGCTCACGCGCTTCCGCGCCGCTACAGCCTGTTCCCGGCTGTCCCACACGACCTCTTCGTTCTTGGTAAACTGAGTCTGGTACAATGCCGCAACCGTTTCCTGAGAAAGCGGCGCAGCCTGCCAGATACGCACATTGCCGGAGCCACCGTTGACGGCCCCCACAGCCAGCACGGGCTCGTCGGCCAACGAGTCCGTATCGTCCAGAAAGCCGCCGCGCCCGTTGGCCATACGATAACTGCCCCGGCTCCGTTTCTGGGCGAGGCGATCCGGGTACGCCAAGGCGAGCAAGACACCGGCCTGTTCCTCTTCCGGTATGCTCATGGGGGTCCGGTGCGGCGGTTCTCCCGCCGCATCAACCAACCGCCCTATCTGGCGGGCCGCCTCACGAATGCGGAAAACGGCGGGCGAACCCTGACCGTGTCCGAGCAACGCCAGACGCGGGCGGATATCCACATCGCGCAGGCGCAGCGGATCACGCTCATCAGCCATTGCCGCCAACAGGCAGGCGGCCTTGCCAAGCCCAAACGCTTTGGCTGCAAGAACCATGTGCGCAAGCCTCGGATGCAAGGGAAGACGGGCCATAACGCTTCCCCGTGCGGTCACCCTCCCCGCCGCGTCGACTGCCTCCAGGCTGCGGAGCAAGGGAATGGCCTGATTGACCGCTTCCACCGGGGGCTCGTCCAGCCAGTGCAGGGAAGAAGGGGTGGTGATCCCCCATACGGCAAGCTCAAGGCACAGCGGCGCCATGTCGGTATCCAATATTTCCGGTCGGATATGGGCCGCCATTCCCGCTTCGTCCCCTTGATGCCACAGCCGGTAACATACGCCCGGCTCCGTCCGCCCTGCCCGGCCCCTACGCTGCTCGGCACTGGCGAGGGATACGCGCTCCGTGACAAGCCGGGACATGCCCGTTCCCGCGTCGAAAAGCACTGTGCGGGCCAAGCCGGAGTCGATGACTACCCGCACACCTTCGATCGTCAGACTGGTTTCCGCAATGGACGTCGCAAGCACTATCTTCCGTACCGGAGCCCAAACCGGCGCAATGGCGGCATCCTGCTCCGCTGCAGGCAGATCGCCGTACAGCGGACAAAGATGTACGGTATCCGATCGCACGTCTTGAAGTAACGCTTCAACTTTTCGGATTTCGCCCGTTCCCGGCAGGAACACGAGGATACTGCCGTTCTCCTCCCGCAGCGCGCGCCGGACGGCGTCCGCAACCCACCTCTCCATTGGAATGTCTGCCCGGGGCAGTGGAAGATGGTGCGTCTCCACGGGCCACGCGCGCCCCTCGCTCCTCAGCACCGGGACCGCTCCGGAAAAATCCTGTTGCAGCAGCTTGAGGAGCGGCCCGGAATCCAATGTGGCCGACATGATCAGCAACCGCAAATCATCACGCAGGCCCTGCTGGCAATCAAGCGCAAGGGCAAGCCCCAAATCGGCGTTCAGGCTGCGCTCATGAAACTCGTCAAAAATCAGGCAGCCGACGCCCTGAAGCTCGGGATCGTCCTGGAGCATCCGGGTCAAGACGCCTTCGGTCACCACCGTAATCCGGGTGGACGCGCTCACCCAGGAATCCAAGCGCACCCGATACCCCACGGTCTGGCCGACCTTTTCCCCAAGCAGAGAAGCCATGTACCGGGCCGCGTTCCGGGCCGCCATGCGCCGGGGCTCCAGCATCAGGATGCCTTTGCCGTCGAGCCATGCCGCCCGGAGCAATGCCAAGGGAACCCGCGTCGTCTTGCCCGCGCCGGGCGCCGCTTCAAGTATACATCGGGTCCCGCTGCCCAATGTTTCAAGCAGATCCGGGAGCAGGGCCTCAATGGGCAGGACTTCTGTGGTATGATTGAACATGCCCCCCTCTAGCACGAATCCCCCCTCCCGGAAAGCGTGCCTTCCAGCCGTCGGGCGGTGAGCTTTTTCTTGAAGAGCGGCTTCGCCTGATCTATGTTCCCAATACCGCCTGAGCCGCTGGATCGGCGGAGGCCGGGCGTTCATGAACCATTCATATTTTCTGGAGAGCGATATGTCCCTTATGGAAGCGCCGGAGCGCAACCTTGCCTTTGATCTTGTCCGTGTCACCGAAGCCGCCGCTCTGGCATCCGCGCGCTGGCTCGGGCGCGGCGATAAAAACGCCGGAGACGGCGCCGCCGTGGACGCCATGCGCCTGTCCTTCAACTCCCTGCCCATCGCAGGCAAAGTCGTCATTGGGGAAGGGGAAAAGGACGAAGCGCCCATGCTCTACAACGGCGAAATCATCGGCATGGGCAATGGGCCTTCCCTTGACATCGCCGTGGACCCCGTCGAGGGGACCAACCTGCTCGCTTATGGGCGCCCCAACGCCATTGCCGTCGTCGGGGCCGCTCCGGGAGGCAGCATGTACAACCCCGGCCCCAGCTTCTACATGCAAAAACTGGTTGTCGGCCAAGCCGCCCGTGACGTCATCGATCTGGACGCGCCGGTCCACGTCAATCTCCGCCTCATCGCCAAGGCGCTGGGCAAGGATACCAACGACCTCGTGGTCTTCGTCCTCGATAAGCCCCGCCATCAAAAGCTCATTCAGGAAATCCGGGCCGTGGGCGCGCGCATCCAGCTGCATACCGACGGCGACGTCGCCGGTGCCCTGATGGCCGTGGATCAGCGTTCCGAAGTCGACGTCATGATGGGGACCGGCGGCACGCCTGAAGGTGTGTTGGCGGCCTGCGCCATCAAGGGAGCGGGGGGCGCCATGCTTACCCGCCTCGATCCCCAGTCCGAAGCGGAAAAAGCCGCCATTCAGGAAGCGGGCATCGACCTTGCCCAGATCCTTGACGCCGACACGCTGGTGCAGGGAGATGACGTCTTCTTTGCGGCCACCGGCATCTCCGGCGGCACGTTCCTGCGCGGCGTCCAGTTCTCCGGGCAGGGAGCCGTTACGCATTCCATGATTATCCGTAGCAAAACCGGTACGATGCGCTACATCGAATCGCATCACAACTGGAACAAGCTCATGCAGATCAGTTCCATCAAATACGATTAATATACTATACGCCGGGGCACAGGGGCTCTATCTTTTTGTCCCGGCGCAACAATGGACGCCGCCCATACCTTCAACAAGCGACGTGACACATGGTTCTTTTTTTCCGCCTCGGCCTTGCCGGGCTGCTGCTTCTGCTGACCGTACTCCCCGCTTCGGCGGAAACGCTGTACAATCAGCCTCCGTTTTCCGAAAAGGAACTCAACCAATTTATCGCCGATCTTCCCCGTTTCCGGGCATGGATCAAAACCAACAAGGAAAAGGCCCACCCGATCGTCAATGAAGCGGGCGAACCCGATTTCCTTTATTCCAAGAACGCCGCCGGGTACATCGAGGCTGCGGGCTGGAAACCGGAACGCTTTTTCTGCATTATGGGGCGGGCCGCCGCCGCTGTCGCCATCATCCAGCAAGGGGACGCCATCACGAAGGAGCCCCCCATTGAAATGCCCAATGTGAGCGACGACGAACTCGACGTTGTCCGGCGTAATCTCCCTGGCCTGCTCAAGGCCATCAGCCCGGCCCCAACCCCAAAAAAGTAGAGGTCTATATGTCTACTGTCCCCACCGCCGTCCTTTTCCCCGGCCAAGGTTCCCAAGAGCCCGGTATGGGCCGCGATGTTGCCGAAGCATCAAAAGAAGCCATGGAACTCTGGAAAAAAGCCGAACAGATCAGCGGCCTTCCCCTGCGCGCCGTCTACTGGGAAAGCGACGACGCGGCGCTCATGGCCGACACCAAGCACCTCCAGCCCGCGTTGACGGTCGTCAACGTGACGCTGTGGCAGGCGCTTTCCGGAAAGCTGTCCCCCGCCTGCGCCGCCGGCCACAGCCTTGGCGAATACAGCGCTTTGGCCGCTGCCGGAGCCCTATCCCCCGAATCTACCCTTGAACTGGTAAGCCTGCGCGGGAAGCTGATGGCGGACGCCGATCCCGACGGCAAGGGCGGCATGGCGGCAATCCTCAAGCTCAACCGCGAAGCCGTGAACGAAATCGCCAAGGCCGCTGCGGAAGCCACGGGAGAAATCCTCATTGTGGCCAACCACAACACCCCGGCCCAGTTCGTCATCAGCGGGACCAAGGCGGCGGTGGAAGCGGCCCTTCCGCTCGTTAAGGAAAAGAAAGGCCGGGCGGTTCCCCTTCCGGTCAGCGGAGCCTTCCACAGCCCGCTGATGGATACGGCCGCGCAGGAACTCGCCAAGGCGCTCAACAAAATGACGTGGTCCAGACCGCGTTTTCCCGTTTACAGCAATGTGACCGGCAAAGCGGTGACGGATGGCGAAAGCCTGCGCGAACTCGCCACCGTTCAGATGATTTCCTCGGTCCTGTGGATCGATACTATCGCCAACCAGTGGCACGACGGCATCCGCTCATGGGTTGAAGTGGGCCCGAAGGGAACCCTCTCCCGTATGGTCAAACCCATCCTCGACGCCGTTCCGGTGGAGGAAGAAGTCGCCATCACGGCTGTTGGCTCTCTGGAAGGCGTGAACGCCTTCGCCTGATCCCTCACGCCAAATCAAAACCGCCCGCATACAAAAGAAGGGAGGACGTTGAAAAACGCCCTCCCTTCCTTTGTATCGGATCAATCTCTCTATCGGGTCAACTTGCGGAACTTCAAGCGGTGCGGCTGATCCGCGTCCTTACCGAGGCGCTTCTTGCGATCTTCCTCGTATTCCGAATAGTTCCCGTCAAAGAACACAACCGACGAATCGCCTTCAAACGCCATAATGTGCGTAGCGATGCGATCGAGGAACCAGCGGTCGTGGCTGACGACCAGTACGCAGCCCGCGAAATTTTCCAGACCGTCTTCAAGGGCACGCATGGTGTTTACGTCAATATCGTTCGTCGGTTCGTCAAGCAGGATGACGTTGGCACCGGATTTGAGCATCCGGGCGGTGTGTACGCGGTTCCGTTCGCCGCCGGACAGGACGTCAACCTTCTTCTGCTGATCCGAGCCCGTGAAGTTGAAACGGGAGCAATAGGCGCGGGCGTTGATTTCCCGGTTGCCGAGCTTGATCGTCTCGGCACCGTCGCTGATCAGCTCATATACGGTCTTGCCCGGCGTCAGGGACTCACGCTGCTGATCCACATACGCGAACTGAACGGTGTCGCCGATGGTCAACGTGCCCGCGTCAGGCTTTTCCTGCCCCACAAGCATCTTGAAGAGCGTCGTCTTACCCGCACCGTTCGGGCCGATAATGCCCACGATAGCGCCCGCCGGAATGATGAAATTCACATCTTCCATCAATTCCTTGTCGCCAAGGGCCTTGCTGATGCCCACGGCTTCGATGACCTTCTTGCCCAGACGGGGGCCTGCGGGGATATAGATTTCCAGTTCGGGAGCCCGCTTTTCGCTTTCGTGGCTCAGCATGGCCTCATAGGCGTTGATGCGCGCCTTGCCCTTGGCATGGCGGCCCTTGGGGGACATGCGGATCCATTCCAACTCACGGCTGAGGGTCTTGCGGCGCTCGTCCTCGGCCTTGTCTTCCTGAGCGAGGCGCTTTTCTTTCTGCTCCAGCCAAGAGGAATAATTGCCCTTCCACGGAATCCCGCGGCCACGATCCAGCTCGAGAATCCATCCCGCGACGTTGTCGAGGAAGTAACGGTCGTGGGTCACGGCAATGACCGTACCGGGGAAATTCTGGAGGTACCGTTCCAACCACGCCACGGATTCGGCGTCCAAGTGGTTGGTAGGTTCGTCGAGCAGAAGGATGTCGGGATTCTGCAGCAGCAGGCGGCACAGCGCCACGCGGCGCTTTTCACCACCGGAGATGACGGAAACGGGCGTGTCCCCCGGAGGGCACCGCAAGGCATCCATCGCCATCTCAAGCTTGGAGTCAAGATCCCATGCACCCTTCGCATCCATGAGCTCCTGCACCTGCCCTTGGCGTTCGATGAGTTTATCCATTTCCTCCGGCTCCATGGGCTCGGCGAATTTGGCATTGATCTCTTCGAACTCCTTGACCAAATTAACAAGTTCCTGCGCCCCTTCCTCCACGACTTCACGGACGGTCCGCATTTCGTTGACCAGCGGTTCCTGCTCCAGATAACCGATGGTATAGCCGGGAGCCAGCACGGTCTTTCCTTCAAAGGATTGATCCACGCCCGCAAGGATCTTCAGCAGCGAAGATTTGCCCGATCCGTTCAGGCCGAGGACGCCGATCTTCGCGCCGTAGAAATAGGAAAGGGAAATATCTTTCAACACTTCGCGCTGCCCATGACGCTTGGACACGCGGATCATGGAATAAATAATCTTATCGGGTTCGTTGCTCATGAAATCTCCTTACAAAAAAATGGCCCCATCGTTGGACGTTCCGCTTCAACGACAGAGTCTGAATGAACTCATGACATGTTACATACAATCATAGATGTCCGATTGTCTTTTGCCCTATTTTGCTGCACTATGCAACCATCGGAGAAGACAGCGTTTGCGCTTTCCTGTGTTTTCCCACAGTATGCGCTCGTGGTTAGCCAACTGGTTAGCATTTCCGCCTCAAGGTTAGCAAAGGGTAAGCACAAATGGCCCATCGAGAGAAGACAAAGTACACTGGCGACGATTACCGCACAGGTCGCACAAAATGCGATGAGGGTGAGCCTGACGGCTGTTTCGACACC
>OOCP01003849.1_pt1 | contig 10397 bp, 8 predicted proteins | sample 1671511 | NCBI WGS metagenome assembly OOCP01 (sample SAMN06348164, study PRJEB24527) | human gut metagenome | biome: human gut; feature: ankylosing spondylitis patient; material: feces | host: Homo sapiens | place: China | collected 2015-10 | reverse complement strand
GGTTTAGAACCGCTACTCACTTTTCGTCAGAAAATTCCCACCGGGAGACCTTACATCGAGGAAGGACATTCCGTCCGCCATGGGCGTTCGTGGATTTGTTTCACTAACTTTCAATTCTACAAACTTTAGTAGACCCGGATTATGCCTGAGATTTCTCTCACAACAGACATGCCTTCCATGATGCGGATGGCGTCGTTGAAATGTCTCTCGGTCACAAGATCGGTGATGACCACGATCTCGGCAATACCGTCGTGGCTGCGCTTCTGTACCATCTGGGCGATGCTGACATCGTTGTTGCCCAGGACACCTGCAATATTGGCCAATGCTCCGGCACGGTTCTCTACCTGCAGGCGCAGGAAGAAACGGCTCTTCGTCTCCTCCACATCCAGTACGGGAAGTTTCTTGTGGCTGTCACTGCCAATCTTGCCACAGCTTCCGTGGATAATATTACGCATTACATCAATAACATCACCCAGTACCGCACTGGCGGTAGGCATCTGTCCGGCGCCCCGTCCCATGAACATGGCATCATCACAAGCCTGACCATGAACAAATACGGCATTGAAGGAATCTCTGACCGTGGCAAGAGGATGGCTGTCCGGGATCAATGTGGGATGTACTTTTACTTCAATTCCTTTACCTGTAAGCTTTGTAATACCCAACAGTTTAATCACATAGCCGAATTCTTTCGCATACCGGATATCCTCTGCTGTAATCTTCGTGATGCCTTCCGTATAAACCTGAGGGAACGTCACGCGGGAGCTGAAAGCGATGGATGCCATAATGGCGATCTTGCGTCCCGCATCATAGCCTTCCACGTCCGCTGTGGGATCTGCTTCCGCATAGCCCAGTCTCGTAGCCATATCCAGAGCTTCCTGATAGCCCATACCTTCCTCGGACATTTTGGTCAAAATATAGTTTGTCGTACCGTTGACGATTCCCATGATCTCCGTCAATTGACTTCCCGCCAGGCTCTGACGCAAAGGCCGGATAATGGGAATGGCTCCTGCCACTGCCGCCTCGAATTGTAAGTCGCATTTATTCTCCGTGGCGATCTCAAACAACGGATCCCCATATTCCGCCAGCAGATCCTTGTTGGCGGTGACCACCTGTTTGCCGGCCTTCATGGCTTCTTCCACATAGGTTCTGGCCGGTTCGATGCCGCCCATGACTTCGATGACGATCTGAATCTCGGGATCTTCTAAAATCTCCTGCCAGCTATCTGTAAATAGTTCCTGTGGGATTCCCTCTCTTACCTTTCCCGGATTCCGCACCAGGATCTTTTTGATCTCCAGCTGTGCTCCTGTTTTCAGGCAGATATCTTCTTCCTGCATTCCTGCCAGCTTATACACACCGCTGCCCACGGTTCCTGCTCCCAATAATGCTGCATATATCTTACGGTTCTCGCCCATGATTTCTCCTCTCGTTCTGTAAATACTATCTGGGAAATACAACTATGTATCATTATAACAGACCTGTCTGCCAACACAAGATTTTGCTTACATTGTTTTCAATTTATTTGTTAAATAGTGTATCTTCTGGTAAACATCCTGTCGGATCTGTTCTTTTTCTTCTTCCTCTGTTATTCCCATGAATGTCACTACATCTGTTGGTCCGGCATGCTGTGGCGAAGCAAATTTTTCATCCAGCTTCTGACACATTTCTCTGATCAACTCTCTGTCTGTATAAGGCATAAATTCCTTAACAAGTGTTCTTACGCCTCCCTCATATTTGTCAACCATGTAATATATATCATACGCATCCTTCGGTTTTCCCCTCCCCAGTGCTGCTGTCTTCATGACCAGATAAGGCACCACAGAAATCACTTTCACATGTCCACTGTCCTTTGCTCCATCCTCCCGCATATATTCTATTTTCACATCCGTTGGCGGAAAATCAAATGCAAAATTTCCTCCCGTAGCCGGTAAGGTTTTAATACCATCCACATGTTTGCTTACATTTCCGCCATCGCCGCCATATTTTCCGGACAGGAAATCCACGTCTACGTCATAGGAAACTCCATCTAAAACTATTGTTTTTATAAATGTAAAATATTTTTCTTCATGTCTTCTATACCCATTTTGTGTCAGTATCCGTTTAATCGTCCGATAGCTTTCTGCCTTTTTGATCTCCAGTTGATTCAGCAGAACATCTACATCAATAGAACCTATATGGTCACCGGTCGGGTATAAAAGTGTCGGAACCCATCCTCCTATGATTCTAATATTATCTGAAAACTCATTCAAAAGATTTACGATCTCTCCGAGTACCATGTATGCGGCTGTCTTTTGTCCCTCTGAATAGTCAGTTGCCTTTTTCAGTTCTTCTTTCATCCTCTGTCCTCTCCGGGTATTCTCTGCGCAGGATTGCCTCCGCAGCCTCTTCCCCTCTTCCGGCATCCCCCAGCAGATCAATTACCGTTTGTGCCGGAGAAGTTACTAATGTATCATGAACAGGCTTTGCGTACATACAGGGGGTTTCGTCATGCGGTATCGTTATCACAACATTTCCTCCGGTGTTGACCGGCTGCAATTCCAGATCTTTTACAAATTCCTGAACAAATTGAGGTTCTACATATATTTCGGCTTTTTGATAACGTACTGTCGGCGCATATCGTGCCGCAGCCGAAAAGCCACCTAATATAGCTCCATTATCATGTGTTTTACTCCATTCAGCGGCTGATTGTTCTATCTCCGGAACCGTATCCAAAGAATAAAACTGTAATTTTCTCGCTTCTTTTTGATGATAATCCTTTGCCCATGTATAAAACAGTTCCCTAATGTTCTGCAAACGGAATTCCGTAGTACTCTTATCTATCCAGTCTCTGGCAAGCAAAAAACTTTTCACATTAGATACTGTTCCCAATGCCGTATTGCTCTCCTGAGCCAGCGTTTTCACCTGCCATTTTCGCTCCGGTTCATTCAGCATGGTACGAATAATTGCTGATGCAGCACTTGACGATTTGGATAAGTAATTTTTCTTTTCCCTGTGGGTTATGAACTTGTTATCCTGTCCACTGACATAGAGCAGAAATCTTTTCGTTAAGATATAACAATTTCCGGACAGATCCATATAACTGCATTTTTCCTCTTTCATTGCTCTGGCTGACTGCTCCGAAATATATGGTGCCATAAAAATATAATGCGTTTTATCATCCTGCCGCATCACGATTTCCATAAAATGATTAACGAATCTCTTTTCTCCGTTAGACCTGACTTCAATCACAAATAAAAGAGGCTCATCGCTGTCCTCCAAATACACCTTTGCCTTGAAATCCCCCAACGGTGCATTCTTCTTTTCCAAAAACACCTCGATATCCGAAACAAACGGAATTTCTTTCAGCCGGTTGCAAAATTGTTCTCTGGCCAGTTGCTCATATTGTATTTGTGATAAATTTTGTTTCATCAATTCACCCCTTTTCACCGTTTCGATGAAATAATTATATTTTATGAATCTTACATTGTCAACGGTTTCATCACATATAGAAACACCGCCTTTTTACAAGACGGTGTTTACGTTCTCTACTTTCTTTTCCTATCCCAGTGCCTTCTCCAATTCATCAATCACGATCTTCAATGCTTTGATCCGGGCATATTTTTTGTCTACGGATTCCAGAATATGCCAGGGTGCATACTCCGTGCTGGTCTTCTGGAGCATTTCGTTTACGGCATCTTCATACTGATCCCATTTATCCCGGTTGCGCCAGTCTTCGTCCGTGATCTTCCACTGCTTCTCCGGGGTGTTCTGCCGTTCCGTAAAGCGTTCCAGCTGGGTGTCCTTGTCGATCTGCACCCAGAATTTGATGATCACCGCACCCCACTGGGACAATTCCTTCTCGAACTCATTGATCTCATTGTAAGCCCGCTGCCAGTCGTTGGTACTACAGAAGCCTTCCAGCCGTTCTACCATGACGCGTCCGTACCAGGTACGATCAAAAATGGCAATATGTCCGGTCTTAGGAAGTCTCGTCCAGAATCGCCAAAGATAATGTCTCGCTTTCTCGTGTGGTTCCGGGCTGGCGATGGGGTGTACCTCGTAGCCTCTGGGATCCAGTGCTCCCGCGATCCGCTTGATATTGCCGCCCTTGCCTGCGGCATCCCAGCCTTCGTAGGCGATGACTACCGGAATCTTTTTCCGATAAAGGCGGTAATGCAGGGCATTCAGCTTCTTCTGCAGATGACGCAGTTCTTTCTTGTATTCTTCCTCGGAGATTTCCTTGTCCAGTTCCACCTCGGACAGCCTCGGCATCTTCACCAGTGGGAATACATTCTGCAAAATAGGCACAGCAAGGCTCTCATTCTGCATGGCCACATGGATACCGCTGCATAATGTCTCCAGCACTTGTAATTCCGCCCACTTTTTGTCCCCGGAGTCGATAATGTACCACGGAGCTACGGAAGCGTTAGTATCTGTGAGATATTTGTCGAAGACTTCCTCACATTTGTCATAATGCTTGTTCTGCCACCAGTCGTTCTCGCCCACACGCCATGCAGTGTCCTTGTTGCCTTCCAGTTCTTCCAGCCGCTTCTTCTGTTCCTTTTTTCCAATCTGGAAAAAGAGCTTCAACACCAGATAACCGTTGTCCGTCAACTGTCGTTCAAAACGTTTAATGCTCTCGATACGCTCCGCGTACTGCTTATCCGACAATTCACCCCGAAGTCTTCCCTTCGTCACCTCATCCATCCAGCCGGAATCCAGAAATTCGAACTTCCCGGCTTCCGGAATTTTTACAAAATAACGATACAGGAAAGGTTTCCGCTTCTCTTCCTCTGTCGGTGCAGACATGGAAGCCACCTTGAAAAATCGCGGATCGATATTTTTAATAATTCCGCCGATGGTACTGCCCTTGCCGGCCGCACCCCAGCCCTCGATCAGCACCAGCACCGGGAGCTTATGCTCCTTGATCTGCATCTGGAGTCTACCAAGCTCCTCCTGCGCCGCATTCAGTCGTTTTTCCAGTTCCTCTTTTTCCGGCTTCACCGCCGGAATCCACTGTTTCAGCATACTGTAACCACCCTTTCCCGAAATCCTCGTTTACAAACTTACATAAGTTTAGTGTATACCATTTTTAAAAAATATAAAAGCAATTGGGAAATATATTTACAAATATTATTTTTCCATCCGTTCTCTGATATTATTGTAGATTTCCCATGTCTGCGCATCATCTGCACCGTTTAGAATAACGGTGCTCCCCTCTACTTCCATGACTACATAAGTGTCACAGTCGTTATGAGTATAGCGGATGTAATCTGCGTGGATTTCATCGCGAAAATGTCCCATGGAGTATTTCAAGTTGCCAAAACCGTTCGTCCGGATTGTATTCGTATCCCGGAACATATTCTCTTCGTAAGCAATGCTTTCGATAGCGTCATATTTCACTGTGTAATCCTGCCAGCCCTCCGCCTGAACAGTAAATTCATTTTCTCCGTAACAGATCTCGATTTTTCCCGTATATAACGTCCATACCGTAAATAGCACACACGCGAGCATTATAAACACATAGACCGCAACCACTTTATGGTTGTAGTGTACTGCCAGCCCTTTTCCGGTGCGCAACTTCTTTCTATAATAGAGATAAGAATACAGGATGCTGCCAAAAGCTGCTGCCGTGATAGCGACAATAAACAGAAATAATGCAGCCATGCTGTCACTGAACAGTCCACAGATCATGCTCAATAGTCCTGCTGCCACCCATATTTTCCCACTGAAGCGGTGCGTGGCATTCCAGTTCTCCTCATCCTGCAATGTCCATACGACGCGGATGCCGATGGTGCGGTTCGGTTTCACCTTGGGCAGATAATTGCCCACAATAACAAATAGCAATCCCATTCCGACATACAAAATTACCATGAACAGATTCTCTTTCCTTACACCCATATCAATCCATCTGGCGATACCGTTATAGAGCAATGTCATTCCCGGCACGATCCACGTAACCATTCTTATGACCTTGTCACTCTGCTGCCTGTTTCTGTTGTCGTAAAAAGTTACTGCCATTGCTACCACATAAGTCACTGCAAAAGTGCCGTTTACCCACAGACTGTTCTCACAGGTATATCCCAATATCATTCCTATGCACATAACAAATGCCGAGCAGATCAGCCTGCCTTTATTTTTCTGTATCATTTCCTTCATTATCCGATGCTCCTTTCAAATCTGTGATCCATAACATGATTTCTTCCAGCACGGAAGCATTCAGTTCATAATAAATAAACTTTCCTTCCCGCTTGTCCCGGATCAGATCTGCCTCCTTCAACACCGACAGATGCCTTGATATGGAAGCCCCCGTCACCGGAAAATGTTCGCAGATCTCTCCTGCCGACAATCGACCGTTTTTCAGAAGATTTAGTATTTCACGCCTTATAGGATCTGCCAGCGCTTTCAATGTATCCTGTATTCCCAAAAATGAATCACATCCTTTCATCCAAACGTTTAACATTTAACCTAATTGTTAAATATATTGTATCATGTGGATTATTTAATGTCAACAGCTTCACAGATCAAGGCAGATACTTATTCCTGCGTATGGATACATCTGTACATAAAAATCCCTCCGTCTTATGACGAAGGGATCTCATTCTTCTCTATACTTCCGTACCATCTTCCGGCAGTCCCCTTAAGAACACCACTGCCACCGGCAATGACAAAACCGCAGATAAAATATCGGACACCGGCTGTGACCACTGGATGCCTCGAAGTCCGAAGAAGGCTGTCAGGATCAGGAGAGCCGGGATATAGATAGTGCCACTTCGGAAGGAGGCTAAGATCGTCGCCCTGCCGCCCTTTCCGATGGACTGAAACAGCATGTTGCCGCAGATACATACCGGAATAAACGGTAGCGTCAGACATTGGATCTGCAACGCATAAAATGCAATCTCATAGGCATCCATATCCGTAAGGAATTCCAGCAACAGCTCTCTGCGGAACACATACACCACCCCTGCAAACACTGCCATGGTCACCAGGCTGGCGCACAGGGTGAACCAGAACGCTTTCTTCACACGGGAATACTTCTTTGCCCCGTAATTGAAGGACGATACCGGCTGGAATCCCTGGCCGATGCCCAGTGCCACACTAAATACGAAATTGAAAATACGGGACACCACGCTCATAGCGGCGATGGCAATATCTCCGTAGACAGCTGCCTGTGCATTCAACACCATGGTGGACACGCTGTTCAGTCCCTGCCGCATCATGCTGGGGAAGCCAGCGGTAATAATATTCTTATGTACTGCAAATTCCCAGGTAAAATATTTCGGTGCCAGGCTGCTCTGGGTCTTTCCACGCAGGAAAAAGGATAACAGGATTCCAAAGGATATGTACTGGGAGATCATAGTGGAAAGTGCCGCTCCCCGGATGCCAAGATTTAAGCCCCACATAAGAATGGCATCTCCCGCCATATTTAAGATACCGCCGGAGACCAGTCCCACCATCGCAAGATTGGCATAGCCTTCATACCGGAGCACATTGTTCATCACACAGCTGGATGCCATTGCCGGTGCCGACACCAGAATATAGAAAGCATAGATTCTCGCATAGGGAAGGATGGTCTCCGTACTCCCTAGCAGTCTGCAAAGTCCGTTCAGATCGGCAATACCGATTACCGCTATCAGCAATCCCGCTCCTGCCGCCAGATAAAATCCCGTTGCGGAAAAAGCTTTCGCTCGCTCCTTTTCATGAGCTCCTAACAACCGGCTGATATTGCTTCCGGCGCCATGACCGAACATGAATCCGAACGCCTGAATAATTGCCATCAAGCCAAACACCACACCTACCGCTCCGGTGGCACTGGTGCCTAACTGGCTTACGAACCAGGTATCCACCATATTATACAGATTCGTGATCAGCATACTGATGGTAGTCGGCAGTCCCAGTTCCAGGACCAGCCGCGCCACCGGTTCCTCAGTCAGCCGTTTATACTGTTTCTCCTCTTTTGACAATGTTGTATCGTTCATGTTCCCTGACTCCTATAAGTGTCATCGCACATTTTTCCATGCGATTCTCTATCTGCTTATTTTTACTATTATATGTTTCTTTCTCTCAATCCAACTACCGTATCTCCATGCATGATTCGGTGTAGCTACTGAGTTTTGACCTAAGCAGCTGTCTTACCCTCATGCATAGCCTGATATGCGATTACTACATCGGAACAGAGATTTGCCGGGCGGATTCCGGACTTGCACCGGTTAGAAACGTGCGCTGCGGGTGCACCACAGTGAAAAATAGCGTCTGCCCTTCCGGCGCGACGCTATTATAGATGATTCTCTTTGAAAATGTAAGCCCTTTCAGCTGTTTTTTACTTAAATTTTATGTTCAGCATCACAGTTTCTCACTAAAATAGCTCTTATAGCCCTCCCCGAAGATCTCCGTGGCACTGGTGACGATCATAAATGCCAGGGGATCCTCTTCCTTTACGATCTCTTCCGCCTTGGGAGAAATGTTTTTCTTCATGGCACACATGATGACGCTCTTCTCCTTGCCGCTGTAGGCACCACTGCCCTGTACATAAGTTACACCAATGTCCAGCTCCTCCAAAAGTCTCCCTGCGATTTTTTCCGCATGGTCGCTGATAATATAGATCAGCTTCGCCTCATCACGACCGTACAATACCACATCCAGCACCACTGATGTGATAATGACCACGATACCGGCATACAATGCCTTGTCAATGTTCCGGAATACAAACGCCGATGCTATGACGATAACCACATCTGTCAGGAAAAACAATGCTCCTGTCTTGAGGTACGGGAACTTTAGTCGCAGCAGCTTGATAATAATATCTGTTCCTCCCGTAGTGGATCCGGCCTTGAACACCCAGCCCATGGATACTGCCATCAGGGCACTTCCGGTCAGAGAAGCAAGCAAAGGATCTGTGGTCACTGCTCCTACCGGTGTCAGCAGGTTCGTAAACAGAGAGGTCATTGCCGTACAATAGATTGTAGACAGAATAAACCGCAGTCCGAATTTCCAGATACCGATCAGCAGGATCGGTATATTGATGAGCAGCATCCAGGTACCGGTCTCAATGCCGAACAGACGATTTAAGATAATAGCGATACCGGTGATTCCACCGGGTGCCAGGGAGTTCGGATCCAAAAATAAGCTGACGGATACCGCATAGACAAAGGATGCCACCGTGATCATCACATAATCCCAGAGCATCTGTAAGGGTGTCTTTTTGTCCAGTCTCTGTATTTCCAGTTCTTTTTCTGTCTTCTTTGCCATAACTTTTTTCTCCATTCCATACAAAAGCCGCATATCTATAATATGCGGCTTTTATCGGTGATACATTCACTTCTTTTCAAATCTTAAAACTTAGATATTGGTTCTTACCACTTTGGGCTGATAGCCTTCTTTTTCCAGAGCGGCAATGATCTCATTCTTATGCTCGGTGCCGAATGCTTCCAGTGTGATACGCAGCTCCACAGCAGCACTGCGGTTGATGGATACAAACTGGTTGTGCTCCAGCTTGATGACATTACCGTTGACTCCGGCAATAATACCGGATACTCTGCACAGCTCACCGGGCTTGTCGGGAAGCAGTACGGATACGGTGAAGATACGGTCTCTTAAGATCAGACCCTGCTGTACTACGGAAGACATGGTGATGACATCCATGTTACCGCCACTCAGGATAGATACAATACGCTTATCCTTCACATTTAACTGCTTTAAGGCTGCTACCGTCAGCAGACCGGAATTCTCCACGATCATCTTGTGATTCTCTACCATATCCAGAAAAGCTACTACCAGATCCTCATCCTCTACGGTGATCACATCGTCCAGATTCTTCTGTAAGTACGGGAAGATCTTGCTGCCAGGAGTCTTTACCGCGGTACCGTCTGCGATGGTGTTGACCTTGGGCAATGTGGTAACCTTGCCGTTCTTTAAGGATACCTGCATGCAGTTAGCTCCCGCAGGTTCTACACCGATGACCTTGATCTTCGGGTTCAGCAGTTTTGCCAGTGTGGAAACACCGGTTGCCAGTCCGCCGCCACCGATAGGAACCAGAATATAATCTACCAGCGGAAGCTCTTTGAAGATCTCCATGGCAATGGTACCCTGACCGGTAGCTACGGTCAGATCATCAAAAGGATGGATGAAAGTATATCCGTGCTCTTCTGCCAGCTCATATGCCTTTGCGCAGGCCTCATCATAGACATCGCCATGCAGTACTACCTCTGCTCCATAGCCTCTGGTACGGTTTACCTTGATCAGAGGCGTGATTGTCGGCATTACAATTGTAGCTTTCGCGCCATAACACTTTGCAGCATAAGCAACGCCCTGCGCATGGTTGCCCGCAGAGGCGGTGATAACGCCTTTTGCAAGATCGGAAGAGCACACGTCTGAACTCCAGTCACTAGCTTATCTCGTATGCCGTCTTCTGCTTGAAAAAA
>OOCP01003838.1_pt1 | contig 10418 bp, 10 predicted proteins | sample 1671511 | NCBI WGS metagenome assembly OOCP01 (sample SAMN06348164, study PRJEB24527) | human gut metagenome | biome: human gut; feature: ankylosing spondylitis patient; material: feces | host: Homo sapiens | place: China | collected 2015-10 | reverse complement strand
ATCTCCTGAAGATAAAGGCAGCATAGACGGACTAATATAGCTGGAAGATGAATTTACACACAAATTTGGACTTGACTCTGAAACCGCTGAAATTTCTAAAACAGCTCCCCTAACCACAGCGAAATAGCCGGAAAAATCTCCAAAAAAGTAGCTGAAACTGCTGAAATTTCTAAAACAGCTCCCTAACCACAGCGAAACAGCCGGAAAAATCCATAAAAAAGTAGCTGAAACTGCTGAAATTCCTAAAACAGCTCCCCTAACCCAGCGAAACAGAATGGCTTATTATCCATCATTTATATATATTAAACCCTACTTTTTCCTCATCTTCTCTTGACTTCTCATTAATAAGTGAATATAATTTACCTAATTGATACATCAACGCTTTAAAGCGCTGATAAAAGGAGGAATTATCATGAAAAAGAGATCTAAAATTTTAGCTTCACTTGTTCTTGCAGGAACAATGGTTCTTGGACTTGCCGGATGTGGAGATTCCGGTTCAGCAAACGGTGGCACACAGTCAGGTAAGAACTCAGATGCCAAATATCATGTAGGTATCTGCCAGCTCGTACAGCACGAGGCTCTCGATGCCGCTACAAAGGGCTTTAAGGACGCATTAAAGGACAAGCTCGGAGACGAGGTCTCATTTGACGAGCAGAATGCCGCAGGAGATGCTTCTACATGCTCTACAATCTGCACCACGTTCGTCACAAACGACTACGACCTTATCCTTGGAAATGCCACAGCAGCTCTTCAGGCCGCTTCAGCAGCCACAGACTCTATTCCGATTCTTGGAACATCTATCACAGACTACGCTACAGCTCTTGATATGTCAGACTGGTCAGGCACTACAGGAAAGAATATTTCAGGTACTACAGACCTCGCTCCACTCGATGAGCAGGCTAAATGCATCAAGGAGCTCTTCCCGGATGCAAAGAACATCGGTATCATCTACTGCTCATCTGAGCCAAACAGTATCTACCAGTCGACAACTATTACCAAATACCTTGAGGACGAGGGATACACTGTAAAAGAGTACACCTTCTCTGATTCAAATGATGTCGCTGCAGTAACACAGAGCGCATGTGATGCATCTGATGCAATCTACATCCCAACAGACAACACAGCAGCTTCATGTACAGAGGCTATCAACAATGTAGCTTCACAGGCTAAGAAACCTATCTTCGCTGGCGAGGAAGGAATCGCTAAGGGCTGTGGTGTGGCAACACTTTCTATCAGCTACTATGACCTTGGATACACAACAGGTGAGATGGCTTACGATATCCTTGTAAATGGTACAGACATCAAAACTATGGAGGTTAAGAGCGCTCCTAAGTTCACCAAGGAGTACCTTCCGGACCGCGCCAAGGAGCTTGGAATCTCAGTTCCTGACGGATATGAGGAAATCTCAGCTGAATAAACAGCTGCACTATGGAGGTATTTAATAAAATGATTCTAATGAATTATTTTGCAACCTTAAATCCGGTTGCATTCACCAATGCCCTTCCGGGCAATATAGCCCAGGGTCTGATATGGGGTATCATGGCACTCGGTGTTTATATCACTTTCAGACTGCTGGACTTCGCCGATCTGACGGTTGATGGCTCATTTGCAACAGGTGGTGCCGTAACCGTTATGATGACGATTAACGGCTACAATATCTGGGTTTCACTGCTTTGCGCATGTATTGCCGGTCTGCTCGCAGGACTCTGCACCGGTCTCTTACATACAAAGCTCGGCATTCCTCCGATTCTGGCAGGAATCCTTACACAGATAGCGCTCTACTCTATCAACTTAAATATTATGCAGCGCCACGCCAACCAAGCACTTAGCGCAGATAAATATAATCTGGTGCTTTCATCGCGTAACCTGACACATGCGATAATTGTCGGTGTGATTTTCTCGGTTGTAATTATCGCGGTGCTTTACTGGTATTTCGGAACAGAGCAAGGTTCTGCTATCCGTGCCACAGGCTGCAACCCTGCAATGAGCAAGGCTCAGGGTATCAACATCGACAACATGAAGCTCATCGGTCTTGCGCTTTCAAATGCAATTGTAGCGCTCTCAGGTGGCCTGCTTTCACAATACTCAGGCTTTTCCGATGTAAACATGGGCCGTGGTGGAATCGTCATCGGTCTTGCCGCAGTTATCATCGGTGAGGTGCTCGGTGATGCAATCCTCGGAAAGCACATGAATTTCATGGGAAAGCTTATCTTTGTCATATTTGGTGGAATCGTTTACTACATTGTAATCGGAATCGTTCTGTGGCTGCAGATGCCAAGTGATGACTTAAAGCTCTTCACTGCAATCATCGTGGCTATTTTCCTTGCGGTGCCTTACCTGAAGGGCAAGAGCAAGGCCTCCTTTAAAAAGGCAGGCAAGCGCTCTGCCGCAGCACTTAATGCAAAGGAGGGCAAATAAATGCTAGAGATTAGAAACGTACATAAAACCTTCAATCCGGGCACAATCAATGAAAAGCATGCCCTAAATGGTGTAAACCTAAAGCTTGAGGAGGGCGATTTCGTCACTGTTATCGGTGGAAACGGTGCCGGAAAATCGACCATGCTCAATGCCGTTGCAGGCACATGGCCTGTGGACGATGGTTCAATTCTCATCGATGGAGTGGATGTCACGGGACTCCCTGAGTTCAAGCGTGCATCATTTCTTGGACGTGTGTTCCAGGATCCAATGACAGGAACTACCGCAACCATGCAGATTGATGAAAACCTCGCACTTGCAGCGCGCCGCGGAAAGCGCCGTGGTCTTGGCTGGGGCATCACAAAGGCTGAAAAGGAGCGTTTCCACGAGCTTTTAAAGGAGCTTGACCTGGGACTCGAGGATCGAATGACCTCAAAGGTTGGTCTGCTCTCAGGTGGACAGCGTCAGGCTGTTACACTGCTCATGGCTTCACTCCAGAAGCCGAAGGTGCTGCTTTTGGATGAGCACACCGCAGCTCTCGACCCAAAGACAGCCGCAAAGGTGCTCGCTCTCACAGACAAAATCATCAAGGAGAACAGCCTGACAGCCATGATGGTCACACACAACATGCGTGATGCCATCGCTCACGGCAACAGACTCATCATGATGAATAACGGACAGGTTGTCCTTAATATCTCAGGCGAGGAAAAGAAAAACCTCACTGTGGAGGATCTGCTCATGAAGTTTGAGGAGGTTTCCGGCGAGGAATTTGCTTCTGATAAGGCTTTGCTTGGATAGACATATCTATATAATAATAAAAAAATTTGCAGCTCAATACATGAGCTGCAATTTTTTGTTATATACTTTTTATATGAGTTCTCCCACCGGCTTAATCATATCAGCCTTGATAAAGCCCTTTATGATCAGATACTGCTCTATCGTTTTCACACAGTTTTCCACACCGACACGCTCACTGTTTAGTGTCAGGTCATAGTTCACCGGATTGGTCCAGTAGTTTCCATGTGTATAGTACTTGTAATAGTCTGCCCTGAACTTGTCTGTTCTCTCAATCGTGGCATTTGCCACCTCAGGTGTCACACCCATATTGGCTATGGTACGCTCCACACAGAATGCACGCGGTGCCTCAATGTAAATACTCACCACATTTGGACGATTCTTTAGTACATAGTCGGCACATTTTCCTACTATGACGCATGATTCCTTGTCTGCAAGCTCATTGATAATCTGGCTCTGATACTCAAAAAGCCTGTCATCTGATTTGAACTTCTCATTTCTTGATATATATCCCTTTGCTCTTGGAAGTCCTCGCAAAAAGCTCGTAAATCCACCCTCTTCTCGCAGCTTCTCATTTACCTCCTGAAACACATTCTCGTCAAGTCCGCTCAGCTGGCTTGCAAGAGTCAGAATACGGTTCTCATAACAGTGTATTCCAAGCTCTTTTGCCAGCTGTGATGCTATTGCTTTTCCGCCTGTTCCAAATCCTCTGGCAAAGGTTACTACAAAATTATCCATTTATCATTTCCTCCTTCTGAATGCCAACCATATCTAGCCTGCCAGATATCTGCTTAAGAATTCTCTTGTCCTTGGATTCTTAGGATTTGTAAACAGCTCTGACGGTGCTGCATCCTCTGCCACATATCCTGAGTCCATGAAAATAGTTCTTGTAGAAACATCTCTGGCAAATGCCATCTCATGTGTAACGATTATCATCGTAAGTCCTGTCCTCGCGAGATCCTTCATGACATTTAACACCTCTCCGACCATCTCAGGGTCAAGCGCCGATGTAGGCTCATCAAATAAAAGCACCTCCGGGTTCATACAAAGTGACCTTGCAATGGCAACTCGCTGCTTCTGTCCTCCTGAGAGCTGCGATGGCTTCGCATTGATATAAGGAGCCATGCCGACTGCCTTCAGATGTGTGATTGCCCTGTCAAAGGCCTCCTGCTTTGGCAGATGAAGCACCCTTCTTGTACAAAGCATACAGTTCTGGAGCACTGTCATATTGTTGAACAAATTGAAGGACTGGAACACCATTCCCACCTTTGAACGGTAATCATTGATATCCTTTTGTACATTTCTGACCTCTTTATCGTGATATAAAATCTTTCCTGAGGTCTGTTTCTCAAGCTTGTTGATGCACCTAAGCAGTGTTGATTTTCCCGAACCTGAGGAGCCCACAATACAGATGACCTCGCCGGAATGCACATCAATATCAATCTTTCTGAGTACCTCATGATCACCAAATGATTTGCTTAAATCCTTAATTGAAATAACTGTCTCACTCATATTGTGCCTCCTATTCATTGTCCATGTACTCAACTGCGAGTGCATAGTCTGTCTTGCCCTGCAGCTTCTTTTCAATCAGCTTGAAGAGCTTATTAAATACAAAGCAAAGTACAAAGTAAATTACCGCGATGACCAGATATGACTCAAAGTACTTGTAGTAGTTTCCACCGACTGTCTTGGCAGCCATGAAAAGCTCCTGCACAGCGATAACATTGAGCACTGATGTCATCTTCAGATTTAAAAGGAATGTATTTGCCATCTCAGGAATGATGTTCTTGAACGCCTGTGGCAAAACTACATAGAGCATTGTCTTAAACGGTGACATTCCCATGGCCCATGCTCCCTCGCGCTGTCCCATATCTATTGAACCGATTCCTGCTCTGACTGTCTCTCCCATGTAGGCACCTGTATTTAATACAGTTACGAGAATACCTGCAAATACAGGTGTCAGGTTTTCATAGCCCATCTGGCGTATTCCATAGTACACAATCATCGCCTGAACTATCATTGGTGTGTCCCTGAATACTTCAACATAAACTGTAAATATCACCTTTACTATACGGATAAGGACCTTTTTTACGATGTTGTCGCCATCGTTAAGCTTTACATCATTTACTATGCCTACGATATATCCCAATACGAAGCCAAGCAATGTACCAACTACCGATATGTACAGCGTAAGCCAGGTTCCTTTGATAAACATGCTTGAATATTTCTGCGCCAGAAATACCATCCATTCTAACGAATTACTTGGATTACTTATCATCATACTGCTACCTCACTTTTATCTCTCTAATCCCCAGCTTACGCCGGTTTATCAGACTATTGTGGGATGATGCGATATAACATCATCCCACAGTCTTTCATCTTTTCGTGAATCAGATAAATCTCTAACAACTAGTTGGCTGCCGGCTGCTGTGTCAGAACCTGATCCATCAGCTCATCCATCTTTGCCTTGTCATTCCAGCCGATTGCATTCATGGCATCCTGGATTTTATCTCTGAGTGCTGTATCATCCTTTCTTGTTGCGATACATACATTTACCATTTCATCATCACCTGTGAATGTATCATTCTCATCCAGCTCGATAATCTGTAAATCATCGTTTGTCAGTGCTGCTGACTCTGCTGTCGGAACATCGATTACACATACATCTGCGCTGCCGTTTGATATTGCGAGGAAGCACTCTGATGTAGTCTCAAAGTTTCCTGACTGCTCAGCACCTTTTATCTGGTCTAAAAGTGGAATCCAGCCTGTTCCAAGCTGTGTCGTTACTTTGCAGCCTGTATCTGCGAGATCTGAAAGGCTCTTTACATTTGAATACTTGCCGCCCTTCTTAACAACAATACAGTTGTTTCTATAGTAATAAGGCTCTGTGAATGCGTATGACGCTTCTCTTTCCTTTGTCTTGCCCATACCGGCGATGATACAGTCATAATCTCCTGCATCGAGTGAGATACCGATTGATGACCACTCAACCTTATGTACCTCAAGGTCCATTCCCATCTGGTCTGCAAGCTTCTGTGCCACTGCTACGTCATAGCCGTATGCATAGTAATCAGAGCCTGCTATCTTAACTGCCTTGCTGCCGTCCGGTGTGGTATCTTTATCCTGTGTCCAGTTGAATGGAGCATATGCACATTCCATACCAACCTTTAAAACCTTCTTTGATGAGCTGTCTGCCGCTGAGCTATCTGAGGCAGCTCCTCCTGACGACGAACCACATCCAAACAATGTTGTCGCTGCCATTACACCTGTCAATATCAATGCTGCAAATCTCTTACTTCTCTTCATCATAAGCTTTTCCTCCTTGATTATTGAAATACGAAAAGGCGCCGGAGTTTTTCTCCAGCGCCTTTGCTTAGTTCGTATAATAAACTTAATGAAGCAGCTTTGCAATGTTAATTTTGCACAATTTGTTTGTGCATTTTTACAGTAACTAATTAAACATAAGCCTTTTTACAAGAATACAATTAACTACATCCAGATATTCCATCGAGTCATCAAGGCTTATTTCCAGTATCTCTTCTATCTTTTTCAGACGGTATTGCAGGGAATTACGATGAACGTACATCATCTGTGCCGTTTTTTGGACATTAAAGCCACACATATAATAATTGAGCAGCGTATCTATGAGAAACGAGCCGTTTGCATTGTCATACATCTCAAGCCGCTTTAGCTTCTCGTTGCAATAATCCATGATTTCCTGCTGATTGCCGCTGTTGAACATATACTTGTATATGCCCATGGAGCTTGCACTGATTACCTTCTTGTTGGTCGGATTTGGTAAAATATCCTTTTTGGGGATAAGATTTTTCGCCTCCTGATAGCTCTTTCCAAAATCCGCAGGCTTACTGTATGCAGCGCCAAGTATGCATGTGCTGTGAATAAGCCCTGCAAATGGTGCACGACTGTCTAAGTCTCTAAGTATCCTTTCAATCTGATGCTCCGTCTCCATATCCTTTGTCTCCTCAAAAAGAAGCACAAATTTGTTCAAAAACCTCATATACATAGGCGTTTTCTTCATATGGATAACCTCGCGGTTCAGGCAGTCGGTATAGTATGTATATGTGTGCTCGTCCTGCTCCAGATTCACTCCGTATTTGCGGTCTATCACGATGATTCCCACCCTGTACGGCCGGTCAAAGGTCAGACCAAGCTGTGCAGAAATCTTCTCGATATACTTATCATTTACCTCATATCCAAAAAGCAGATTGTACAGGTAGTCCCCGGTCCTTTTATTATCCACACTGGTCTCTAAAAGCAGCTCTCCGACGCTCTGCGCAATATCTACAAAAGTAGCTCCCGCCCACCGGATATAAAACAACGGCAGCTTGAGCTCATCAGCCTTATCCTTCATCCTCTGTGGTGTCTCTTCCCTGTCCTCCACAACCGAAATCGCAAAGCCTGATATACCCAGCTCATTCAGCTCAACCATGGCATCATATGCTTCGTCCATGGAAAATCTCTTGTAATCTACCACAAGCAGCGCAAAGTTGCCCGGATTCATATGCTCCTTATAAGGCTTTGTCTGCACCAGATACGTCCATGACACCATCCTATCAAGCCCTGCTGCTCCCGCCACAAGCTCCATTCCATCCATTTGTAAATTGTTAACATCCCTGCATGAAATCATCTGCGTCTCCCTGATATCATTAAGCTTCGGTAATTATCCCAAACCGCGCCACATTACTTATATCCACAGCCGCTTCGCCCCGGCATATCCTCTCCGTGCACATACCTGGCATTGAACTCCATATTTATCTCACGAAGCTCCTTCTTTCCGTCAATATAGTCCTGATACATCTCGGCAAGCCCCGACATGCAGCCATCGCAGGTGGCCTCGATATTGCCAAGCGACTCAGCCACAATTGCCTCGCGCTCCTCTTTTGTTGTCTCACTGATTAAATATCCCATTTCGTATGTTTCCTTTCCGGCTATTCACATATTAAAAGCCCAGATTCTCATCCACAAGAATAATCTGGAAACGTCCCTTCACCCTTGAAAAACGTGTGGTCAGAATCTGACAGCATATACACTGCGGGCTCTTGCAGTCAAAGCAGGTGCCGTTCTTAGAGCATGGTGTGTCGATGCCAAAGCGCTGTGCGTTGATTGGCGCTGCCTCATTTCTCGCACGGCTCATAGCATCTGCCTCGGTCTTTACGACCTTGTTCATGCCCACTATAAGAAGCACATGCTTCGGTCCGTAAGCATATGCAGCCACGCGGTTTGCATTTCCGTCAATATTGATAAATACGCCATCCTCGCTCATCGCATTGACACTTCCAAGGAAATAATCGGATGTAAATGCCTTTAACGCTATCTCCTGCTTTTCCTCCTGCGTAGACACCTTGTCCCTGTCATAAAACTGATAATCTCCGTTTGAGAGAGCCTCATACAGACCGCATTCCTTCACCGATGTGGCACCGCCCATATTGATTGAGCTTCCCTTTGGAATCAGCTCCAGTGCCTTCTTAACAGCCTCCTCCTTTGTCTCTACATAATAGGCCTCCATGTTGCGCGACTCAAGCGCCGCCACAAGTCGCTTCCCCAGTAATTCGTTTCTCATTTTTCTTACGTCCATAGTGTAAACCTCTTTTCATGCTTATTGCCAATTCCCATTTGTGCAATCAGCTGTATTAATTGTTGTTATTATACTACTTTACAGGGGGTGTCTGCAATTTATTCGGGAATAAATGATTGTACTTTTTCATGCTAAAAGAAAAAAGTGCATAACAAAAAGAGCCCTTTCGGGCAATGTCAAAATGCTTAACTTAATGACATTGCTCTTTCGAGCTCTTTTCGCTTTGTACAACATTAAATTGTAAATGATTACTGTAAGAGTGAAAGTACACCCTGGTTTGACTGATTAGCCTGTGCAAGCATAGACTGTCCAGCCTGAGCAAGAATGTTGTTCTTGCTGTAGTTAACCATCTCTTCAGCCATATCTGTATCACGGATACGAGACTCAGCTGATGTAGTATTCTCAACTACGTTGTCGAGGTTGTTGATTGTGTGCTCAAGACGGTTCTGAACAGCACCAAGTGCTGAACGCTGTGAAGATACTGTTGAGATTGCATCTGCGATTGCATCAATAGCGTATGTAGCATCCTGCTCTGTATCAGCCTTGATTCCCTTTACTCCAAGTCCTGCTGAGTTCATTGAGTCGATGTTGACTGTAATCTTGTTTGTCATGTCAGCATCAGCACCTACGTGAAGGTTGAAGCTTAAGGCATCGTTGTAGTTTACTTTGCCTTTTGTGAGAGTGAATTTATTATCAGTAAGATTTCCTGCTGTTGCATTTGTATCGGTTCCAATGCTGCTTGCTTTTACAATTTCTGCTGATTCTAACTCATAAGCTTTAGCAACTGTAACAACACTAGAATCATTATCATCTATACCAGTTGTTACTGTATCATTGATAACATAAGCCTTTTTGTTGCCATATTCAACTGTTGTTCCCTTATCAATCAAACCATCTAAGTCATTTTTAGAAATTTGTCCTTTAGCAGCATCTGTAGCATCTGCAAGTTCATATGTAGTACCATCAACTGTAATCTTGTTTCCATTTGCTATACCGTCATATAATTTCTTAGCCTGATCTACAGTTGCTCCAATAGTATAATTCTTTCCAGCAATACTAATCTTATCACCAGCTTTAAGCTCTTTTAATGTAACCTCTACTGTATCACCCTTATCTGTAAGAGTAACTCCGTCAATTCCTGCATCATGAGCATTTACATTATGAGCCTTATCTGCGCCATCACCCTTTAAGAGGTATGTCTCATTGAACTTTGTTGTCTCTGATACACGGTCAATCTCTGTTGTGAGCTGATCAATCTCGTCCTGGATTGCTTTACGGTCTGTGTTAGAGTTTGTTCCGTTTGCAGACTGTGTTGCAAGCTCATTCATACGCTGAAGCATTGAATGAACCTCTGTGAGGGCACCCTCTGCTGTCTGTACAGCTGAAACGCCATCCTCTGCATTTGTTGAAGCTCTGTCAAGTCCTTTGATCTGCTTTCTCATCTTCTCAGAAATTGTAAGTCCTGCTGCATCATCTGCAGCACGATTGATTCTGTAACCAGAAGAAAGCTTCTCTGTAGATTTAGCCTGCTGACCTGTTGTTACGTTGAGCATTCTGTTGGCATTTGCTGCCTGCATGTTGTGTTGTACTACCATAATATAATCCTCCTTGT
>OOCP01003832.1_pt1 | contig 10433 bp, 7 predicted proteins | sample 1671511 | NCBI WGS metagenome assembly OOCP01 (sample SAMN06348164, study PRJEB24527) | human gut metagenome | biome: human gut; feature: ankylosing spondylitis patient; material: feces | host: Homo sapiens | place: China | collected 2015-10 | reverse complement strand
CCTTTCCGCAAAGCCGAATTCGACATCATGTTTGGTGAAGGTATCTCTCGCAGCGGTGAAATCATCGACTTGGGAGCAGAATTAGGTATCATCAAGAAGAGCGGTTCATGGTACAGCTACAACGACACCAAATTAGGTCAAGGACGTGATGCTGCTAAACAGTGCATTCAGGATAACCCGGAACTGGCCGACGAACTGGAAAAACTGATTTTTGACGCATTGAAAGACAAGGAATAAATTGATTCTTTATCTATATAGAAAACGGATTCACCGTGCTGGAGTTCAGCGGGTGAATCCGTTTTTTTGTGGCATCAATATCGCCTATAAGTTTGAATACAATATAAAAAAATGCTACAAAAGAGATTCTTTAATTTATGATAGACTTGCCCAAATGATTCAAAATATCAAACTCATTTTTTACATTCCAACAACATTTATCAATACCACACCTAATAAAAACTTCCGATACGCCCCATTATGAGAACGTACCATTTGAAGTGCCAAAGGGATGGTGCTGGTGCAGATTAGAAGAAATTGCTTATGTAACCTCCGGTAGTACACCAAATAAAGAATCATTTGCTTCTGAAGGAATACCATATCTCAAAATGTATAATCTGAGAAATCAAAAAATTGATTTTGATTTTAAACCACAATATATTAAAGCAGAAGTCCACAATGGAAAACTTAAACGTTCTCGCACAGAGATTGGAGATTTAATTATGAATATTGTTGGTCCTCCATTAGGTAAATTGGCTATTATTCCGTCTTCTTTACCCCAAGCAAATTTTAATCAAGCAGCTGTTTTAATACGACCATTACTTTATAAAACCGTATTGACAAAGTATCTTTTTTATTATTTGTCAGAAATGTCAGAGATTAATTCTATTTCAACAAAAGGTTCAGCAGGACAAATAAATATTTCTTTGACACAATCGCAAAATATAAGAGTTCCATTACCTCCTCTTTCTGAGCAAAACAGAATCATAACAGAAATAGAATATTATTTTGTTTTAATAAATAACATTGAACAAAGTCAAATAGATTTACAAACTGCAATTAAGCAAACAAAAAGTAAAATTCTTAATCTTGCTATCCATGGTAAGCTTGTACCGCAAGATTCAAGTGATGAGCCTGCTTCTGAGTTACTAAAACGAATCAATCCGAAAGCTGAGATTACTTGTGATAACGCGCAGTATAGGAAGATTCCTAAAAATTGGTGCGCCTGCAAATTGGTTGATATATGCTCTTTCTTGTCTAGAGGAAAATCACCCAAATACTCGGAAGAAGATAAAACATACCCAGTATTTGCTCAAAAATGTAATCTAAAAGATGGTGGCGTATCATTAGAGCAAGCAAAATTTTTAGACCCTTCTACGATTAACAAGTGGAATGAAGTTTACAAATTACAAACTGGGGATATTCTTGTAAATTCAACGGGTACTGGCACTGTTGGAAGAACAAGATTATTTAATACAAATTGCTTGGGTAACTATCCATTTGTAGTTCCTGATTCACATGTTTCTGTTGTCAGAGTATTAAAAAGTATTTGTCCTCAGTATGTTTATGCTTATATATCTTCTGACTCTATACAACGGTATATGGAAGAGAATCTTGCAGGAAGCACAAACCAAAAGGAATTATATATTGGGGTTTTAGAAAATATGCATATATTCTTACCTCCTCTTGCTGAACAATACCGTATAGTTGCCAAGATAGAAAAGCTATTCTCTTCACTTAACAATATACAAAAAGCCTTAGAAGTGTAAGTAATTGCACTTCTAAAGGCTATTGACAGACTACCAGTTCACGACTTTATCTACAATTTTTTGCTGTTCACTTGCTGTACGGCGAAGATAAATGCGGGTTGTTTCAATACTTTCATGCCCCATAAGGTCGGCAAGTAGAGCGAGATCATTGAAACGGTCTAGAAAATTTTTGGCAAAACGATGACGGAATGAATGAGGGTAAACCACTTCTTTGTTCATTCCATATTTTTCTGCAAAATGTTTGAGTTGTGATGCTATACCACGAGTGGTAATACGCTGCCCAAAACGATTTAGAAAGATATATCCAGATGTTAAGCCTTGGCCTTTTAACCATTTATCTGCCTCTGTTCGTAGAGTCTTAGGTATATATAACCTACGAATCTTTCCACCTTTACTATATAGGTCAAGATAACCTACACCGATATGTTCCGCTTTGATATGGAGCAGTTCACTAACTCGTGCTCCGGTAGCAGCCATAAACCACACTATGAAATACCATTCATCATAACCATCTGTCTTGAGTCTGGCTTTGAGAAATTTATAATCTGCATCACTGATTACGTTTTCCAAAAAATTCTTCTGTTGTACCTTTACAAACTTCACTTTCAATTTTTCTTGCTTTGTAAACTCCAGATACTTGTTAATTCCCTGCAAACGAAGATTGACAGTTTGAGGTTTGAAGTTTTCGACTAAATACCCTTTGTATGCTAAAAGGTTCCTTTTGTTCACTTCCCCATAATGGTTAAGAAAATACTCTATAGTCCACACATACGAGTTAATAGTGTTTCTGGCAAGATTAGTTCTTGCTAAATGATTTTTGAATTTTGTTACCATACTACATTGATTTAAAATGAATATGATAATAATATAAAAAAACGTATCGCGCATTATACGCAGTTACCTAAAGGATGGGCTATTTGTAGACTTGAGCAAATTACTGATTATGAACAACCAACGGATTATATCGTAGAATCTACGGATTATGATACTTCTTATTCAACTCCCGTTTTGACGGCTGGTAAGTCTTTTATAATTGGCTATACTAATGAAACGACAGGTATATATTCAAATCTTCCTTGTATAATATTTGATGATTTTACAACAGATTCAAAACTGGTTAATTTCCCTTTCAAGGTAAAATCATCGGCAATGAAGATACTTAAAGTAAATCAAAATGTTGAGATTGATTATGTAGCAATCTTTATGAGCATAACAAGATTAATAGGTAACACTCATAAACGATATTGGATTTCTGAATATTCTAAGTTAGAGATACCAATACCACCCCAAAAAGAGCAAAAACGAATTGTTTCTGCCGTTCACAGTATCTTTGCTAAATTAAATATGATAATGGAGAGCCTATAAATTCTCCATTATCGTATCCAAAGACATAAACGCTTTATTTATAGCATCTACTATCCTTTGTTGTTCCCTATAGGGTGGTATAGAAACTTTGATTTCTTTAAACAGCTTCTTGTTTAAATGAGGAATGGCAGAGCCAACCTTGTTCTCTCGCAATAATTTTCTATAAAAGTTGATAACTTGTAACAAATACTCGCTATTCATATTTTCGTTGATAGACAACTGTTTGAAAGTGCTACCTTGATAACCTTCGATTGGAGTTTTGAATACCTCACCAGAGTTCTCACCATCGACTAAAATTAAAAAAGATTTTGCAGATATATATTTGCCAGAAGTCAAAGTTTTGTAATCTCGTTCACCACGCAAATATTTGACATCAAGATTTATTCGTTCTATGCCATTTTGTTTATTACCATCAATCAAAGAACATAGTATTTGCATGGGAGCAACTGACCATCCTTTAGGTAACTGCGTATAATGCGCGTTATCACAAGTAATCTCAGCTTTCGGATTGATGCGCTTGAGCAGTTCTGATGCTGGCTCATCATTCGGGTCTTGAGGAACGAGTTTACCGTGAATGGCAAGAGACAGAATTTTATTTTTGATTTGATTAATAATAGTTTGTAAATCTGATTTATCTTGATTTATCTGTTCTATCAAAGTAAACCAATGTTTTGTTTCGGCAATTATACGTCTTTGCTCTGTGATAGGAGCTAAAGGAATAGGTAAGCATTTGAACTTATCAAAATCGATACTATCTACTGTAGTTCCATCTTTATGATATTCTTTTAAGATAAAATGTTCATTGGCTTTAATTACAATATAAAGATATTCAGAAAGATCCTTAATATGAGGCGAAATAGCTTTTAAATCTTGATTGACTGTTGCTGGAGTTTCTAATATAGAAATAGGAAGAGTATGTCTTAATATACCACTACGTGTTACTACAAGTAATGTCCCTCTTTCATATATTGTCATTATTTCTAAAGCCTTATCTGTTATTTTCATTAAAGAGTTTGTAATATGGCTACATTTCATATCTTTAGAAGTTACCCACAGATGATTCCCATTATGCCAATATTCTTTATTATCCATTGCCGGAGTTTTACCTCCACCAAACGAAACAATATCTTCCAACTTACACCATTCCCAGCCATTCGGTAGCAAGTAGGGATAATGGGGCGTATCAGAAGTTTTAGTTGTTTTTTTACTACGCTTTATTTTTCCCTCTTTTATCAAACGTTCCTTCTCTGCTTTAATGCGTTCAAGCAATACAGATGCAGGTTCGTCATTCGGATCTTGAGGAACAAGTTTACCACGAATGGCGAGATCTAATATTTTTTGACGTAATTTCTTTGTATCCATTTCGGCTAGTCTTTGTTTAAGAATAGATTGCAAAACTCATTCAGCTGTTGCTGCATGCGTTCTTGCGGAATGAGAATGCGTTTGTATTCAGCAATCATGGTAGGACTCATGCTTCGACTCATAGCATATTCTACTACTACCCGGTCTGCTTCAGGGCAGAGAATGATACCAATAGACGGATTTTCGTTTGAACGTTTTACATCCCGATCGAGTGCTTCCAAATAAAATTCTAGTTGCCCAAGGTCACGAGGATGAAACTTCGTCTTTTTTAATTCCACAGCAACCAATGCCTGTAAACCACGATGAAAGAACAGTAAGTCAGCCTTGAATGTAGATGTTCCAATATTAAGACGATATTCCTGATCCATAAATATAAAATCCTTTCCCAGTTCAAGAATAAACTGTTTCATGTGTTCTACCAAGCCATTTCTTAGTATTGATTCGCTATGCTTTTTCGGCAAATTAAGAAAATCTACAAACAGAGTATCTTTAAACATGATTGGTGCATTAGGATATCTTTCGAGTAATCCTTTTGACATATTGTCCTTATTACCTAATAAACCTACATAAGTCTGATTGGAAATGCAACGTTGCATTTCTTTATAAGAAAGATGTTCCTTGTTGGCGTAGAGAATGTAAAATATACGTTCCTCATTACTTTTGCAGCGGCATAGAATTTCTATATGATTGGACAATGTAGTTAGTTCCAATATTTTAGGCATTTGTCCAACTGTTGACTGAACAATTTGTGTAACCATTGACTGCACAATTGTAGCTGATTCTTGTACATGGTTGCCCGCTTCAATTTGTGCAGATGCCGTCTGCACAAATTCTGTATTCAAATATTGTTTTATTGCCGCTATAAATGTTTCCGATGAATACTCATCATAAAACATTACCATATTATAAATACTTCTCTTGCTATATCCTTTTAGGTCAGGTCGTTGAGAACGTATATATTCGGATAATTGTGAAACGACTTTACTTCCCCATTCTTCGCTCCTCAGTTTGGCCGATACATATCCGCCTACATGCCATGCAGTAAGCAGCAATTCTTCGTTGACTACTCTTGAAGCATTGCTTTTATGTTGGAGAATAATATCTACGATTTCTCCAAATTGCTGTTCTATTGATATTGCGATGTCGGTATTCTTCATACGCTTAATCTTCATTTATGTTTGCAAGCAGTTTTTCAAGTTCTGCTACTGCTGCACTAATAGTTTTACTTTTCTCTTTTATATCAGCCATCAACTCTGCCAAGGAGCGGTCATCCGACTCTCCTCCTTGTTTTATCCAGGTTATATCAAGGCTTGTCTTGTCACGAGTGAGAATATCATCTACTGGATATTTACGCCAACGACCTTGAGGATTATTGACTGCATCATACGTTTCTTTGCGTCCTTCTAAATTTCCTGCATTATAGCATGTGACAAAATCATCCAAATGGTGTCTTTCCAATTTATTAGTAGCCAGCGTATGTTTGATATCAGTACGATAATCATAGAACCAGATCTCTTTTGTCGGTTGTCCTTTTGTGAAAAACAATACATTGGCCTTTACACCTTGCGCATAGAATATACCAGTGGGCAAACGAAGTATCGTATGTAAGTTGAAGTCCGAAAGTAATTTCTTGCGGATTGTTTCTCCGGCACCGCCTTCAAAAAGTACGTTGTCAGGTAATACTACAGCTGCACGACCTCCGTTTTTTAGCATCAACATCATGTGTTGAAGAAAATTCAACTGGTTGTTCTTCGTTTCTACATAGAAATCTGGACGGTTAATATCAACAGAACCTGCCGGACGAGTACCGAAAGGAGGATTGGCAAGTATTACATCTACAAGAGTGGATGGTTCTTTCTCCAAAGAATCCTCGCAAACAATCGGACTACGATCTGTTCCCACCCCATGCAAATAAAGATTCATAGACGCAAGCGTTACTACCAATGGAGTATTATCTACACCATGTAAGGCTTTGTTACGCAAGAAATCGCGTTTCTCCTTACTTGAAGACTGCTCTTTCATATAATCGTATGCCGTCAAGAGAAAACCTCCGGTACCACAGGCTGGGTCACAAACCGTTTCCCCAATTTGTGGGGCTATGCAATCTACCATTGCTTTGATGAGTGGACGTGGAGTAAAGTACTGACCGGCACCACTTTTCTTGTCCTGCCCATTCTTTTCAAGGATACTTTCGTAGATAGCACCTTTCACGTCTCCATCCATAATCAGCCATTGCTCTTCATCAATCATGGTAATGACTTTTTTCAAATAGACTGGCTTGTCAATCTTGTTTTGTGCTTTTGTATAAATTGTACCGATAAGATTTTCCTGTTCACTCAACAATTTCAGGGTATCTTCATATTGCCTTACCAAATCCAAACCATCAAGAGATATTAAATCACTCCATTGATAACCAGATGGTATTGCTGATTCTTCTCCAAACATTTCTACATTCTCTGCGTCCATCTTTAAAAATAAAAGATAGGTGAGCTGTGTAATATAATCTGTAAAACCGATACCTTGTCCGGCAAGAGTTGTTGCCAGATTCCAAACTTTTTTGGTGAGCGATTGCTCCGTTATGTTATTTGTTGCCATATATTTATGCTGCTTTTCTTAAAACTATAAATGTATATAAAGACTGTAATGCCTCATCAGCTTTTTGCATACTGCCGAATGCACGAATCATCTGCGCAGCTTGAGTCACATCATCCTCACGAATCTCTTTAATTGTACAAGCACCGTTCGATGCGATATAATCCACAATACGACTGATGACTTCACGTTGTTTATCTGTTATTTCACGTTGATTTTGCCCTATCCACAGATTAAAATATTGCTTGGAAGTAGAAATGGCACTATCTAACCGCTCAATCTGGTGTAAAGCAAAGCGTACAAGCTGTATGATATTAGTCAAAGCATCACTCTCTTCTTTCGTAGAAGAACGTCGAACGCTATTTGGATTCAGAATGGCGTATGAGTTCCATAATTGTTTGGAAGTAAAATGATTGTTAGCCATCTTGAGTTTGTTTTCCAAATCTTTTAGCATTGAATAGGTAATTGGCTCACCTTCATTATTATAAATTATGCGTAAAGCTTCTATTTCATCACTATGTTCTTTGCAGAAATTTTCAAAGGCTTCCGCTGTACTTTTAGCTTCTTCTATTGAAAATCCTTTAGAAATAAGCGTGTCCTCGCCAGGCATTAGGGTATTTACAAATCCGGCTGCAAGAATAAGTAAATACCGGCGTGCATCTGCATGATTAGCGAGTGGTGATACTAAACCCTTTCGTTCATTGTTAGGCTCATTTGTATTTACAAACGGAGGAAGAATGTTGTTTTCCAATGCCTCATAAATCCTTGAAGCAAGTTCTTTCATGTCGTCATTAGCCAAACGTACGAACTCATTCCGCTGTGAATTATCAGCTTTGTTGTATATTCTGGAAAGTGTTGCTGCAAGACGTTTCAGATGCTCATCAGGAAGGTAACCATGAGTAATCTGTTCCAGCAGTTCTTTAAGGGTTATTATTTTGGTTGTTAGCCTATCAATCAACATATGCGTTTTCATTTCGTGTTCAGTAACACCTACAGCATCAACCAAATAGAAACAATCTTTACTGAATGCATTCGGAGTAACATTCCGCAACTGTTCGTCTCCGATTGTACGCACACCACGCCCTTTCATCTGTATATAAAGCGGTAAAGATTCAACATCACGCATGAAAATCAATACTTCAAGAGGCTTAACATCCGTGCCTGTTGCTACCAATGTGCAGGTTACGGCAATTCTGAAATCCTTATCATTCCGGAACTGACGTATCAATTCGTTACTATCGCCTGCTGAATACGTGATTTTCTGCACAAAACGGTCATCTGTACGTCCAAACACTTCTTTCGCAATCTGTACAATATTGGTAGCATGAGCCTCATTTAGAGCAAAGATTAACGTCTTTGGCAAATAGTCTAAATTAGCTTCCCGCTGAGGGTCATTGAATAATTCAGTATAGACTACATCGCGATAAGTAGACAAAATAAGTTTTATTTGCGCTGGATTGACGACACTTCTGTTCAGCTCTTTACTCGTATAAGCTTTCGTTTCTTTGCTGGATATGGTTTTTACAACTCCGGTATATCGGGTTTCTTCCCTTATTTTCTCCCCCTCCAATATGGCACCACCATTTTCTGTAACTTGTGTTTTGATTCGATATACACGGCAATCTACATTTACACCATCAACGATACTTTTTTCCAATGTGTAATTGACTATGCGATTATTGTTAAAGAATGCCATTGTTTCAGGAATTGGTGTGGCTGTCAATCCAACAAGTCTGGCCGTATCAAAATATTCCAATACCTTACGCCAATTCCCATAAATGGAGCGGTGACACTCATCTATGATAATCAAATCAAAATAATCATGTGGTAAATTGGGGTTAAGAGGCAATACAACTTCTTCTGTAGGCTCATTATCATCATCGTTGTCATTATCCTCAATAGTATCTCCTTTCAGAAAAGAAAAAAGACGCTGTATTGTCGAAATAACAACATTGCTATCAGATGGTATAGAAGAGGAACGAAGACGGTTTACTGTAAATATTGTATTGAATGCATCTCCATTTTCTGTCAGCCGAAAAGTTCCAAATTCTCCCTCTGCCTGTTTACCGAGGTTATTTCTGTCCACAAGAAATAACACTCTTCTCATTGGAGTATATGAAAGAAGACGATATGCAGCAAGACATGCGGTATATGTCTTACCTGCACCTGTTGCCAATACCATCAAGGCGCGATTCTGACCACTCCTGAAACTTTTTTCCAGTTCAGTAACTGCCTCATACTGACAATCACGTAATCCTTTTTTTCGCAAAGTTGGAAGTCCGGCAAAATAATCATTTATTCCCAACAACTTAACCAATTCATAAGGAGTGGGAATCGTCATAATCTGATTAAAACATGAATCTTGCTTCCGGAAATCACAAAAATATAGATCTTTGCCATTTGAAGTAAAAATAAAAGGCAATGGTTTCTGATATGTCTGATAAATCTTAGGAACATTTCGTGCATACAAAACAGCCTGATTACATACTTTATCAGAGAAGGCATCTGTTTCTTCTCTTTTAGCCTCAAGCACCCCAACAGCTTTGCCATTAATAAAAAGGAAATAGTCAGCCTCAAGATTACCTTTCAATAATCCTTCTCTTATAGCTACTGCAGTACAAGTCGGTTCATACTCATCTCTATCTACTACTTTCCATCCTGCATCGCTAAACCACTGATCTATTTTCTGTCTTGCTTTTTCTTCTGGTGTCATATGTTCCTATATTTTTGCATTATCGGAAGTTATACACTTAAAAAATAATAATGAACGTTCATAACATTATAGGTATCAATTCACAAAAAACTTTTACCCAACTTTAATAGTTATGACTGACGATACCTTTTTAAAAACGGGCCCTATCCTAATTTCCATATTTAGATGTAATTATATTATGCAAATATAACAAATTATATCAGACAGATTTTTGAGTTTTTATACTTTTCTTTCTGTGACAGAGATTTACTCAACACACCATATCATGTATTTTTTACTGATTCACACTATACAAGTCTACCCCGCAGTCAACATACACTTACAGCATAATAGTTTGCTGAATCAACTATAAAGAAAAACCACCCCCAGGTTTATCAGCAAACCCTCCCACACATTCTACGTTTCGCACAGCAGAAACCTACGTTTCACGATAGGAAAACGTACGTTTCCGCCAAGGAAAACATAGGTTTCCCGTTCGAGAAACATAAAAAAGACAAAAGGAAATAAGCATATACGCCACGGCATTCAGCACTTATCAAACGTAAGTTTCCTGACCTTTTTCCTCTTTTCTCAGGCAAGCAATACTCCCAGCGATTTGTCTTATTTTTTCTTTTTCTTTCTTTTTCTTGATAAAA
>OOCP01003829.1_pt1 | contig 10441 bp, 9 predicted proteins | sample 1671511 | NCBI WGS metagenome assembly OOCP01 (sample SAMN06348164, study PRJEB24527) | human gut metagenome | biome: human gut; feature: ankylosing spondylitis patient; material: feces | host: Homo sapiens | place: China | collected 2015-10 | reverse complement strand
GCATGAGGGGCGGCTCCCGCCAACGGGAGGGGGAAGCCATCAGGCCGCCGGACAAGACAAGGGGTGCTTCACTGGGGACACGCCATGAGTACGACTCTGATCACAAACGGCATCGTCGTTGATGCCGGAACCATGCGCCCGCTGGACATCCTCATTTCCGGGGAACGGGTGGAAAGCCTCCTCCCACGCGGCTCCGAGGTGCGGGCCGACCGGGTCATCGACGCCTCCGGGCGCTACGTGCTGCCCGGCATCATCGACGCGCACAACCACCCCGTCTACGCCGACCGCATCGATCGCCTGTCGCGGGCGGCCCTGTCCGGCGGCGTCACCACCGTCATCCCCTACATCGGGGCCGTCGCCGCATGGGGCAAACAGGGCGGGCTGGTTCAGGCCATCGATGACTTCATCAGGGAAGGGGAAACCGGTTCCTGCATCGACTTCGGGCTGCACTGCACCCTGACCGCCAACGTCATGGAAGAGGCCGACGAAGCCATCCCCGAACTGGTCGCGCGCGGGGTCATTTCCTTCAAGGCGTTCACATCCTACAGAAAACGGGGCATGAAACTGGAGGACGACCAGATCCTGCATCTCATGGAACTGGTCGCGCGCGAAAAGGCCCTCCTCGCCTTCCATGCGGAAAACGACGCCATCCTTGAATATCTGGAAGCCAAGGCCGTTGCCGAGGGGCGGGAGCACCCCCGCGATTACCCCGCGACGCATCCCAACATTTCCGAGGCCGAGGCCATCTTCCGCGTGCTTTCGCTGGCCTCTGTCGCGGGCTGCAACATCTACCTGCCGCATGTCACCTGCAAGGAATCCCTCGAAGCCATCAGGCTGTTCAGGAAGTGGGGCACGGTGCCCACGCTTTTCGCCGAAACCTGCCCCCATTATCTGACGCTGGACGACAGCCAGCTTGCGCTGCGCGGCAACCTCGCCAAGATGTCCCCTCCCCTGCGCAAGGAGGCAGACCGCGAGGCGCTCTGGGAGGCGATCCGCAACGGCGAAATACAGGTCGTCGCTTCCGACGCGGCGGGGCACGCCACCGCCGCCAACGAGCCGCTCTTTGCCGAAACCTTCCGGGCCCCGCACGGCGCGCCCGGCGTGGATACGCTTTTCTGCGTCACGTGGAACGAAGGGATTGCCAAGGGCCGCGTCGCCATCCCCGACCTTGTGCGGCTCCTGTGCGAAAACCCCGCGAAATGCTTCGGCCTGTATCCAAGAAAGGGAACCCTCCTCCCCGGATCGGATGCGGACGTGGTCATCGTCGATCCCGGAGACGACTGGATCATCCCCGACAGGAACGAGCACATGGCCGTGGACTACAGCCTGTTCGCGGGCATGGGCTGCCTCGGCAGGCATCGCACCGTGCTGCTGCGCGGCGCAGTCGCCTATGAGGACGGGAAGATCCTCGACGACGCCCGGCGCGGCGTTTTCCTGCGCGGCAGCCTGCCCGCCTAACGGCGCACCGACACTGAAGGAAAAGGGCCAAGGCTGGCGGAATTCGCCCAGCCTTGGCCCCTTATCGTCCCCGCCCTGCAGCCCGGAGGCGATGCACAACACTTTCAGCAACGAAAAAAGGAAGCGGCCCGCCCTCACAACGCAAAGGCGGTGCCGCGATGCCTCCCTCCGGCAAATAACGGCTTACACATATGGCGAAGCCTACGCCCTCAGATCCCGGCGGGCCTTCAGGCGCCGCCCGCATCCAGGTGGCGCATCACCGCCACTTCGTCACAGTCGGGGAAACGGGGGCAGTTCGCACAGACGATCCAGACGCGCTGGGGCAACAGATCCTTGCTCACCACGCCAAAGCCGTTCCGCTCGAAAAAGCGCACCTGATACGTCAGCGCGAATACCCGGTCGATGCCTATCCTGCGGGCATCCTTACAGCACTCGTCCACGAGGATGTTGCCGAACCCGTTCCCCCGCCACGGCTTGGCAATGGCGAGAGAGCGGACTTCCGCCAGGTTTTCCCAGATCACCGCCAGCGCCGCGCAGCCGATGAATTCCCCGCCGCTGGTTTCCAGAATGCGGAAATCCCTGATCTGGCCGTACAGGTTCGACAGCGAACGCGGCAACAGCAGGCCCTCCGCCGAACATTCCATGAGCAAACCGTGGATCTTCTTCGCATCGCACATCCGCGCGGGGCGCAAGACTGGTTGCATGATACAACGCTCCTGTCCAAAAAGCGATTCAACAAAAAAGAGCGGCCTTCATCCCGGAACAAGCTGCGGCGCATGGCCCCTTCCACGGGCCTCTCCCGTAGCGGTTCCGATCTTCAAGGCCGTTGTGCCGCTTCACACTGGCGCTATGCCCGCCGAAACCCCTTCGAACAAGGGCCTCACCTCTCTTTCGATTGAAACTATCCGTGATGATATACCTGTTTTTATCGCCAGCCACAACAGTTGGCATCGTCAATCCCCCTTTTTCTTACGGGATGGGGCAACGACACGTCTTGGGGCAACTCCGGGTTGCGGGCGCTGCCATGTGCTTTACTGCGGGAAGGATAGATTCCGTAACGCCCCGGCTACGATGAGCCCAGCCACGGCTAGTGGGCCTTCGGTGTCCACGCCCCCGCGCAGGGCCGCCGCCGGGCACTGAGGCCGAAGGGATGATCTCTTCCACGGGTTCGTCCATACCGATGGACACGTTACGCATATCCCCCGTTGACATTTGCGGCAGACCCCATATTCTCCGGCAATCTTCCGCCGATGGCCCGCGCCGGCGGCCATCTTTGCTCCTCTTCGGGTACGCCATGCAACTGCGCATCAAGCTTTACGATCTGATTCTGGCCTTCGCCAACGCGCTGGACCAGGTTCATCCGGCCCTGACCGGCCACCACAGGCGAGTGGGTTTCCTTCTCGACAGGCTGACCGAACGCCTCGGCCTTCCCTCCGAGGAGCGGGAACGGCTCTTCCTCGCCGGGATCATGCACGACGTGGGGGTCATCCCCCTGAAAACCAGTGCGGAAGATCTCGTCTTCGAGCGCGAGCGCTATCTCCATCCGCAAGCGGGCTGCCTGTTCCTGCAAAACTGCCCCACGCTGGCCGAAGAGGCGGAGCGGGTGCGCTTCCACCACATGTACTGGGAAAAGGCATGTGACAGGGGGCTCGCCGCCCGCGAAGGCAGCCTCATCAACATCGCGGATCGCGTGGATGTGGATCTGCGCGCCAAGAACGATTTCCGGGAGGCCGTGGAGGGCGCGGATCGCAGGGTATGCGAACGACGCCCCGGCATCTACTCGCCCGACCACATCGAGGCCATGCAAGACATCCTGCACGACGAGGAAACGCTCAATGACCTCGCCGGGGCGCACATACGCCTCCCCGCCTTCGTCCGGCGGCGCTACGGCGATCAGATCCTCACGCCGCAGGAAACCATCCAGTTCAGCACCCTGTTCGGGCACATCATCGACTCATGCAGCCCCTTTACCGCCACCCATTCCACGGGTGTGGCCCACATGGCTGTGGCGCTCGGGCGTCTGACGGGCATGGGGCAGGATGACCTCGACACGCTGTTCGTCGCGGGTATGCTCCACGACATCGGCAAACTCGGCATCCCGCTGGCGCTGCTCGAAAAACCCGGGCAGCTGACCGACGAGGAATTCCCCAAGGTGAAGCGCCACGCCGACCTCAGCCGCCTGTGGCTGGACGCCGTACCCGGCTTCGAGCGCGTGAGCGTCTGGGGCGGCGGGCACCACGAACGGCTGGACGGCAAGGGCTACCCGCTGGGCCTGAAGGGCGAGGAGATCCCTCTCCCCTCACGGATCATGGCGATTGCGGACGTGTTCACGGCATTGACCGAAGACAGGCCCTACCGCAAGGGCATGACGCCGCCCGAGGCCCTGCGCATCGTGAAGGGCATGGTGAAGCAGGGCCATCTTGACGGCGACCTGTCCAGGCTCCGGTGCGATCATGCCGACGAACTCGACGCCGTCCGAGCCTCCTCGCAGGCGGAGGCTCGGCGCGGCTTTCAGGCCCTCCACGACGCCTGTGCCGAGCCCGACGATCGGCTGCGGGATTAGGGCCTCCGTACGCGGGCAGCGCCGGCGGATCTTCCCGCGTGAGGAGGCTGTGCCCCGTACCGGCGGTTTCCCGCGCGGCTTCCGTTTCCGGATGGCCTTTCCTCGAAGAGGCCTTCCGGCGGGCCCCGTCCCGCCCGCCCTTGTTGCGGAAAGGCAACATGTATAATCCCCGTGACCCTCAAACGAACGCGCAGGAGCGTATGCCGTTGCCTCAAATCCGTATCGTCAGCATTTCCCCTTATCCGGAAATGGAAAGGATCGTTCAGGATGTCATCGCGGCCCATCCTCAGCGCGGGCGCATCGACAACCGCATCATCACCGCGACCGTGGACAGGCTCGACCTCTCGGAACTGCACGACTGCGACGCCATCATCGCCCGGGGCTATTCCGCCCGGCGGCTGAAGGCGCAGGGACTGGGCGTCCCCGTCATCGACATCGCCATTTCCGGCTACGACGTCATCCGTTCCATCCAGGAATGCCAACGGCGTTTTCAAACGCGGCGCATCGGCTTCGTCGGGTTTTACAACGCCTTCAACGGGATCGAGCAGTTTTCCGGCATGTTCGGCTGCGACATCCGCGTCTACATCCCCGAATGCGCGGCGGAGATCCGGCACGCGCTGGAACTGGCCAAGCAGGACGGCTGCGACGTCATCGTCGGCGGCTATTCCGTGCAGCAGGACGCGGGCCTTCTGGGGCTGCCCGCCATCCTGCTGCGCACGGGCCGGGAAACCTACGCGCAGTCGCTGGAGGAGGCCATCCGGACGGTCACCCTCGTCCAGCAGGAGCGTATCCGGACGGAAACCTATAAAATCATTACTGAGTCGGTGAAGGACGGCTTGCTCTACGTGGACGCCTCCGGGATCATCCGGCTGGACAATCCCGCCGCCTGCCTCATGCGCGACGCCCCACTCAAGGACGTGCCCCTCGAAACGGCCTTCCCCTGCATGAAGGACAGCTTCAGCCGGGCGATGCGCGACTGCGCGGAAATTCAGGGCGAAGTGCGCAAGGTGCGCGGCGTTTCCATCACCTTCGACTGCACGCCGGTAGCCGTCAACGGGATCGCGGCGGGCGTCGTCATCAGCTTCCAGAACGTGGACAAGGTCCAGCAGCTCGAAGGGCACATCCGCAAAAAGCTGAGCAACAAGGGACTGACGGCCAAGCACCACCTTTCGGACATCGTGCATTGCAGCCGGCTGATCGACGAGACCATCGAGGACGCCTGCCGCTACGCCGCCGCCTCGTCCAACATCCTGATCGTGGGCGAGACGGGGACGGGCAAGGAAGTGTGTGCCCAGGCAATCCACAATACGAGCGCAAGAAGGGATAAGCCTTTTATTGCCCAGAACTGCGCCGCAACGGGCCGTTCGTGGCCATCAACTGCGCGGCCCTGCCCGAAAACCTGCTCGAAAGCGAGCTGTTCGGCTACGTGGAGGGCGCGTTCACGGGGACGACGCGGGGCGGCAAGATGGGGCTTTTCGAACTGGCCCACAACGGGACGCTGTTCCTCGACGAAATATCCGAAATCCCGCTGAACATGCAGAGCAAACTCCTGCGCGTGCTCCAAGAGCACGAGGTCCGGCGCATCGGCGACGACCGGGTGACCGCCGTGGACGTGCGCATCATCTCGGCGACCAACGTCAACCTCCACAAGCTCGTCGCCGCCAAGCGCTTCCGGCAGGATCTGCTCTACCGCCTCGACGTGTTGAAAATCACGATCCCGCCCCTGCGCCGACGGGGGGAGGACGTCATCGAGCTGTTCCACTTTTTCCTCAAGAAATTCTGCTGGAAGAACCGCGAGGCCCTGCCGGAGGTCGCCCCGGACTCGCTCCACCTGCTCCGGGAATACCCTTTCGCGGGCAACGCGCGGGAACTGCGCAACGTCGTCGAGCGGGCGGCCGTCCTGCGCCGCAACCGGGACGTCCTGACCTCCGCGGATCTCAACAGGGCCCTGCATCCCGAGGACATCGAGGAAGTGCCGCCCCTTCTTGCGGCAACGCCAGCGCCCTTCCCTCCCGAGGCCCCGCAAGCCTCCGGGCCGGACAACGAAAAGGACAGGCTGCTCGCGGCCCTGCGCGCCTGCGGCGGCAACCGGACCCGTGCCGCCCGCGAACTGGGCATGGACCGAACCACACTATGGCGCAAACTCCAGAAATATCTACAGAAATAACCAGTACATCCAACAGGTTGCCCTTTTGGGCGCAAGGCCGCCGCCGCAACGGATTGTTGCATATATGTTGCAACGATCCGTTGCATCCGTATTCCGTTGCAACAGCCCGCCGCCCTCCTCCCCGCCGTTTCGCGGGTGCGCCGCGTTCCCGTCCCCCCCGCTCTGTTTGAACAATCAAACGTCTCTCAGAAGGCCGCCGATGTTTGCCAAATCCACCCGGCGGCTCCGGAAGGCGCGCGCCCGGCACACTGCCGTCACCGCTCTGGCACCGAACTTGCTAAATAACGCCCGGAGAGAATGTCTGTTTCTATTATTGCGGAGGAGATAGAAATGTCGAGTGCCTACGTATTGGTAGCCTTTGCCGTATGTATTTTGCTGATGATACTCTTCATCTCAAAATGGAAGATCCACCCCGTCACCAGTATTCTGGTCGCAACCATCATTCTGGCCATATCCATCGGAACCCCGTGGGACAAGATTGAAGGCATCATCAACAAGGGCATGGCGGACACGCTGAAGAGCATCGCCATCGTCATCGTGCTCGGATGCATCCTCGGTAAAGTCCTTGAAGAGACGGGAGCCGCCGTCAGCATCACCAAGGCGACCGTCAAACTCTTCGGTGAAAAGCGCGTGCTCTGGGCCATCCTGCTGGCCTCCGCCATCCTCGGCATCCCGATCTGGGCCGACACCGTGGTCATCCTGCTCATCCCCATCGTGTCCAATCTGGCCCTCCAGACCAACAAATCCATGATGTCCTACGGCACGGCGTTATACATGGGCGCGCTCGTCACCGCCTCGCTGGTGCCGCCGACCCCCGGCCCCGTGGCCGCCGCCGCGCTGCTCCACCTGCCGCTCAGCGACGCCATCATGTGGGGCGTCCTCATTTCGATCCCCTCCGTCTTCGCCGCCGGGCTGTACTGCCTCACCCTGAAGGAGCCCGTGGCCCCACAGGACGAATACATCAAGTCCGCCGAAGCCTCGAAGGACAAGCCCCTCCCCTCGGTGGGAACCTCGCTTGCCCCCATCATCCTGCCGCTGGTGCTCATCTTCCTGAACACGGGCATCAACGCCATGTTCCCGGACACGACCGTTGCGAAGGTCTTCAAGTTCGTCGGCTCGCCGCTCGCCGCGCTCCTCGCGGGCTGCCTGTTCTCGCTGGTGCTCACCGGCGCCGAATGGCGCTCCAAGAAGGTCATGAACGACTGGGTGGAATCCGCCCTGCGCTCCTCGGCCATGCCCATCATGGTCACCGCCATGGGCGGCGCGCTCGCCGCGTTCATCAAGAACGCGGGCGTCGCCAACGCCGTGGCCGAAACCGTGGTGCAGTTCAGCATCCCCGGCATCATCATCCCGATCCTCATCGCCGCGCTCATCCACGTCATCACCGGCTCCAACGCCCTCGGCGTCATGACCGCAGCGGCCCTCGTCGAGCCCATGCTCGGCGCGCTCGGCATCTCGCCGCTCGCCGCCTTCCTCGCCTGCGGCACGGGCGCGCTTATGTTCAAGCACGCCAACTCGTCCGGCTTCTGGGTGACCGTCACCATGTCCAACATGGACATCCGGCAGGGCATCCGCGCTGTCGGCGGCGGCTCCACGGTGGCCGGGGTCACCGGCGCGGCCATCACGGTCATCCTGCACTTCGCCGGGATCATCTAAACCAACGGGCGGGCCCGGCTGCCTCCCCCCGGCGGCCGGAGCCCCCAATGCGCCATGCAAGGACGCATGGCATGGGAAAGGCGGGAACGCATCAAAACCGTCCCCGCCTCTCCCCGTCATAAAGGAACGGACATGGATACTTTCGTCACCAAGGCCGCCCGCCTCAACGGCCCCCGCGACATCGAACTCATCGAACGCGAACTCGTCTGCGGCGAGGACGACATCATCGTCAAAAACCACCTCATGGGCATCTGCGGTTCCGATAAAAACTTCTACCGCGGCTACCTGCCTCCGAAGACCGCCGAATTCCGGCAGGACCCCAAGTTCCCCTTCCTGCTCGGGCACGAGAGCGGCGGCACGGTCGTTGCCGTGGGCAGCCGGGTGGCCGACTACAAGGTCGGCGACAAGGTCATGGCCTTCGGCTGGAACAACAACTTCGCCGAATACTTCGCCGCCAAATCCTTCCAGCTCCAGCCCGTGCCCTATGGCCTCGACATGGACATCGCCTCGCTGGGAGAACCCATCTCCTGCGCCATGTATTCCGGCCTGAACAGCGGGGTGCAGCTCGGGGACACCGTGGTGGTCATGGGCGGCGGCTTCGCCGGGCAGATCATCGCCCAGTGCGCCAGACGTAAAGGCGCGTACCGCGTCATCGTGGTGGACGTTCTTGAAGGCAAGCTGGCCCTCGCCCGCAGGCTCGGCGCGGACATCACCCTCAACCCCGGACAGGACGACGTCATCGAGGCCGTCAAGGATCTGACCAACGGCCTCGGCGCGGACGTGGTGGTCGAAGCCGCCGGAACCGCCGAATCCTTCAACACCGCCAGCGAGATCATCAAACACAACGGCAAGTTCGTGTTCTACAGCTGGGTCACCACCCCGGTGACGCTGAACATCAGCCGCTGGCACGACGACGGGCTGGAATTCATCAACACCTGCCTCGTGCACCACACCTGGCAGCAGCGTTATGTCTGGTGCCCGGAAGCCCTGCGCCCGGTGGCCCAGGGGCTCGTCGACGTCAAGCCGCTCATCACCGACGAATTCAAGCTGGACGACATCAAGGCCGGGTTCGACCTCGCCGACAAGGACGATGCCGCCATCAAGATCGTATTCAGGCCGTAACCGGGCCGGGCCGGGCCGCCGATCCCGCCTCCCCCGGAAATGGAATCGCGCGGCCTTGCCGGAAGGCCCCGGCGTCCCCGCCCGTGGGCGCACGCCGCTGTGCAAGGAAGACCAAGGAAGAAACCATGAGTACCTGCCCTGACTGCGAAACCGGCCGGAACCTGCTTGCCGGAGCCTGCCGCTCCGTCTTCCAGCGCGGCCTAACCGGCGGTTCCGCCGGAAACATGAGCCTGCGGGTCGAGGGGGGCATCCTCGCCACGCCCACGGGCATCCCCTTCGGCGAGCTGACGCCCGGGAACCTTTCCCTGCTGGACGAAACGGGCGCGCTCGTCAGCGGCCCCAAGGCCACCAAGGAAGCGCCGTTCCACCTCGCGTGGTACAAGGCCAACCCCGATCATCTCGCGGTGGTGCACCTGCATTCGCCGTGGGCCGTGGCCGTCTCCTGTCTGGCGGATCTCGACCCCGGCAGCCCCCTGCCGCCGCTGACGCCCTACCAGCTCATGAAGCTTGGGCACCTCGCGGTCGCGCCGTATGCGAAACCCGGCTCGGCGGAGCTGTGCGCGGGCGTCGCCCGCCTCGCCCCCGGACGCACGGCCCTGCTGATGGCCAACCACGGCTCCATCACCGGCGGCGCAAGCCTGACCAAGGCGCTGGACGCGGCGGAGGAGCTGGAAGCCACCTGCCGCCTCTACCTGACGCTGCGGGGCCTGCCCGTGCGCGGCCTGACTCCTGAGCAGGCCGCCGAACTTCTTCCCCCCAAAGGAGCCTGATCCCATGACTGCCGTTCTTGGCTGCATCGCCGACGATTTCACCGGCGGCACCGACCTTGCCGAAACCCTGAGCCGCAACGGGATGCGCACCATCCAGCTTCTGGGTGTGCCGGATACCGCGCTGGCCTCGGAAGCCGCCGCACAGGCCGACGCGCTGGTCGTGGCCCTGAAGATCCGCACCGTCCCCGTCGAGGAGGCCGTCAGCCAGGCCCTCGCCGCGCTCGAAGCCCTGCGCGCCGCGGGCTGCCGCCAGTTCTTCTGGAAATACTGCTCCACCTTCGACTCCACCCCCAAGGGCAACATCGGCCCGGTGGCGGAGGCCCTGCTCCAAGCCCTCGGCGGCGACCGCGCGGTCGTCTGCCCCTCCTTTCCCGAAAACAAGCGGACGGTCTATCAGGGCTACCTTTTCGTGGGCGACAGGCTGCTGCACGAAACCTCCATGCGCAGCCACCCGCTGACGCCCATGACCGACGCGAACCTCATCCGGCTCATGGACGCGCAGTCTTCGCGCAAAAGCGGGCTGGTTCCGCTGGAAACCGTCCGGGAAGGCGTCGAAGCCGTCAAAGCCCGTATGGATGAACTTGCGGCGCAAGGCACGCCGTGGCTCGTCTGCGACGCGCTGTCCGACGCGGAGATCGGAAGAGCACACGTCTGAACTCCAGTCACTAGCTTATCTCGTATGCCGTCTTCTGCTTGAAAAAAAAA
>OOCP01003827.1_pt1 | contig 10442 bp, 12 predicted proteins | sample 1671511 | NCBI WGS metagenome assembly OOCP01 (sample SAMN06348164, study PRJEB24527) | human gut metagenome | biome: human gut; feature: ankylosing spondylitis patient; material: feces | host: Homo sapiens | place: China | collected 2015-10 | reverse complement strand
CAGCAGACTGCTGATCCAGAGCAACCATAACTGCACATGTATTTCCATCAAAACCTGTCTTTGCGTCATTGTAACCAATCTCGTTTACAGTCTGACGAACGATAGACGGGATATCAAGCTGTGCTTTTGTAGTGATCTCACCTGTTACTAATACAAAACCTGTACAAGCAGCTGTCTCGCATGCAACACGGCTCATCGGATCCTGTGCCATGCAGGCATCCAGAATTGCATCAGATACGGCATCGCAGACTTTATCCGGATGTCCCTCTGTAACTGACTCAGAAGTAAATAATAATTTTTCCATAATTATCCTCCGTTCTTTTCTCTCATTCTAATCTAATTTGAAACATGTGAACTCCCACAGTTCACGTTTATTGCAGTCATACTTTATGTATCATACATTCCAATATAGGAAAAGTCAACCAACAGATTTCCCCGAAAATGTTGCACAAATAACAAAAAACCGAAAAAATGCGGGTAGATTTGTTGCTTCTACCCGCTTCCTGTTAAAATTTTATCGATGCCTGTTCCAAACTTCCTTTCAGTTGAACTCCGGCAAGATTTCCTGCATGACTCTGATCAACATAAGCCAGCTTATTTTCTCAGAATCACCACACATTACATTCTAAAGTTTCAGTCTGAACTGCTGAATCTCTTTCTCAGAACTTACCTTCTGCATCATACCACCAATGCCTCTGAATTTCTCATCAAAAGCCTCATATCCACGCTCAATATAATAGATATCATCCACAATGGTAATGCCATCTGCTGCCAGACCTGCAATTACCAGTGCCGCACCTGCACGAAGATCCGGCAGTGCCGAACTTCGCACAGCCAAGCCGCGGCGTCCGTCTGCAGCCTGGCATGACGCTCGCCATCGAGCCGATGATCACAGCCAGAGGCTATGCAGTCAGATGGCTGGATGATGACTGGACCGTTGTGACAGAAGACGGCTCTCTTGCCGCACATTATGAGAACACGATTCTGATTACGGAGGGAGAACCGGAAATTCTGACACTTTCGCATACGGAGGAGGATTTATGAAACCGATTGTGAAAGGAATGTTTGCCAGAAGCCTGGCCGGCCACGATAAAGGAAAGCTGTATGTGATTTCGGATGTACAGGAGCCATACGTATTCCTGGTGGACGGAAAAATCCGTACCGCCAACCGGCCGAAAAAGAAGAAGCTGATTCACGTACAGCCGGATTACGAAATGACGGATGCGGTTCGTGATGAAGATATCCGTAAGGCATTAAAAGAAAAAAGTTGCAAAGAGTTGAAGGAGGATTAATCAATGTCTAAGGCAGATGTAATTGAGGTAGAGGGAACTGTCCTCGAGAAATTACCAAACGCAATGTTTAAAGTAGAACTGGAGAACAAACACGTAGTATTAGCTCATATCAGTGGAAAGCTGCGTATGAACTTTATCCGTATTCTCCCGGGAGACAAAGTAACCATCGAGCTGTCCCCATACGATCTGGACAAGGGACGTATTATCTGGAGAGATAAATAAGAAGTACAATAAAAAAGCCATCCGGCATGCCGGATGGCTTTTTCTCTGTATGTGTTTCTCTGTATTCATCCCCAATAACAGTAACCGTTCTACAGAACAAAGATTTCGATCACCGGCCTTCAGATTTCTGACAGCCACAAAGCAAGCACCAGTCTGCAAACCCTGCAGCATCCGCGGCGGCGGGCATCTGAATTTCTTTTCAGTCCCTTTTGAAACCTTCCAGATGTATTATGCAATATTTTAATAGAAAAAGCAATGAAAAAAGTATAAAATTTTATGAAAACTTTTTGTAAAAACCAGGAGAATTTGTGCACTTTTGAAACAAAATTTTTAAACCGTCAGAAAAAAAAGAAAAAGTGAAAAGACAGGAGAAAAGAGCGGCCGGAAAACCGTGAAAATGACAGATGAGGGCTCGAAAGCGACAGAAGAATATATGTTCGTGAATTCTGTGTGAAGTTGAAATATTTGGTTGAATTCTCAAAATAATGTGATACAATGCAATAGAGAAACTTTACGGGGAAATTTTACCGGGAAGGGTCTCCTGGGCGGTGTGGTAAAATCCATGCACCGGCAGAAATCAAGGAAACATTTTATGAAACAGCAGGCTGCAGTCTGAAAAATAATTCGGATCTGCAGCAATGGCATCGCTGCTCCTTACAGATAACAGGAAAGGAAAATGTGCAATGACAAAAATGGGAAAGAAAAAGAAAAAAGGCCTTGTTGCAGCACTCTGCGTAATTGCAGTGATTGTTTTACTTGCCGCTGCATATGGAATCTTCTGTCTGATCATCGAGGATGACAAAATCTGGGCAGATGCTTCTATTAACGGAGTAAACATTCAGGGAATGAGCAAAAAAGAAGCTGCACAGACAGTGGAACAGAAGTTTGAAGAAGATTATAAAGATACAGCTGTTACCGTTGAGCTGGATGGTCAGCAGTATACGATGAACGTATTTCCAATGCTGGGGATGGATGCTTCCGCAGAAATTGAAAAAGCATATGAAAAAGGCCATGGAAATCTTCTGGTTCGCGGTCTGGAGTGGGTCGAGATGAAACGGGGAAAGGCAGAGAAACTTTCCTATGATGTGCAGCCGACTGTGGCCCATCCAGATGAGGTGGAAGGAATTGTACAGGCATCCGGCATTCAGGATTACAACTCCATGCAGGATACTACATATGAAGTAACAGATACCGGCCTGATCGTGCATAAAGGCATTTCCGGAACCAGACCGGATGTGGATGCTTTAAAACAGCAGATCCAGACGAATGTGACAGCAATGAATTTCCAGGATGTAATTTCCTGCCCGACGGCAGAAAATCAGCTGACGGAGCCGGATTTTGCCGGAATTGCAAGCCAGATTTATACCGATCCCGTCAATGCGACGCTGGATCCGGACAACGGATATTCCGTTGTGGCATCGAAAAACGGAACCTCAATGGATGCGGACAGTGCGAAAGCCGAGTATGAGAGTGCAGAAGAAAATACGGATATCACGATTCCGTTTACCTTTGCCGAGCCGGAGATTACAACCGAGAAGATGAACGCAAATCTGTTTAAAGACACGCTTGGAAGTTACAGCTCCAGCGCAGCAGGTGGAACGAGCGGAAGAATTCACAACGTCGGACTTACGGCATCTATCTGCAACGGACAGATCGTTCTGCCGGGAGAAACCTTCTCTTTTAATGGTGTCGTAGGTGATACAACGGCGGAAAAAGGATACCAGGAGGCAGCAGGCTATCAGGATGGCAAAGTCGTCCAGGTACTTGGAGGAGGCGAATGCCAGGTGTCTTCCACACTGTTTTCCGCTATTTTGTATACAGACCTTGATGTGTTGGAAAGAGCCAACCATTCGATGCCGGTACATTATGTGCCGTCAGGAATGGATGCAACCGTATTCTGGGATTCACCGGATTTCAAATTTGAAAATAATCATAAGTATCCGGTGAAAATTGTGATGAATATGGACAGCAGTGATACACTGACCGTAAAAATTCTCGGAACAAAAGAAAACGACTATACCATTGAGCCAAGGGTAGAGCAGATCGATGAGATGAGTAATGTAACGTATCGTGATTATAAAGATGCAAGCGGAAATGTAGTAAAATCAGAATCCGTATGCGCAAGCAAATACAAACCGCTGAACTCAGGATCATGATGCAAAAAAAAAATGTTACCTGTAAAAAACAGGCGGGATAGAGAAGAGAAATCTGTCCCGCCTGTTTTTTTCTTACCAGTGGGAGAGATGAAAAAATGCACAGAAAAAGAGCAAAAAAAAATGAAAAAATATGTAAAAAATTTCTTGCATTTCCGGGAACAAAATGCTATACTATAAAACGAACTTTTGCGCGTGGACTTTTTTCTAACCCACAAAAAGAAAACGCATTCCAAAAGTTTACAACAGAAAATTCCCCTACACGGGGCGCTAGGAGCAAAGAAAGGAGGATTCATCATGAAGGTTAGATCTTCTGTAAAACCGATCTGCGAGAAATGCAAAGTTATCAAAAGAAAAGGTAGCATCAGAATCATTTGTGAGAATCCAAAGCACAAACAGCGCCAGGGCTAATCCGTCATTAGGCTTGATCGTAATTGTGCAGATTTTAAGTGCGGCTGCAGCGAGGACGCGCGTGAATGCGTTGTTCTGCTGTTAATATTATAAAGTGAGACACCTGGCAAGTTGCAGCCAGGATACCTCCGGCGGGTGGACGCGCGGAGCGCAGACATCCCTTATAATATTGCTTAATACTCCGATCTGTCAGGTGGCAGAAGGAGAAAGGTCGTGCGAACACGGCTGGATACACGCATACCTGTATCCCAATTAGGAAAATATTAATGTTTTAGAAAAATGGAGGACAAAGTACATGGCTCGTATAGCTGGTGTAGACTTACCAAGAGACAAACGTGTTGAGATTGGTCTGACCTATATCTACGGAATCGGTAGAACAAGTGCAGATCGTATCTTAAAAGAAGCTGGAGTAAATCCGGACACACGCTGCAGAGATTTGACAGACGATGAAGTAAAGAGACTCAGCGCAGTTATCGATGAGAGTCAGGTTGTAGAAGGAGATCTTCGTAGAGAAATCGCTATGAACATCAAACGTCTGCAGGAGATCGGATGCTACAGAGGTATCCGTCATCGTAAAGGACTTCCGGTTCGTGGTCAGAAGACTAAGACCAATGCCAGAACACGTAAAGGTCCTAAGAGAACAGTAGCTAATAAGAAGAAATAAATAAAGCTTTAAACATCTGATAAGCGTAAGCTGATCTTATGAGGAAGCTTGTATGGACACTTGATGAATGACGAGCGAAGCGAGGAAATGAATTTAGTGGACATGGTGTTTCTTGTAACATATATTTGATTGATAAATAGGAAAGTGTAGGTTAGTTTTAAAATGGCTAAAGTGACTAAAAAAGCGACTGCAAAACGTCGTGTCAAGAAAAACGTTGAACACGGACAGGCACATATTCAGTCTTCTTTCAACAATACAATTGTTACTCTGACTGACAATGAAGGAAACGCTCTTTCATGGGCAAGTGCTGGTGGTCTTGGATTTAGAGGTTCAAGAAAATCTACTCCTTATGCAGCACAGATGGCAGCTGAGACTGCAACAAAAGCTGCACTTATTCATGGTTTAAAAACTGTAGATGTTATGGTAAAAGGACCAGGTTCTGGACGTGAAGCTGCAATCCGTGCCCTTCAGGCTTGCGGACTGGAAGTAACAAGCATCCGCGACGTAACTCCGGTACCACACAACGGTTGCCGCCCACCAAAACGCAGAAGAGTCTAATTGATTTAGAATATTAGGAGGTATTTGAGAAATGGCAGTAAATAGAGTTCCTGTTCTGAAAAGATGCAGATCCCTTGGCCTGGATCCGATTTATTTAGGAATTGATAAAAAATCCACAAGACAGTTAAAACGTGCAAATCGTAAAATGTCTGAGTATGGTTTACAGTTAAGAGAAAAACAGAAAGCAAAATTCATCTACGGAGTTCTGGAAAAACCTTTCCACAACTACTACGACAAAGCTGACAGAATGCCTGGACAGACTGGTGCAAACCTTATGATCCTTCTTGAGAGCAGACTTGACAATGTAGTATTCCGTATGGGATTTGCAAGAACAAGAAAAGAAGCTCGTCAGATTGTTGACCACAAGCATGTACTTGTAAACGGAAAATGTGTAAACATTCCTTCCTACCTTGTAAAAGCCGGTGATCAGATCGAGATCAGAGAAAAATCCAAAGGTTCTGAAAGATACAAAGGTATCCTTGAAGTAACTGGTGGACGTCTTGTTCCGGAATGGATCGATGTAGATCAGGAGAACTTAAAAGGAACTGTAAAAGAACTTCCTAACAGAGAAGCAATTGATGTTCCTGTAAACGAGATGCTTATCGTCGAGTTGTACTCCAAATAATCCATAGGATTATATCATAGAAAATTACCTGGTAATATTTCTATTATTTATACGATTCAGTGGTTGATTATTATCTTCCGCTGAATTGTAGTATTTGAATGAATACCCCTCAAACTTTTATTAACCCAGAAGGAGGGAACCCTATAGTGTTTGATTTTAATAAACCTAAGATCGAGATTACCGAATTATCTGAAGATAAAAAATTTGGCAGATTCGTAGTTGAGCCTCTGGAAAGAGGATATGGAACTACACTTGGAAATTCTTTAAGAAGAATTATGCTGTCTTCCCTGCCGGGTGCAGCTGTAAGCCAGGTTAAAATTGATGGTGTGCTTCACGAATTCAGCTCCATTCCGGGCGTAAAAGAAGACGTGAGCGATATTATCATGAATCTGAAGAGCCTTGCTATTAAGAACCACAGCACAGACAATGAGCCGAAAACAGCATACATCGAATGTGAAGGAAAAGGTGTTGTAACTGCAGCTGATATCCAGGCTGATCAGGATATCGAGATTATGAATCCGGATCAGGTGATTGCTACTTTAAACGGTGGCAAGGACTGCAGACTTGCTATGGAGCTTACTATTACAAAAGGCCGCGGATATATCAGTGCTGATAAAGGTAAATCTGATGATATGCCGATCGGTGTACTTGCAGTTGATGCTATCTATACACCGGTAGACAGAGTCAACATGACTGTAGAGAATACACGTGTTGGTCAGGTAACCGATTATGATAAGCTGACACTGGATGTGTATACAAACGGTACACTTGATCCGGATGAGGCGGTAAGCCTTGCAGCAAAAGTATTAAGCGAGCACTTGAGCCTTTTCATTGACCTTTCCGAGAATGCAAAGACCGCTGAGGTTATGATCGAGAAAGAAGACAATGAGAAAGAAAAAGTCCTGGAAATGAGCATTGATGAACTTGAGTTATCTGTTCGTTCCTATAACTGCTTGAAGAGAGCCGGAATTAATACAGTTGAAGAATTATGTAACAAGACTTCTGATGATATGATGAAGGTTCGTAACCTTGGACGTAAATCATTAGAAGAAGTTCTTGCGAAACTGAAAGAGCTGGGCTTACAGCTTCAGCCTGCAGAAGAGTAAGAATTGATCAGGTTATTGGTTCTCTAAGGGAACAATAACCAGTTAACAAAGAGATATTATACGGTGGGGATGCCTAAGCAGTCGGACAGTAAGACCGAACAAGCGTGCCCGGCTGTCCCACAGATGGAGGAAAATTAAATGGCAAAATATAGAAAATTAAGCAGAACTTCTGACCAGAGAAAAGCATTACTGAGAAGCCAGGTAACAAGCCTTTTATATCATGGAAAAATTGTTACTACAGAAGCTAAAGCAAAAGAAATCCGTAAAATCGCAGAAGGCCTTGTAGCTATGGCTGTTCGTGAAAAAGATAACTTCGAAACTGTTACTGTAACTGCTAAAGTTGCTCGTAAAGATGCTGAAGGCAAGAGAGTAAAAGAAGTTGTTGACGGAAAGAAGAAAACTGTATACGATGAAGTACAGAAAGAGATCAAGAAAGATGCTCCTTCCAGACTTCACGCTCGTCGTCAGATGATGAAAGTTTTCTACCCGGTTAAAGAAGTACCTGCAAAGGGTGCCGGAAGAAAGAAAAACACTAAAGACGTAGATATGGTTGCTAAGATGTTCGATGAGATCGCTCCAAAATACGCTGACCGTAACGGTGGTTACACAAGAATCGTTAAGATCGGACCGCGTAAAGGCGATGCTGCAATGGAAGTACTGATCGAATTAGTATAATCCAGCCAGATTTTCGATTTTATATTTGTCCAGACGATGATAAGACTGCATATGTATGGTGTTCATGCCGTATATATGCAGTTTTTTTGTTATGCTATAGGAAATCACTTCCTTGTAACATAACCGTTTATTACCCTTGATTATTTGAGCCAGATAGCGTAAAATCGTAGAGTATATAAAAACCATATTGATGAAGAAGTGTTAAATAAGACATTGGAATGTTACAAAATACGAGAGCAAAAGATAAGCGAGGAATACAAATGACCGGCAGGAGATTGAAAAATTGAGGCAGAATACGAAAAAGAAACGATCAGGATTTGGTTATTTCATCAGGATGTTTTTGTTGTTGGTGGAATTACTGGCTGTTACACTGTTTCTGTGGGGAAATGATGCTTATTCCATATCTGCCACCACACCTGAATTTAAGTGGGAAAATTATAAAACGATCGCACATGCACTGGGAGGGATTGGTGATAAAACCTATCTGAATTCAAAAGAGAGTTTTCTGGCAGGCTATCAGATGGGGTGCAGGTTGTTTGAAGTTGATCTTGTGAAGACATCTGACAATGTATGGGTGTGCCGCCATAGCTGGTATCAGTCTCTTGGACAATGGGAGGGCGATGAAAAGAAAGTTCTGTCCTCAGAGGAATTCTTATCCCGGCCCATTTATGGAAAATATACTCCTATAACATTTGAAGATCTGCTGGTTCTGCTGAGCGATTATCCGGACGCTTTTGTGATGCTGGATTCCAAACAGTATTCTCTCCGTAATTATCAGAAAACAGTGGAAGATTATGCAGACTATATTGAACTGGCAGAGGCTGCCGGTGTCCCGGATGTGATGCGGCAGGTCATACCGGAAATTTATAACCAGGCAATGTTTGCCGGAACAGCACTGCTGTACGATTTTCCAGGATATATTTATTCTTTATGGCAGGAATACTCTATTAAAGAACTGACTGAAATTGCGGCATTTTGCAGAGAAAAGAATATTCAGGCAGCTACAGTCTACTATAAATACTGGTCAGAGGATGTGCAGAAGATTTTTGACAAAAAAGGAATCAGGTTATATATTTATACTGTGAATGACCTGAAGGAAGCACAATATTATATGCAAGAGGGTGCGGCAGGTGTATGCTCAGACTATTTGCAGGATACTATGTTTAACTGATCTGTCCTGTCGGCATTATGAAATGGTCATAGAGGTATTATAGCTGTAGCTGTTCCGGGTTGAATAAGGGCAAAGATATCAGGAGCAAAAAGAATTTTAAATAAGCGGCAATAACAAAGATTATATTTATAAAGGAAATTATCATACACAATGAAAATAAGAGTAATGATTGCTGTCTGTGCAGCAAAATTTGTAGGATACGTATGTAAGAAAATGGGAAGACAGGGTGTGACCTGGGCAGGAAAAGTGGCGATTAAGATCTGTCCGGACATTCTGGAACAGCTTTCCTCACAGGTACGAAAGGCTATTTTTGCAACCTGCGGTACAAATGGAAAGACAACTACCAACAATATGCTCTGTGCGGCACTGGAAGCGGAAGGACAGAAAGTAATCTGTAACCATACAGGTTCCAATATGCTCAATGGAGTTGTTGCCGCATTTGTGCTGGCTTCGAAATGGAATGGTAAGATTGATGCGGACTATGCATGCATTGAGGCCGATGAAGCGTCCACCAGACATATTTTTCCGAGAATCAAACCGGACTATATGCTTCTGACAAATCTTTTCCGCGACCAGCTTGACAGATACGGAGAGATTGATATCACTATGAACATTCTGGAAGAAATGATGCGCAAGGTTCCGAAGATGCAGATTATTGTAAACGGTGATGATGCATTATCCGCATATCTTGCCATGGATTCCGGGAATCCATATGTAACTTATGGTATCAGTAAACCGGTGATCAAATCTGCGGCAAATGAAATCAGGGAAGGACGTTTCTGTAAGCGATGCGGTGAAAAACTGGAATATCGTTTCTATCATTACAGCCAGCTGGGAGATTATTATTGTCCAAAATGCGGATTTGCAAGACCGAAGCCGGATTTTGATGCGGAGGATGTAAAGGTAGGCGACCAGCTCAGCTTTTGTGTAGAAGGAAAACACATTGTAGCAAATTATAAGGGATTTTATAATGTGTATAATATACTGGCAGCTTATGCGGGAGTGAGGACTGCGGGATTTGCGGGAGAGCATTTCGGGGATATGCTCCGCAGATTTAATCCGGAAAACGGACGTATGGAGCAGTTTCGCATTAAGGGAACAGGAGTAACCTTAAATCTTGCCAAGAATCCGGCGGGATTTAATCAGAATATTTCCGCAGTGATGCAGGATCAGGCACCGAAGGACATCATTATTGCGATCAATGATAATGCTCAGGATGGAACAGATATTTCCTGGCTCTGGGATGTTGACTTTGATCTTCTCGGAAATGATTCAGTGAAATCTATTACTGTAAGCGGTATCCGCTGTCAGGATATGCGTCTGCGGCTGAAATATGTGGATATCCCGTCTGTCCTCGAGGGCGATGTTGAGAAAGCAATCCGCGACAGAGTAGAGGACGGAGTGGGGAATCTGTATGTGCTGGTAAACTATACAGCATTATTCAGTACCAGAAATATTCTGAAGAGACTGGAGGGCGAGAAATAATGAAAATTACAATAGGACATTTATATCCGGATCTTCTGAACCTTTACGGTGACAGAGGAAATATCCAGTGTCTGATGAAG
>OOCP01003823.1_pt1 | contig 10448 bp, 13 predicted proteins | sample 1671511 | NCBI WGS metagenome assembly OOCP01 (sample SAMN06348164, study PRJEB24527) | human gut metagenome | biome: human gut; feature: ankylosing spondylitis patient; material: feces | host: Homo sapiens | place: China | collected 2015-10 | reverse complement strand
ATATAGAAAACCACTCAAGCATAAGGCCCTATGAATTGGAATTCAAGCGGGCTTTATGCTATCGTGTTTTTCATGAAATGCGCACTTACGACTTGAACAAAGTTCAAATCAAAGTTGCGTAAGGGGACACCCCTTAACCCCAAAAAATTGCTACGCAATTTTAAAAATCAAAGGAAAATAAAATGCATCGGTACAACTTCAGAGAAACGCATCTTTACCTCTGTCCAAATTGCGGACACGAATGCACTTATAAGATGCCTGAACTGATGGCACAACATGCAGAAGAAAGAGAAGTTCAGAATCTAAAAAGAGAATGCGAAAAATGCGGTTACTACGTCCCTGCTAGTCGGAAGTGTTAAGCGATGGCGATTTATCATTGCTCGACCAAAACCGTAAACCGCAGTTCAGGCAGAACCGCTGTTGCATCTATGGCTTATCGTGCCGGAGAAAAGCTCAAGGATGAACGGACAGGATTGACCCACGACTTTACGAGAAAGGATGGCGTGGCTCATTCCGAAATTATCTCGAATCTCGATATTGAAATTGACCGTAGCCAACTTTGGAACTTGGCGGAACAGTCCGAAAACCGCAAAGATGCCCGAACCGCTAGAGAATGGATAATCGCCCTACCCGATGAATTAGACGCAGATCAACGTAAGGACTTGGCAAAAGCCTTTGCCAAGTCCTTAGTTGATCGCTATGGCGTGATTGCAGACCTAGCCATTCACGAACCCAGCAAAGGCGGAAATGATAAAAACCATCACGCCCATATCATGCTCACCACCCGAAAGGCGGAATTAGACCCTGAAAACAATCTGACCCTGACCACAAAGGCAGAGATTGAACTCAGTAACGCCAAAAGAAAGACCCTCAACATGGGTACAACCCAAGAGGACATCAAACAAATTCGGGCAACATGGGCAGACCTGGCGAATCACGCCCTGGAACAGGCAGGACAGCAGCAGAAAATCGACCACCGCAGCTATGCCGATCAAAACAACGGACTACAAGCCACGATTCATGAGGGTACTTCGGTCACTCAACTCCGCAGACAAGGCATCGGCACCGAAATTAGCCGTTATAACGACAAAGTTAAACAGCACAACGCCCAATACTTAAACCAAAAAGAACAGCAGAAAGAAATCACGCTCCAACGTGGTTTTAGCCGTGTAGAACAAGGCTTTGACCAATGGCAAAAAGACCGAGAAGCCAAACGCTTAGAGCAAGAACGCCAAGCGGAACAGAAGCGACAGCAAGAAAGAGAAATGAAACAAGCCGAACAAAAGGCTTCACCTAATTTGAATAAAGGCGGATGGTCACGATGAGCAACCAAAACGATGATTTAGACGACCAGTTATATATTTTATTGGCTTCAATGAAAGAATATCGAGAAGCCATAGCAGACGATCAGAAGCGATTAGAGGCGTTTTACACCCAAGTTGCTACAGGTGTGCTCGATAAGGCTGAAAAATCGCTACAGGACACCAATAAACAAGCTATAGGTGCATTAAAGAGCCGTATTCAGGAATTAGACAAGGCAACAAGTCGTCTGAATACCCAATTTATCATTGTGTACGCCAGCGCCTTTATTGGGCTGGTCATTATTCTATTTTTGGCGTTATTCCTATTCGTCCCAAGCATGGACGAAATTCAACAGCGTAGATCGGAAGTAAATAATCTTAAGCAGTACAGCCTAGACATATCCAAATGTGAGGGACAGACATGCGTCAAGGTCATGAAAAAGCAGTGCGGATATGGGAAAAATGGCGATTATTGTGTGATTGACCCTAAATAATTTCGGGCGGTACTTTGCTCTGTTCTTTTAGTCATGACTAAATAATTTTTCAGTCGCAAAATGGCTCGACTTTGAAATATGGCTAAAGCCATTTTTCAAAGTATCGAGCTTTGTAATTTATTTGTTTATCAAATCTTCTATTTTTACTAACTCATCTTTGAATTTTTCACAAGCTTTAATATCTTTATTTTTTCCGCAAACTTGTTCAAACTTCTTTTTAAGTTCTTTATCAAAACCCTTTGAAAAAAATCCATTTTTTCTTATTTCCTTTATTAAGAAATTATGACAATTAGCTGAATATATATCTTTTGAACAAAAGGTTTTAAAACTATCGTCTGGAATGCTTCTTGAAATAGTGAATGATATAAACGAGATAAAGTCGCTATTCATTAACATTGGCAAATAAGGTTTTGATAGCGCATTACGCCATACTAGTTCAGGATAACTAATACAGTTATTTGTTGAATCCACTGTTGAGTTAAAGCAATTCATATCTATTTTTTGATTAGGTTTAAGACTGGAAGCAAAGTCCTCGTTAGAGATATATGCTTTAAAACCTATGTAGTTTTCTGTTAGATCTGCATACATTCGACCCTCTTTATCTAATTTCACATTTTTTACAGTAGCCTGTATACGAGTCCATTTATTCGTATATGCCCTATGGGCTGATACTTCATTTCCCTCAAAATCAGTTCTAATTTTTTTTGGAGTTACAGGCTTTTGAAGGATCGTATTAGTTATTTTTGACCAGTTAAACAATGACTTTCCATCATCTAGCCATACAGAAAAATCATCATAAATTATTGCATTTCTTATTGCGTTTTCTTTACTAGCGAAAGTAAGTGATGATGTTACTAACAAAATTATAGCCAGAACTAATTTCATGTAATTAATCTTTAAATATTTACTTTAAGATAGAGTTTTATAAAACAATGATTTGATTAAAAGCAAATATCTAACTAGAGGAGAATTTTTTATGGCATTAATTAACTGTCGAGAATGCAATCATACAGTGAGTGACAAGGCTTTAGATTGTCCATCTTGTGGCGCGAAATTAAGAAAACCTACTAGAGGCTTCTTCGGTAAAATTTTTAAGTGGCTATTTATTCTTTTTAATCTGTTTATGCTTGTTATGACCTTCAAATCATGTGGAACAGCATCTGAATTTATTATATCTAGTCAAAATGAATACGAACAAGCTGGGGCTACGTTGGGCACAACTCTTGGTTTAGGAATGATTATAACTTTTTGGGCATTAGTTGATGTGATACTAGGTCTGTTTGTCTTATTTACTAGACCTAAAAATTAAAAAACAGAGCGAGTGTCTACGAGCGACTGAGCTTCATAAAAAATTCGCATAGCTTTTTTCCTGATTACAAAACTTTCTTTTGCATTTAAACGAGATTAACCGAGCGTAGCGACTACTTGATATTTGAATCTAGATCGAGCGAAGCGAGCATAAAAACTTTATGAGCGAAGCGAATCCATTTTCTGCTTTTGCTTTTAAAATTCACAACGAAAATTAATTAAAAACTGCCCCTACGAAGCGAGGAACGAGCTTCAATAGAGTACGAGCTTTAGCGAGTACCTAGGGCAGTTTGCACTCCCCTCTCGAAAGGCTTTTAATTATTTTTAAAGCTTTTAAATGCTTTTAGACATGGTGAAATCCTTGCGTAGACTGCATTTCAGCTTGTATAAACGGACATTTGCTCTTGTATAAACGGACATTTGCTCTTGTATAAACGGACATTTGCTCTTGTATAAACGGACATTTGCTCTTGATTAAGGGACATTAAAAATATTGACCTTAAAAAGATATTGGATTACATTGTCCTTTAATTAGATAATAATAAGTTCTTCTTATGAAAAATAGTTTAGTCGTGAAAGATAACGCTCTAATAAATGCCAGTTACAACCTAGAGCTAACGGAACAGCGTTTGATCATGCTAGCTATCATTAATGCTAGAGAATCGGGACAAGGAATCACTGCTGACAGCAAATTGGAAATACATGCTAGTGACTATGCCAAGCTATTCAATGTATCTGCTGATGCCTCATATAAAGCTTTGAGAGAAGCTGTAAACAACCTTTTTAATCGTCAATTTAGCTATACAGCAGAATATAAAAAAACGGGAAAGGTGGGTATTGTTCGCTCTCGCTGGGTGAGCCGTATTTTTTATGTAGATGACTTAGCATTATTAGAAATTACTTTTGCACCTGACGTAGTGCCTTTAATCACTCGATTAGAAGAACACTTTACAAAGTACGAAGCCAAACAAGTTGCACACCTAACAAGTAAATATGCCACTAGGCTTTATGAATTACTGATTGCTTGGCGTGAAGTTGGAAAAGTTCCACTACTAGAGCTTAGTGAGTTTAGAAATAGATTAGGTCTTATAGATAACGAATACACAGCTATGAGTGATTTTAAAAAGCGTGTACTTGAACCATCTATTAAACAAATTAACGAACATACTGATATTATCGTAACGTATGAACAGCACAAAAAAGGGCGGATTATTTCGGGGTTTTCGTTCAAGTTTAAACAAAAACAACAGCCAAAAGTCGAAGCCAAACGAGATCCCAATACCCCAGACTTTTTCATCAAAATGACCGATGCACAACGCCATTTATTTGCGAATAAAATGTCAGAAATGCCTGAGATGGGTAAATACTCACAAGGTACAGAAAGCTACCAACAATTTGCTATACGCATCGCAGACATGCTTTTAGAGCCTGAGAAATTTAGAGAGCTTTATCCTTGCTTAGAGAAAGCTGGCTTTCAGCCAACTTAAAAAACTAGGTTCAATAGCGGTTAGTAAGGCTAGTATCGTAACCTGCTGGATAACCGTTAAGCCCTACATTAGTAACCTTGCGATCACTATCAAAATTTGGCTCCCAATCATCTTCATCTTCATCTTCTGTGTGAAGTTCCTCGTATGATGGATTGTAGAAAATATCTGCTAGTTCAATATATTGGTCACTAGATTCATCAACTCCCATAATTAAGAGCCATGTGCCATTTACTTCTTTAATAGAGGTAAATCCATTCATGTTTTTAAGAAATTTTTTAGAAAAAATATCCGCCTCCTCAAATGACTTAAATTCCTTTTCAAAAGTATCGTATTTTTTTTCTTGAGCTTTATTAATAGGAGGTAAGTTAAAAAGTTTTCTATCTCTATCTTCTGTCAAATAATCATCTAACTCTGCAAGCACCTTAGCTTTATTTGCTTCATTAGTTTGCATTTTCTTAATCACATAAGAACCGAGCAAAATTTTACGTCGAGTATCGTCCTTTCTTTCTTGCTCTTTTTGCTTCGATCTTTCTCTAGCTTCGATAGCCTGTTTACGAGCCTTTAACTGTTTCAGCTTTTCTAACTGGGCTTCGATTTTCTTTTCGAGAGTTTCAGCAGCTTTTGTCATGATTCAGATTTCGCGATATAGAAAACCACTCAAGCATAAGGCCCTATGAATTGGAATTCAAGCGGGCTTTATGCTATCGTGTTTTTCATGAAATGCGCACTTACGACTTGAACAAAGTTTAAGTCATCGTTACGTAAGGGGAATCCCCTTAACCCCAAAAAACTGCTACGCAATTTTTTAAAAGCAAAACCATCACAAGGCTAAGGCATGGCAATTTATCACTGTACGACTAAGACCGTTAACCGAAGTTCGGGACGAACTGCGGTAGCATCTATCGCCTATCGTGCAGGAGAAAAATTGACAGATGAACGGACAGGATTAACGCACGACTTTACGAGAAAAGAAGGTGTGGCTTATACCGAAATTATCTCGAACTTAGATACTCAAATTGATCGTGCCGAACTCTGGAATCTGGCGGAAAAAATGGAAAACCGCAAAGATGCTAGAACCGCTAGAGAATGGGTTATTGCTTTACCTGATGAATTGGACGAAGAACAACGCAAGGAACTCGCTAAAGACTTCGCCAAGTCATTAGTAGATCGCTATGGAGTGGTCGCAGATTTAGCGATTCATGCACCCAGCAAAGGTGGAGATGATAAAAACCATCATGCACATATCTTGCTGACAACTCGCAAAGCAGAATTAGATCCTGAAAATAAATTGGTTCTCACTCAAAAAGCAGAAATTGAGCTAAGTAACACCAAAAGAAAAAGCCTAGGCATGGGTACAAGCCAGGAAGAAATCAAACAGATTCGAGGCACCTGGGCAAACCTTGCAAATTACGCCCTGGACAGAGCAGGATACGAAGAAAAAATAGACCATCGTAGCTATGCCGAACAAGGTAACGGTCTACAAGCCACGATACATGAAGGCAGCAAGGTTACTCAGTTACGCAGGAAGGGCATAGATACTGAAGTTAGCCGTTTCAATGACAACATCAAACAGCAAAACAGTCAGCAACTTCAATACAAAGAACCCAAAAAGGAAAAAATCCTAGAACAAGGCTTCAGCCGTGTCGAAAAGGGTTTCGAACAATGGAAGAAAGATCAGGAAGCTAAACGCTTACAACTGGAATATCAGCAGCAGTTAGAGCTACAGCAAGAAAGAGCCATGAAGCTGAAACAACGCAAAAGCATGAATAGAGATGGGCCTTCCTTATGAGCAATCAAAACGACTTAGACGACCAGTTATATATTTTATTGGCTTCCATGAAGGAATACAGAGAAGCCATAGCAGACGATAAGAAGCGATTAGAGACATTTTACACCCAAGTAGCCAGTGGGGTTCTAGATAAAGCCGAAAAGTCGCTACAGGAGACAAATAAACAGGCTATAGGGGCATTAAAGAGCCGCATTCAGGAACTAGACAAGGCAACCAGCCGTCTTAACTATCAATTCATTGCGGTGTTTGCCAGTGCCTTTGTAGCATTGGTGATGGTGCTATTTTTGACAATATTTTTATTTGTACCAAGTATGGATGAAATCCAGCAGCGCAGATCAGAAGTGAATAACCTGAAAAATTACAGCTTAGACCTATCAAAATGCGATGGGAAAACATGCGTTAGAATTATAAAAAAACAGTGTGGCTATGGAAAAAATGCCGATTATTGTGTGATTGACCCTAAATAAAAATATGAGGATAAGTAATTGTATAAAAAAATCTTGGGGCCTGTTCTATTACTCCTTACATCTTGCACCAATGAACCTAATTATATTGATGAAAGAGAAGAAATAATTAGCGCGCATATGATCAGCAACATTCTGAAATTATCAGAATGTCTTTCTATAAATGCTACTCCAGGTGAGAAGTTTGGCATAGCCCAAGCTAATTTAATGAATACAGATATTAAAGATAGAGAGGAATTTAAAAAATATCTAAACCAATCTCAAGAAGATTTTGACTTTCTAATTGCTGTAGCTGAAAAAAAATGTTCTCGAAGTTTAGAAGGTGCCATAAGCACAATTTATGAGGGTAAATCTCCAGAAGCTAAAGGCTTTTTAGAATCACAGTTACAAGATATTGTTGTAAGTGTTATTTCAGCTGAAATCATGACATTAGAAGATAAAAAAAAGATTTTTAAAGATCAGTATCAACCAGTGGGGAAAAATTCGGAGTTAAAAGATCTCTATTAAAACCTTATAGTTATTACCACCAATTTCTAAATGCTCGACTTTGAAATATGGCTTTAGCCATATTTCAAAGTATCGAGCTAAAATTACTTAATTTTGTACTTAAATATTTAGGGGAAGCTGATGAATGAAAAATTTGAGATAGGTTTATTTGTCGCTTTTTTTCTTATAATTTCTATATATTTCACTATTATAGATCCCATATATTATATTGATTTAAAAGAATTTTTAAAAGAAATACCTGTATTTTTCGTACCTACCTTAGTTGTCTCGCTACTAGCTTTATACTTTGCTTCAAAAAACTATTTAAGAAAAAGCGGAGTTTGTGTGGCTGCAACGTATGGGACAGCAAGTAATTTTTCTAGCAAAGACTCATATATTTCATCTGTCATATTAGTGAATAAAAAAGATAGACCTCTAATCATAAGAAATTTTTACTTAAAGATTGCAGAGAATTTATTTATAAAACTTAACTCTGATTCGGAAACAGAAGACTATGTTACGTTGAAGCCCTATGAAAGCTTGATTCATAAACTACCACCTAGGCTTGGCTATTTTTGCAATATGCGTAAAGTCATTGGAATGAATGAAATTCTGCATAATTCAAAGGTAAAAACAAGAATAGTTTTAGACACTACTGAAGGGATTGTTAATTGTAAAAACTTGAGATTTAAGAATGTTATGCTTCAAGCATTAACTAATCACTATACGGGATACATCGTTGGTCATGGCGGTAAGTTTATTAATGACAGACCAATAGGGAATGATGTTTTATATTTTATTGATTTAGTTACGCATAATGACCTTAATTCTTTCCTCACTATTAGCCCTGATAAAAAAGAAAGTTACTTAGACGGGAAATTAAAGTTTGATCATGAAATTTTATGGTCTGATAGCGGAAAAGCCCATGTCGAAGAAGTTTTAAATGAGGCTATGGTTACAGGAATGGTTAACTGGAAAAGCTTTACTGTTCATTCTCAACTTCATGAGTTCAACCATTATAAGCAATATGAAACTGATCGAACTCTTGATTTGAGAGACTTAAAATATCATGGCGGTATTTTTCAGTATCATTTTTTAGGTAATTTAAGAAGCTATCTAAGAAGAAAATCAATGCAGCGAAAAAATAAAAAAATCTAATTAATCTTACTGTTCTTGGCAAGAACAGAGCGAGTGTCTACGAGCGATCACCTGGGATTAAACTTATGTATTTTTCTCCCTGATTACAATTGCTTCCTCTTGCTTCATATAGGGATTAACAGAGCAAAGCGACTGTATTATTTTAAACACTCAGTGGTTGGCAACCAGAATTCGCCATTAGCCTTATAGTGCCAAGTAATATCTAGTAAACGGATATGTTTTATATGATCTTTTCTTTGAAAATGAAGAAGCATATCTGATGTCGAATAGTTGTTATATTTACTTTTTACATAATCAGGCATACCGATATGATAATGCCAAAGATTATTTGAATATGCGAAATCATAGATTGGATCAGTTTTATCTATTCCACGCCATGAAGGTGCAATTTTACCTTCGTATTTAGAAAAGTCCTTTAAACCAAACTCTTCATAGATCTCAGTGAAATCTAAAATTTTATTTTGTTGATCTAAAGGATAACGCCCAAATTGAACTGCAAATTGTTTTCCAAATTCCCAAGAGTAAGACAATTACTTTTTCCCTGCTTCCAATATTAATCTTCTTTTCTCCTCTCTGCTTAAACCTTGAGGCATAACAAAGGTTTCTGAAGCAAGAGCTGATTTCATTCTATCAAGATTAATACGAACAGGTACTGTTTTTTGATTTGATGCTGGGGTAATAACTAAGCCCATTACATTCATTTGCCACCTCGACAAATAAAAATTTCTTGTAAAATTTTAACAAAAAAAATAGCGTAGCGGGTTTTTAATTGTTTTTAAATACTTTTAATTGTTTTTAGACAGGCTGAAACCCGCTATACAAAAGGCTTTCAGCCCCTATAAAAAGACATTTACCCTGCTATAAAAAGACATTTACCCTGCTATAAAAAGACATTTACCCTGCTATAAAAAGACATTCACCCTGCTTAAAAAGACATTTTACAAAATGTCTTTTTAATGGTAGTTTTAGGTTGTTTTTTATAAAAAAAATTGGCGTTAAAAAAATATGGATTTAGTCGTTAAAGATAATAATTTGATCAATGCTAGTTACTCTCTGGGTCTAGTTGAGCAACGTCTTGTATTGCTAGCTATCATTGAAGCCAGAGAATCTAGTAAGGGGATAGACTCAGAGACATTTTTAGAAATACATGCTCAACACTATGCAGATAGATTTGATGTAAATGTAAAAAATACGTACGCCATGCTTTCGGAGGCGGCTCAAACTCTTTTTAATCGTCAAGTCACTTACATGGTGCTTGATGAAAAAAGGAATAAACCTGAAAAGCGTGTAATTCGCTGGGTTAGTGGTATTTCATATGTAGAAGGCGCAGGAGTTCTTAAACTCCGCTTTTCTCCAGAAATTGTCCCTCTAATAACTAGGCTAGAGCAAAATTTTACGAGTTATGAACTAGAACAAGTTAAAAGCTTAAACGTCTATGCTACTCGACTATATGAATTATTAGTTTGTTGGCGTAGTACAGGTAAAACTCCCATTATTGAAATAGAAGATTTCCGTTCAAAAATAGGGGTGTTACCTACTGAATATAAATTAATGAGTGATTTCAAAAAACGAGTTTTCGAGCCAGCAATACAACAAATTAATAAGCACACAGACTTGACGGTTAATTATGATCAACATAAATCAGGCCGTACAATTACAGGGTTCTCATTTAAATTTAAGCAAAAGAAACCTAAATCGGAAAAGCTTATAGCGACTAAACGAGATCCCAATACACCTGACTTTTTTGTACAAATGACCGATTCTCAACGTCATTTATTCGCAACTAAACTTTCTGAAATGCCTGAAATGGGTAAATATTCTCACGGTACTGAAAGCTACCAGCAGTTTGCTATTCGTATTGCTGACATGCTTTTAGAGCCTGAAAAATTTAGAGAGCTTTATCCTTGCTTAGAGAAAGCTGGCTTTCAGCCAACTTAAAAAACTAGGTTCAATAGCGGTTA
>OOCP01003820.1_pt1 | contig 10453 bp, 9 predicted proteins | sample 1671511 | NCBI WGS metagenome assembly OOCP01 (sample SAMN06348164, study PRJEB24527) | human gut metagenome | biome: human gut; feature: ankylosing spondylitis patient; material: feces | host: Homo sapiens | place: China | collected 2015-10 | reverse complement strand
GGAGGAGTATTATTACGGGGACTATACACGAATGAATACATATCTTGTCAACCGCTATTGCATCCCGCTCGATCTCAATCCTAACGTCACGAACCCTGGAATCACAGAAATTCAGTATGAGAACGTCCAACAGGTACTTGACCTCCTCCATCACTTCCTCTCCGTCCCGCCGGAAGCCGCGCAGGATCTGAAGGTCTTTCCGCTTGAAGAGCTGCTTGCGGCACTGGAGCAATATGTAGAAGAATTTTTTGCTGTGCCGAATAGGTATATTCCATAATTTTCCATTCAAAAAGGAGCAGAACCCACACCAGATTCCGCTCCTTTTTCAGAATGTAATTTTTCCGTTTCCTCTTACACTACATCTTGAACGATCCATTCTCTGTCATCCGTATCCATTTGTTTTTTTCTTCGATATTCCGTTGGTGTCCTCCCATAATATTTCTTAAATGTTTTGCAAAAATAATCCATATTTTCAAATCCCGTCTCGCCGGAAATTACAGTTATCTTTTTCTCCGTCGTGGCCAGAAGCTTTGCAGCCTCCTGCAGACGATACTTCACCAGATAATGCACCGGCGTATCGTGAAGATATCTTCGGAACAGATTCAATGCCGTACTCTTGCTCACCATAGCCTGCCCGGCAATATCCTCCAAGGTAAGATTCTGTCGGAAATTTTGATGAATATATTGCATCATCAGCTGTGTTCTTCCCTGTGAGGATGCCGTATTTTCTCTTTTTTTCTGCAGCACTTCCGAATCCATGTGCAAATAAAGCAAGTGCCACAATTCCTGCGTCAGAAATAAAGTAACCAGTTCCCGGTCTTTGTCTGATTCCTGCGCTTTGAGAATTTTCTGCATGAGCTCCAGTGCTTCTGCCTGCCATTTTATTTCCCTGCAAAAGACAATGCAGTCCACCTTACACGCCTGTATCGGTGCAATGTATTTTTTGTAAATCAGGCTGTCTGCCGGAGCGAGAAATGTCGGTTTCAGAACGAAATTTGGCACAATCGCATGGCCTTCAGAAAAATAGCGATGCAAAATCTTTGAGTTAATAAAAATGCCCGTTCCCTGTCCCAGTGAAAACTGCTTTTCGCCAACCCAGAAGGTTGCTGTTCCCTCCTGTACAAAAACAAACTCAAACTCCACATGCCAGTGCCATTCTACACAATGAAAATCAAACAACGCAAGATCGTCGTAATACAATTGAAACGGATACTCACTGTTTCCATGCTGTATCGTTTCCATCATGCTTTCATCCGTTTGGATCTTGTTATAAAATGTATTAAATTCCATCTTTCCCCGCCTCCGTTTTTCAGGCACGCCCCTCTCTATTTTACGATATTATACAATAAACAGACGATATATTCCAGTGAAAGCGACACTATTTTACGTTATTATACAAAAAGAATCGTTGTCGCTCCATGGAACACGGTGAACGGCAACGAAACGAACACTACGGCCGCAGCAGTTCTGCCATTTTTAAAAACGGAGTATATCACTATGAAAAAGAACTACCACAAAACCTTAATTGCCTGTTATCTTGGATTTATCACGCAGGCAATTTCTGCAAATTTTGCACCTTTACTATTTCTTACCTTTCACAGAACTTACCATATTTCTCTTGGAAAAATTGCGTTTATCTCGACAGTATTCTTTTTCACACAACTTCTTGTCGATTTGTTCTGTGCCAGATATGTCGATAAAATCGGTTATCGCAGGTGTGTCGTTGCTTCTGAGATTCTTTCCGCCTGCGGCCTGATTGGACTTGCCTTTCTGCTCAATATTCTGCCAAATGCCTATGCAGGAATTTTGCTCAGTGCCATGATCTATGCCGCCGGAAGCGGACTGATTGAGGTTCTTGTCAGCCCAATCGTAGAAGCTTGTCCGTTTGACAATAAGGACAGCGTTATGAGTCTGCTTCATTCCTTTTACTGCTGGGGATCTGTAGGCGTCATCTTACTCTCCACTGCGTTTCTGGCAGTTTTTGGTATGGAACGCTGGCCGATCCTCGCATGTATCTGGGCTGTACTTCCACTGTACAACACATTTAATTTTCTTTCCTGCCCGATTGAATCACTGACCGGAAGCGAAGAAGGACTTACCATTCGTCAGCTGTGCCGTCTTCCCATTTTCTGGATTTCCCTTGTTCTTATGGTCTGCGCCGGAGCAAGCGAGATTTCGATGGCGCAATGGGCTTCCGCTTATGCCGAGTCTGCATTAGGTCTCTCAAAAAGCATTGGAGACATTGCAGGACCGTGCCTGTTTGCTGTGATGATGGGCATCAGCAGAACCTTCTATGGTAAATACGGGGAAAAAATTGACTTAACAAAATTTATGATCGCATCCGGTACACTTTGCCTGATCTGTTATCTGGCTGCAGCTCTCGCACCATATCCTCTTTTAAATCTTACAGGCTGCGTTGTGTGTGGTTTCTCCGTAGGAATTATGTGGCCGGGAACCATCAGTATTTCATCCTCTAAAATTCCACTCGGCGGAACTGCACTGTTCGCACTTCTCGCCATGGCCGGAGATATGGGCGGTTCCATTGGCCCATTTGTTATTGGATTTGTCACACAAAACACCGGCGACGATCTGAAGGCAGGTATGCTGGCCGGCTGCATTTTCCCTGCTGTACTGATTTTGTCTGTTTTTCTGCTCCGACAAAGGAACGCAGAGCAAAAATAAGCACCGAAGAGATACTGTAACGTGTCTCAGACACAGGAGCCGGACAGTCCGACTCCTTTTTTTCATGTCTCTGCAATATTTCTCACAACTCCCGAAAACAGAATCGATCCGTCCTGCCCCGTGACAAGAAACAGGAATGGACGATCCAGTACGAAGTCGATTTCGTCGTCCGGTATTTCTGCTGCGGTTTCTGAAATGCCGAGTTCTGTATACGCTGCTCCGGTTACTCCGTTTTCGTCGATTTCAAGCGTGGCGGCATGATCTGCTTTGCTCAGGTATAAATTCTCTTTGTCCCCTGTTAATGGACTGAAATCTGCCAGATCCGTATCCAGCGCATCCGTTACACCTAGTGCGCGCACCGTTTCGATCAGGTCTGTTTTTTCCGATACTTTAAATTTAGGAACAGACAGATTCACCATAGGGGAATACCAGTTATCACTGCTTTCATCCCGCCGTATAACCTTCATCAGATCCGGCGATGATACCAGTTCATTGACATCGGTATTTTCATCCGGAAGCAGGAAATACATGGAGCCGCTGTCCTGAAGGCTAAGGCTGACTGCACGGAAATGTTCGCCCTGGTAGACATCCATCCATTCCGTTTTTTTCATCATGTCCACAGTGGTATCTCCCGCAGCTCCGTGGAAGGTTTCCTTCTCTGTATTTACTTCCCAGAAATTCTCCCGCCACATCGCCTTATAATAGATGGTTGATACCAGTTCAAATACCGTTTCCGGGGCGATCGCCATATTTTCGGTGTATTCTTTTAAAAGCCCTCCGGTATTATCATCCGTCCAGGTCCGCAGAGCCTGATTCATCTCTTCCGATCCGGGAGTCCCACGGAAGGTCGATGCATAATACTGTTCCGCCAGCCGCTGCAGCGTTGTGTCATTGTATGTTTCCTCACCATCCAGCCACAGCGAATTTGCCAACACACTGTTCAGCGCGGGCGTGTCTGCATAATTGCTTTCCCAGAGTGAAGAAACATTTTCCCGTAAGGTGTCCATGTCCTGCGCACCAAGCATATCCAGAATCTGCTGCCGCGTATTTCCATCCGAAGTTTCCGCCAGCATCGCAAACGCGATATACAGATTGATCGGCGAGCAGACGGTATTTTCATCCTCTGAAACCAGCATTTGTTTCATCAGGTTCTGATAATATGCATCCATTCCCGACTGCAGTTCTGCTGATTTTGCTGTCAACTCCCGGTACGAATCCCACCAGTCCCAGTGTGCATCGCTTTCCATGAATTTCTGTGCATCCATTGTCCGCTCCACAGATGCCGGATAAGCCGCCAGAACCGTCGTTACCCCCGACGGATAACGGACTGCAGAACCCTCCCGACCGTTTCTCCATGTCGCAACCCCCAGCACAGCTCCGCCGATGATCACCGCGCAGGCTGCGGCGGCCGTCCATTTTTTCCATACGCCTCTCCGCGGGTGGCGATCACTCCGTGCTTTTTCCACCATACCAGGCTCCAGATTTCCCAGCACTTCAAACAATTCTTCTTTCTTCATAATTCGAACCCCCTTTCCGTCAAGTGTGTATGCAATTTTCCACGGATCCGGTTTAATGAAACTGAAATATAATTTTCACTTCTTCCCAGCCGCTCCGCGATTTCACCGATACTGTCTACATACCAGTACCGCAGGACAAACATGCATCGTTTCTCCTCCGGCAGCTTCTGCAGAAACTGATTGATCTCCGCGATCAGTTCTTTCATCTCCCACTGCCTCTCGATATCATCTTTTCCCGAAACACATTCTTCCAGCTCGTCCAATACTGCATCCATCTGACTTCCTCCGCGTTTTTTGCGATGCATTTTTCGATACAGATCAAACGAAAGATTTCTCGTTATTTTTCCAAGAAATGTGGATAACAGAGACGGCCGGTGCGGCGGCATAGCGTTCCACGCGTGAAGCCAGGTGTCGTTGACACATTCTTCTGCATCCGCCGGATTCCGCAGAATATTCTGTGCAATGGACGTACAGTATGTACCATATTTCATCGCAGACTCGCTGATCGCTGTTTCGTTCCTGTCCCAGTACATTTGGACAATATGAGTATCCTCCATATGGAAATCCCCCTTTCATCTATCATCACGCCATTTTGCAGAAAATCTTACACTTTTCAAAAGAAATTTCGGTTCAAAAAAGGGCGTGACCAAAGCCACGCCCTTCTATTCTTTTATTTTCTTTATGCCAGAATCGGTTTCAAAGCCTCTGCGAGTTTTTCTTTCTCTGCTTCTGCCTCTGCCAGATCCTTACCAAGTGTTGTGTAGTATACTTTGATTTTCGGCTCTGTTCCGGACGGGCGGACGATGACGGTTTCACCGTTTGCCAGTTTGTAGATCAGAACGTTTGCGGATGGGAGTCCTGTTTCTTCCGGTTTCTCGTAATCGGTTACTTTGACAACAGCGGAACCTGCGATCTCGGTCAGCGGCTCTTTTCGAAGGCCATCCATAATACCGGCCATCTTGTCCATTCCGCTAAGTCCCGGGAACTCGAAACTGTCTACTTTGTTCAGGTAGCGGCCATACTCGGCATAGATCTCTTCCAGTCTCTGTTTCAGAGAGCTTCCGATGCTTCTGTAGTAAGCTGCCATCTCGCAGATCAGCATGGAGCCGATGACTGCGTCTTTATCTCTTACATACGGGCCAGCCAGGTATCCGTAGCTCTCCTCGAATCCGAAGATGAAGCGGTCTACTTCGCCGTCTGCCTCCAGGTTTGCAATCTGATCGCCGATCCATTTGAATCCGGTCAGAACGCTGCGGAGCTCTACGCCGTAGTGCTCTGCAACTGCATCTGCCAGCGGTGTAGACACGATGGATTTTACAGCAACCGGTTTCTCCGGCATGGTGCCTTTCTCGATGCGGCCTGCGCAGATGTAGTCGAGAAGCAGAACGCCGACTTCGTTTCCGGTTACCAGCTCATAGCTTCCATCCGGGCACTTCATGGCAATACCAACACGGTCTGCATCCGGGTCGGTAGCCAGCATCAGATCTGCGCCGGTTTCTTTTGCAAGATCCAGGCCCTTTTCCAGTGCTGCAAAGATTTCCGGGTTCGGATAGCTGCAGGTGGTGAAGTATCCGTTCGGGTACTCCTGCTCCGGAACGATGGTAATATCGGTGATGCCGATGTCTTTTAATACGCGCGTAACCGGTACAAGACCAGATCCGTTCAGCGGGCTGTAAACGAGTTTCAGTCCGGCGGTTTTACACAGACCCGGACGAACCTGACGGGATTCGATTGCTTCATACAGGGCATTCTTGCAGTCTTCTCCGACAAAACGGATCAGTCCTTCTTCCACGCCCTCTGCGAACGGCATATATTTTACGCCGGTCAGGATATCGGTTTTCTGAATCTCTGCGTATACGATTGCTGCAGCATCATCGGTCATCTGGCATCCGTCCGGGCCGTAGGCTTTGTAGCCGTTGTATTTTGCCGGGTTGTGGGATGCAGTTACCATAACACCTGCATTGCAGTTATAATAACGTGTCGCAAATGAAAGTGCCGGCACCGGCATCAGCGCGTCATAGATTCTGACATTGATTCCGTTTGCTGCCAGAACACCTGCTGCTGTCTTTGCAAATACATCACTCTTCAGACGGCTGTCGTAGCTGATTGCCACAGTCTGTGTGCCCCCCTGTGTCTTAACCCAGTTCGCCAGTCCCTGTGTTGCCTGACGTACTACATAAATATTCATACGATTCGTTCCTGCTCCGAGAACTCCACGAAGTCCGGCTGTTCCAAACTTCAGAGCTACAGCGAAACGATCTTTTATCTCTTCGTCATTTCCTTCAATTCTCGCTAATTCCGGACTCAGATCGGCATCTTCCAGATCTGCTTCCAGCCAACGTTTGTACTCTTCCTGATACATCTTGACCACTCCCTACTATAATTTGTTCTTATTTTTGTACATTTTGACAAAAATATACTTTAAATATACCATATCTTTGACTAACCCGCAATGATTTGGGTAAGAAAAGTCCGTTAAAACATTCTTCGTTTTCATCTTCCTCCATAACTAAATTGTTCTCTCACCATCATCAAAGCATATCCAAGTAAATTCTGACCTTTCCACTTATCCAGATCAAATCTGTTCTCGTCTTTCATGGATAACCCAATTCCCCATATCTGATCTTTTACCGCACATTCTGATAAATATCAATTTCCTAAATATCCATTTTCTTCATCTGGATTATGAAAACAAATAATCTCCATCACTCTTCACCCAACCTTTCACTACAATCATACCAGATTTATATCTTTCCTGCCATCGCAACAAGCACTTTCATCACCCCGGCAAGCACCATCACCCAGATTGGATTCATCTTCACCTTCCTGAGCAAGATCACACATACCACAAATATTCCAACCATCAGCCAACTGGTATCAGATATCACCATTTTCCCGGAAACTCCCCAGAATGCTGTCTGCAAAATGGAAATTCCCGCCGATCCGATCAGTGCGACCACCGCCGGTCTGATCCCTCCAAGTATTCCCTGCAGCATGTCCATTTCCCGGTATTTTAAGTACAATTTTGCAATGATCGTCACGATAATGCAAGATGGTGTGATATATCCAAGTGTAGCCACAACCGCTCCCGGCATTCCGGTCAGTTTCATCCCAACAAAGGTTGCTGCATTGATCGCAATCGGTCCCGGAGTCATCTGGGAAATGGTGATCAGATCCGTAAATTCCGTCATGCTGAGCCAGTGATGCACATTTACGACCTGCCCCTGGATCAGTGGAAGTGCCGCATATCCACCTCCAAAGCTGAACAAGCTGATCTGAAAAAAGCTTAAAAATAATTGTATATACATCATACTCTTTTCCTCCGTCTGTTCCAGATTGTCCGGATTACACCAAAAGCTCCACTTGCAATCACAATATAAATCACATTGATTCCCAATACACAGGCTGCTATAAAGGCTGCAATCATAACAATCGTTGCCACATTATCTTTCTTTTTTATAATTCCACATCCCATTTCATAAGTGACCGAGGCAATCACAGCTCCGACACCTGCCTGCATCCCTTCCAGCATCTGACTCACCAGATAATTATCCCGAAATGCATGATAAAAAGCAGAGATCAAAGAAATGATCACAAACGGTGGAATAATCGTTCCAATAATTGCAATCAGTGTTCCTGCAAGGCCGGCAAGCTTATACCCAACCACGATTGCCCCATTTACCGCAATCGGTCCCGGTGCTGACTGCGCGATTGCCACCAGATCCAGCATTTCATTTTCTTCAATCCAATGATAATCATCCACAAACTTTTTCTTCATCAGCGTAACGATCACATAACCGCCGCCAAATGTAAATGCACTTAGATATAATGTAGATAGAAAAAGTTTAACCAACACTTCTCTTTTATTCTTCATAATTTTTATCCTCCACCCATTAGTATATCTTTGTTTTATACAGATGTAAATTAAAATCCAGGTAAATTTCAAAACCTTTCCGAAACCTTTCCAATACAATTTTGCCTCTTGACTTTTCCAACAATCTCATTTATCATATATAACATATCAATTTAGTAGGTTTATAAAGGAGTGACACAGAATGAACATCTTATGCTTTGGCGACTCAAACACATATGGCTACAAACCGGACGGAACCGGCAGATTTGACACCGACACCCGATGGACCTGTCTGCTTCAGAAGAAGCTGGGTGCTGACCACCGTGTGATCGAAGAAGGTCTTTGTGGAAGAACCACTGTATTTCAGGATGATCTTCGTGAGGGACGCCGTGGACTTGATCTGATCGGTGTCACGATGGAAATGCATAACCCTATCGATCTCCTTATCGTTATGCTCGGAACCAACGACTGCAAAACAAGATACAATGCGTCCGCAGGAACCATTGCCAAAGGATTGGCTCAAGTCATCCAAAAAGCTCGAAAAAACGCTTCTCAGCCTTTCGATCTCCTCGTCATTTCACCGATTCATCTGGGTGAAGGTGTTGGCGATCCTGGCTTTGATCCGGAATTTGATGAAAAATCCGTAGAAGTTTCAAAAAAGCTTGCTGAAGAATATCACAAAGTGGCACTTCTGCATCATGCAGCATTTCTGGATGCCTCTGCTTTCGCATCTCCGAGTACAACCGACCGCGAGCATCTGGATGCAGCCGGTCACGCTGCACTTGCTAATGCAATCTATGAAAAAGTTATCGATATGCAAAAAGAACTGGAAAAAGCGGTATAGATTTTTAACGTCTATACCGCTCTTCGCATTCGTATTCTTCATTAAATATAAATCCGCATGATACTGATCACAAATCCAATCGCCCCAAGTGTCATAAACACAAGCGCAGCTCCTGCTGCCTTTTTTCTTGTTTCAATCTTTTCCTGATCTTCGATGCTCATATTCTGGACCGGATATTTTCTTCTACCGATCAGATAAAGAATCAGTCCACTTGAATTATTTCCATTCATCGCCCAAAATCCCCAGAATTTCGGGTGCTTTAAGCCTCTTGCTTTTGCATCTGATACCGTCATCTGATAAATCTGCCATGCGGTGCAGATTGCTCCTACCAACGCAATCGCTCCGCTTGCTACTGCTGCTATTTGATTCCATCCCATAATAATCTGCCTCCTAAATCCGTTTGATAATCTGATAAAGCAATACTGCTGAGCTCACAATAGCCAGACAAAATACCATAATCAGATAATATATCTTATCCGGCAGGAACATACTTAAGGTAATCAATAGAATAACCGTGATAATATTAAGTATGATCGCTCCTATCAATTTTTGATTGCTTTTGACTACATTTGTGCTTTCTTCCAGATGTTCCATCATTCTTTCGTCCCCTTTCAATAAATCATCAAGACTTATGGAATAAAGGCTGCTCAACTCAATGACGCTTATAATATCCGGATAGGATTTTTCATTTTCCCAATTTGAAATGGTCTGTCTGGACACATTGATCTTTTCTGCAACTGCTTCCTGGGTAAATCCAGATTTCATACGAGCGTCTTTCAATTTTTTCCCAATTTCCATATCAGTGTATCTCCTTTCGGAAACATCTTTCCACATTGCGTGTCCAATGTCTATCAAACTTCCTTTACATGACCGTTTTTCGCATCAATTTTCGTGTCAAAATTATTTTACACAGCGTATTTACGAAGCCTGCCACCGGGGACAGAAAAAAAGTCACATTCCCCGTCCCCATGACACAATTCCGATTCCTATCAAGATTACACCTCCCAGAACATCTGCCTTTCCTGACAGCTTTGTTCCCAGAGTCTTACCGAGGCACAACCCTGTCTCACATATCACAAACGTTACCACTGCCACGATCAGTGAACAGACTACAGCCATAACCAAACCATACCCGGCAGTGGTAAATCCTACCGACAACGCATCAATCGATGTTGCAATCCCCTGCATCATAAGCACGGCAAAACTTAATCTTTTCACTTCTTCCTTTTCCTCTTCACTCTGCACAGATTCTTTGATCATGCTTCCTCCGATATACAGAAGCAGGATCAATGCGATCCACGGAATGAACTTCTGAAACTGTCCAAAGACCTGTACAATCGTATGCACACATATCCATCCTATCATAGGCATCAGGAACTGAAAGAATGCATATACTCCCGCAATATAAGCCATTCTTGATTTCTTCATATTTTTTTCATTCATTCCATTTGCCAGCGAGACCGAAAATGGAATGAATGAAAAAAATAAGATCGGAAGAGCACACGTCTGAACTCCAGTCACTAGCTTATCTCGTATGCCGTCTTCTGCTTGAAAAAA
>OOCP01003802.1_pt1 | contig 10496 bp, 6 predicted proteins | sample 1671511 | NCBI WGS metagenome assembly OOCP01 (sample SAMN06348164, study PRJEB24527) | human gut metagenome | biome: human gut; feature: ankylosing spondylitis patient; material: feces | host: Homo sapiens | place: China | collected 2015-10 | reverse complement strand
CACAGATAAGCAAGCACGATACTCAAGACAAAGACGCACACGGCTACGTGCCAAGTCTCGCCCAACGTATAGAGCTTATTCTCAATCAGCCATGCATAGAACAGATACATCAACGGATAATGGATCACATAAACCGGATAGGATATATCCCCCAGAAATTTGCATATCTTTGTCGATTGCACGTCCGTAGTGGTGCCCGACGCTCCTATCCAAAGAATGATAGGGAAAGCCACAATCACACAAAACGCTTCATAAACACCATTCATGCAAAGCGGCTCCATTCCTTCGAGATAAGGAACAGCGAACAGGGCAATCAATGCAACGGTACAGATCCAGAAAGCACCTCTCACCTTCATAGGCTTGAAGTTACGCGACATCAGCATACCCAGCGAAAAAGGGAAAAGCATACGTAGGGAGCCGCCCAGGAAGTTAACCCCGTCCAGCGTCCAGCCCACTCCTATGTTTCCATAAGTGGAGACATTGAAGACGGCAAACGCTGCCAATGCTACCCCCAGCAACACCACAAATACCGTCAGCGCCTTGTTGGACAAGCGGCGGATGAACAACGCATACAGGATATTACCGATATACTCGAAAAATAACGACCAGCAAGGACCGTTCAACGAAAACATCTCACCATTGCCACGAACTTCATATCCCACACCCGGCATGGCAGGAATGAAGAATATCGTGCAAAGAAGAGACAACATAATCATGGAGATGGCTACATGCGTTCCATCCCATTGCACACAACCCTGAATACAGAATGTGATAGCCCCCAATACGGCACCCATAACGACCATCGGATGAAGACGTATCAAACGGCGTTTAAAGAAATCTTTCATGGTGAGACTCTTGCCCCAACGGTCGTCATAAGCGTAACCGATCACGAAACCCGAAAGGATAAAGAAGAAATCCACGGCAAGATAACCGTGGTTGAGAGTCTCGATATTGCCACCACCGGCAAAAGCATAGCCCTCGAATACATGATACCATATCACCATAAGAGCCGCTACACCGCGAAGTCCGTCAAGAAGATCATAATGTGCTTTGGTGTCTGCAAAGGCTGAAGAAGAAATGTTCGACATCTGTTTTTCTATTAGTTAGTTAGTATTTTCAGATGGCAAAGATACGGTTTGCGAAACGAAGTTCTTTTGCTTAAAAGCAAAAAAGCCCTGCCGAAAACTATTTTTTAGCACGTACCCGACTAAGCGTGTAGATGGAAATGCCCAAAAAGGCAGCCACATACTTCAGCTTCACCCGGTTTATCAGTCCGGGATAGCGACGGTTGAACTGCTCATACCGTTCTTTAGGCGAAAGCTGGAGCCGTTCCACAAACATGTGGCTAAGCTCTTTGTTGACATTCTGATGCAGGATGCGCCCCCAGTTGGCTATATCGATATAGGTTTCGTAGAGCATATTCAGCTTGTCGATATGGATGACGTAGATTTTGCAATCGGAAAGCGTTTCAATGCTCTCCACCGACGGTTGCTGATAGTAGAGCGAATCCATGCCGAACGTAATGTCGCCTTCCAGCGTGAACCACGTAGTAGTGTCCTGTCCGTTGTGATGGAATACGGAACGGGCAATGCCCTCTTCAATGAAATAAACCAGGCGGTCTGTTACCCCCGACTGGACGATATAGGTATCTTTAGGATAATATCGCAGTTCCATATTCGCCTGAAGCGCCTGAAGCGCTTCATCGGATACCGGATAGATTTCTCTGATTTTTTGAATAATGTTTTCCATTTTGAGATTCCTTACTTGATATTCGACAGGCCACCGGACGGACATTTCTAATGACGCACCTTAGGATACTTATTATTGAAACGGAATCCCAAGCCGAGCATCAGATAATTAGGTGTCTGAAAGTTTTGGAGATTGTAACCGATGTGAAGGAAAGAGCTACGTGTCACGTCTATCTTCAACGCAAAGACCTGATACAGCCCCCGCAAATCGCCACGCCCCAGCACATTCGTTCCCAAACCGACACTGATGGTGAAAAACGGCATTACATACTCCGCCCGTCCCGAAAGTCCGAGAGCAAGCTGATGCTGAATGCCCGGCACAAGAAACCTGCGTCCGGAAGTGCCGCTGCCTCCATCGTAATCGTACTCCACAATCCGGTCTTCGGTGTACACATTGGCACTACCGTCATAAACACCGTCCAGCGAGACGCCGAATCGCAGCTTATAGTTGAGGTTGTACATCGGGGCAAAGTTGAATCCCGCCACAGGGTAACTGCCCGGCGAAGCTATCTGCTTCCCGCTTTCTACGTACACACCTTTCCGTCTCCACGAGCCGAACAACACAAGGTCGTAACTGATATGACGGGGAAAACGGGGAATATACGGCTTGACCAAGGACTTGGTCAGGTCGGATTCTTCACGGTTGAAGTTGTACACCAGACCGATTTTCGCTCCGGTGGTGTTCACTCCTGCGTTGGGGAATTTGGTGTTGCCGTTGGAGAAATGCGTAAAATCTCCGCCGATGATAAAATCGAAATAACGGGAAAGCGACCAATTGAGGTAGATACCTGCATTGAGATACGCATTCACCCGTGAACCTACCGCTCCGTTGTAGGAGTTGTAATCGTTATCGTATGGTTTCCATCCGGCAGAAAGGCCGAAATTCCACTCGTAATTGAGCGAAAGACGGGGATTGAAACGGGCGATGCGTGCGCCCTGAAAGACGTAGAACGTCACCGGATCACCGAGTTGCTTACGGTCGCCAAAGGTGGTGACGGCCAAGCCGAAGCCTTGGTAGGCTCCGCCGTAGATACGGTCGGCACAGGTGTTGGGACGAAACTTGAAGGAATATTTCAGATGAGCAGCAAAAGAACTTTGGATGGGCTTCCACCGTTCGTTCTCTCCTTGCAGGAAAGGATTGGTGGGGAACACGTATTGCGGCCGGGCTTCTATCCCCAACCGGTGAATGAACCGATGGGGAACGTAAGGAGCTACCGTGTCCATGCCACATTGCGGGAAACTGTTGCGCCGGAATCCATGAAGTTCTTCCTGCAATCGACGCACTTCTTCACGAAGTTCGCGGACGTCCTGCTGGAGTTGCTCCACGTCTTGCCTGACCTCTTTCACCTCCTGCCCCACTTCTTGCGCGCACAGCGAAGCAACGGGGAAAAGCAAGGCGGAACAGAATAGGATGATTTCCCGTCTGGGTATCTTTACTCTCATATCATAGTCTGGTTAGTCTTTTTCAGAACGAAGTTTATAAATGGAGCTTCTCGATAAACTGCGCTACATGATAGCCATCCATCAATCCATGATGGCAAGTGACGGAAACGGGCATCATCAGCCTTTCTCCTTCGCGGAAGTATTTACCGGTGGAGATTTTGGGAACGCTGTCGCCCGAACGCATATTGGTGGGATGCTTCATATCGGTGAAAGAGAGCCACGGCACGGCCGAATAATGAATGGCGTTGGGATGAAACGTACCTCCTTTGTTGAGCCCCGTAGTGGCTTGCAGGCGTTCCATCTCGGCTTTTGCCCGACGAATAAAGACGAGTTCATCCGGATCGTATTCAAAAGCGGCAAAAGAAAAGGTGTGGTCGGCACGCCCCACAGTGGCTTCGGGCAGAAGACTGTCATAACACACCACTCGATCGCCTTCGATGCGGTAGCGGAACTCTTCCACGGCAGCCGCAGCAGTCACGATGCGGTGAAGGACGAGCAGGGAAAAGGAAACGCCTTTGTCTTTGGCTTCCTGATACGCGCGCGTACAATCTACATTGACCGTCACTCCAAAAAAAGGATCGTCAAAAGCACTGAAATGTTCGTAATGTTCTCTTCTGTTCCAAGTAGCAATATCGATGATCTTCTCTATCTGATTCATTCTAAACACTCTTTTTTAAGTTTCACCACAGATTACACAGATTAACACAGATTGAATTCGGATGCATCCTTTTTTCTTTTTATATCTCAACCATTATCGGTAATTAAGAATCTGTGTTAATCCGTGTAATCTGTGGTGAACATAGATATACAATTACTGATGTTGCTCACGCAACAAGTCATTCACTGTCTTCACCGGGTTAAAGGTAGAAAGAGGAACTTCTACAAAGACGGTATTCCAGTCGCTCATCGCACCGTTCCACAAGCCGGGAAGTTCGAGAGCTTTCAGGTCTTTACCGTTCTTCGATTTGTAGGAGATGAAGCCGGTGGCTTTATCTACATATTTCACCAGGTCGAATTTATGTCCTTTATAATCACGCACAGCGCATACGAGGTCTACCGGATTGAAGTGCGTACCCTTCTCGAACATTTCTTTCTTCTCCGGATCGTCCATGTCGATCTGCGAGCTTTCGAGAATTTGCAGGGAGATAGTTCCGTCGCTGTTGTAAGCAAGGAACGGACCGCCGCCGGGTTCGCCTACGTTCTTCACCATTCCGCAGACACGCATCGGGCGGTTGAACTTGTTTTTGAGGTAAATGGCCAGTACGGAGTCTTCGAGGTCTTTCGTTTCCGGGTTCTTGCAGAAGAGTTTCTTTTGCAGGAATTGAAGCATTTCCATCATCTGGTCGTGCGTATACTTGCCGCTGTCGAGCAGCGTGAGGTATTCGAATACTTGTTTTTGCAGGGTCACGAGCACTCCGGCAATCAGTTTCTTATACGTAACAGTGTCGGCTTTCAAACGGTCGGGCACTACGTTGTCGATGTTCTTGATGAAGATGATGTCTGCGTCCAAGTCGTTCAGGTTCTCAATCAGCGCACCATGACCACCGGGACGGAACAGCAGTTTGCCGTTGTCGCGGAACGGTTGGTTCTCCATATCGGCAGCAATGGTGTCGGTACTTGGCTTCTGCTCGGAAAAGGTGATGTAATAGTCTACGCCGTAACGTTTGGCGAAGTCGTCCACTTTTTCCGTCACGAGCTTCTTGAAAAGTTCGCGGTGTTCGGTAGACACGGTGAAGTGTACGTTCACTTTGCCGCTCTTGCCGGCTGCATACAGAGCGCCTTCGGCAAGATGTTCCTCCATCGGAGTACGGGAGCCTTCAGGATATTTATGGAATTTGAGCAGACCTTTCGGTAGTGCGCCATAGTTCAGTCCTGCAGTCTCCAGCAGGGCGGACACCACTGCTTTATAGTTGCCTTCTTCCATCAGTCCGGGAATGTCTTTTCCGGAGATACGCTGGCAGGCCACATTCAGATCGTCATAGAAAGCAAAATTCTTGATTCCGTCAAAGAAAGCCTGTTCGAACTTGGTAGTCGGCTGGTCATAATCGGCGGACAGAAACTCGAATAGATTCTTAAACATACGACTTGCAGCACCGGAGGCAGGCACGAACTTCACAACAGTCTTATCTGTGTTTGTATATGCATCCCAGGCGGCCAGATAAGCCTTCTGTTCTTCTGCGTCGGGAGCTAATATGCCCTTTTCGATGGAAGCTGCTGCATCCAGTTTTAAAAAGGGAAATCCCGTCTGGAAGCATGCTAATTGTTCTGCAATTTGCTCTTCCGTGATGCCTTTCTTGGCAAGCAACTCTTTGTCCTGTGTCGTTATCATAATATCTAATTTTATTAATTGATGCCCAAAAATACAAAATGTTATTTACTTCTTGCCGAATAACCGGAAAAAAAACTACTTTTACATCGAATTAACAAGATTGAATATGGACGACTTTTTTACATTGGAGGAAAAAAAGGAGCTTTTTTCACTCTATCGACATTTATTGCAGTCTGCCGGAGACAGTATTTTCTGGAGAGATTGCCAAAAGTTAAAGAAACATCTTATCAAAGCGGCCCAATGTAACGGTCTGCAACGCAATAACTTCGGGATGAATCCCGTCATCAGAGATTTACAAACAGCAGTGATCGTTGCCGAGGAAATCGGTATGAAAGGTTCGTGTCTGATCGGGATCATGTTACACGAAATCGTGAAAGGTCATGTATTGTCTATCGACGAGGTGAACGCCGAATATGGTGAAGACGTGGCAAGTATCATCAAGGGATTGGTGAAGACGAACGAGCTGTATGCCAAAAGCCCTGCCATCGAGTCGGAGAATTTCCGTAATCTGCTGCTGTCGTTTGCGGAGGATATGCGCGTAATCCTGATTATGATTGCCGACCGCGTGAACGTGATGCGCAAAATAAAGGATACAGGCAACGAGGAGGACCGGATCAAGGTGGCAAACGAAGCAGCATATCTGTATGCTCCGCTGGCGCACAAGCTGGGATTGTATAAGCTGAAATCGGAACTGGAGGATTTGTCTCTCAAATATACGCAGAAAGAGACATATTATTTCATCAAGGATAAGCTGAACGAAACGAAGGCTTCCCGCGACAAGTATATCGCCGCTTTTATCGAACCGATCCAAAAGAAGGTGGCGGAAGCGGGACTGAAGTTCGACATCAAGGGACGCACGAAGTCGATTCATTCGATATGGAACAAGATTCAGAAGCAAAAGACTCCTTTCGAGGGGATTTATGACTTGTTCGCCATCCGTATCATACTGGATTCGGAACCGGACCCGGCGAAAGAGAAGCAGGAGTGCTGGCAGGTGTATTCGATTGTGACGGATATGTACCAGCCGAACCCGAAGCGTCTGCGTGACTGGCTTTCAATACCGAAGAGTAATGGTTACGAGTCGTTGCACATCACCGTGATGGGCCCGGAAGGGAAATGGGTGGAAGTGCAGATACGTACCCGACGGATGGACGAGATCGCGGAACGCGGACTGGCTGCGCACTGGAGATATAAAGGTATCAAAGGAGAAACGGGCTTGGACGAGTGGCTGACTTCCGTGCGGGAGGCATTGGAGAACGCGGACAACGACTCGATGAAGGTGATGGATCAGTTTAAGATGGATCTCTACGAGGATGAAGTGTTTGTCTTTACGCCCAAAGGGGATTTGTTCAAGCTGGCTAAAGGGGCTACGGTGCTCGATTTTGCTTTCCATATACATAGTAAGTTGGGATGCAAGTGTATCGGCGCGAAAGTGAACGGCAAGAACGTGCAGTTGAAGCAGAAGTTGAACAGCGGCGATCAAGTGGAGATCACGACTTCAAACACCCAGACTCCGAAACAGGACTGGCTGAACATCGTGACGACTTCCAAAGCACGCACCAAGATACGCCAGGCGCTCAAAGAAATGGTGGCACGCCAGCATGCGTTTGCCAAAGAGACGCTGGAACGGAAATTCAAGAACCGCAAACTGGAGTATGATGAAGCGACCATGATGCGCCTCATCAAGCGTTTGGGATTCAAGAACGTGACGGAGTTTTATCAACGGATTGCCGATGGCGGACTGGATGTGAACGAGATTCTGGATAAATACATCGAACAGCAGAAACGGGACAGCGATACACACGATGAAATTGTTTATCGGAGTGCCGAAGGGTATAATTTGCAAACCGCGCAGGAGGAAACGACATCTAAAGAGGATGTACTGGTGATTGACCAGAATCTGAAAGGACTGGAGTTTAAACTGGCTAAATGTTGTAACCCGATTTATGGCGATGATGTGTTCGGGTTCGTAACGGTGAGCGGCGGTATCAAGATACACCGGTCGGATTGTCCGAACGCGAACCAGATGCGCGAACGTTTCGGCTACCGGATTGTGAAGGCTCGCTGGGCGGGCAAGTCGGAAGGTACGCAATATCCGATCACGCTGCGCGTTGTAGGACATGATGATATTGGTATCGTGACAAATATTACTTCGATCATCTCGAAAGAGAATGGTATCACGCTACGTTCTATCGGTATTGATTCGAACGATGGGTTGTTCTCTGGCACACTGACAGTAATGGTGGGTGATACGGGGCGTTTGGAGGCTCTTATCAAGAAATTACGGACGGTGAAGGGAGTAAAACAGGTGAGCAGGAATTAAAATTAAGACAGAAGAACAAAAGAACATATTTCTGGACACGTATGATAAAAATCAAAAAACAATCATCACTCCTGAAATATGTTCTTTTGTTCTTCTGTCTATTTTATCTTACCTTCTTCTTTATATAATAAGGATAAGTGACCAATACGAAGAACAGCAAAGCGATGGAAGCTACCATCTGTCCGGTATGGAGCATCTTGTCTGTATCCAATTCCATGTAGCACGCAGTAGCAATACCCAGAGAGATACCGACTTCGCTTGCCAATAAATGGGTAGTGTTGGCTGTTCCGCGTTGGCAATGATGGGATAGTTTCACAAATATCATCAGGAATTCCGGCATGGTTAAACCTAAACCCAATCCCAAGAGTACGGAAGAGATGCCTATCGAAAGGTCTGTGTTCAATAAGGACATGGCTACCATTTCCAACCCGATTCCTATAATGACCAGGCGCAGCGTTTTCTCTTTGAAGAAGAACAGGCGCGCAAAGAACAAGGAAGCAATGTATCCGAGGGCTGTGCCGATAAAGAACGGTACGGGGATTCCCATGTTTCCGAGTACGAAATCGTTTAGAAAAGGGTGTACCATTGGAATCAGTAAGCCCGGAACAAATGTTATCAGAATCAGGTTGATAGCGGGAACCCATCCACGAAGCAATAAGAAGCGGTCGAAGGAATAGAGTTTAGTGACAATCGGCGCACGGAAAGGTACATATACCCCCGATAACATGAGGATTCCCACAGCTCCGGTTATGACAGATACAGTGAGCAGATTCTGGAATGATTGGCTTTGATAAAGCCACACTCCGAGGATAATTCCAAAGAGCATTCCCAAACGTGCCGTCCACGAGAAGCTGACATTTCCCGCGCTCCGCAGTGTGGAGTTGGTGATGTCGATAGCCAAGGTGATACCGGCAGTAGTGCCTATGCCAAAGGCCAGTCCTTGCACGGTACTCAACAGGATTAGTTCTGTGAAATTCGTCACAAAGGCGTACCCAATCGTCGCCACTACCATCAGGGCAGCGGCAAACATACATACGTATTTACGTTTGTAGGCATCTACCAGGTAAGCATGGAAAGGACCGATGAGGAACATCCCCAAGGTGAAAAAAAGAAAGATTACTCCTGTCTGTGCGGCCGGCACTCCGAGACGGTCGGCCATCTCTACGGAGAGTACCGGAAATAACACATACAAGGATATAAACAACAGCAAATTAGCTACACATATCCGCATAAAATGAACTGTCCACAATTTAACTGCCATATACTATCTTAATATTGTTCCTTCTCGTTGGGGAAGTAGCAATTCTTCACGTCGGAAACGTAACGGCTGATGGCGTCGGTCATCACCGTGTACAAGTCAGCATAACGACGTAAGAAACGCGGACGGAATCCGTTGTTCATGCCAAGCATGTCCTGAATAACCAATACCTGACCGTCTACGTGGCCGCCGGCACCGATTCCGATGATAGGAATAGTGAGCTCGGAAGCTACACGCTCTGCAAGGGTAGCGGGGATTTTTTCGAGTACAATGGCAAAACAGCCTGCTTCTTCCAATAAATGGGCGTCGCGAATCAGTTTGTCGGCTTCGGCTTCGTCTTTGGCACGTACGGTATAAGTTCCGTATTTGTTAATGGATTGAGGCATGAGTCCCAAATGTCCCATCACAGGGATACCGGCGCATACGATACGTTTCACCGTGTCGATGATTTCTTCACCGCCTTCGAGCTTCAATGCGTCAGCGTGACTTTTTTTCATGATGCGGATAGCGGAAGCAAGTCCCTCCATCTCATTGCCCTGGTAAGATCCGAAAGGCATATCAACTACCACCATCGCACGCTTTACACCACGTACTACGGATTTGGCATGATAAATCATTTGGTCGAGCGTGATAGGTAATGTAGTCACGTTACCTGCCATTACGTTAGAAGCGGAGTCGCCTACCAGGATTACGTCCATTCCCGCACCGTCTACAATCTGTGCCATTGTGTAATCATACGCAGTCAGCATAGATATTTTTTCGCCTCTCTGTTTCATTTCAACCAAGCGATGAGTAGTCACCTTTCTTGTGTCATCTGATATATAACCAGCCATGTCTTTTTAATTTATGATTTATGAATTATGATTTATGTCATTGATGTCTGCGCATTTGGACGCTTTCAAAAATTGCGGCAAAGTTATAACATTTAATTCATAACTGGGAAAGAAAAGCAAAAAATCCTTTCAAATGCTTCGCTTGGATAGTTGGAAGGCATTTGAAAGGATGAGTGGGTCTCACTATTTTTATTTATCTCGGTTATTTTTCTTATTTCATTTATTAATATAATATAAGTGAGGTAACTATTTAAAAATAACGCCGTTATTTATGAAGAGATATCATTTTTTCGTATGTCATGCCGGTGAAGTCGTCTATTATATAATGGGCTTTTCCGGTGATGGCTTCGCGTGAGTTGGTGGTGGCAAGTCCGATCACGGTTGCCCCGGAAGTCATGCCGGCTTGCAGGCCGTGGAAAGAATCCTCAAAGACGTAGGAGTTTTCGGGGGTGGCTTCAAAGATTTCCATTCCCAGCAGGAAACAGTCGGGAGCGGGTTTTGAACGGGCAAACATTTCTCCTGTCAGGATGCGGTCTACCATTCCTTTAAATTCGGGATGGGC
>OOCP01003801.1_pt1 | contig 10500 bp, 8 predicted proteins | sample 1671511 | NCBI WGS metagenome assembly OOCP01 (sample SAMN06348164, study PRJEB24527) | human gut metagenome | biome: human gut; feature: ankylosing spondylitis patient; material: feces | host: Homo sapiens | place: China | collected 2015-10 | reverse complement strand
GCGAGTGACTGGAGTTCAGACGTGTGCTCTTCCGATCTAAAGGTCAGGCTCCAACTATTTGAACTACGCTATCTTTGATCATTATGATCATTTTTGTTTACTACATCTTCCGAAAGCCACAGATAAGTAAAGATCAACTCATCAGCTAAAAAACTTATCCATAATTGATATCTAGGAGGTTCCCCTGTCAACTATTCTTATTGCCGTCCTTATTTTTTCTTTCGCTGAACTAGATCTTTGCTCCTACCTCAAGGGAAAAGATTCTTGTTGCGATTATGAGTGTTCCTGTCCTATTAAAGAAGAGATGCACAAATCTCATCCATGTACATAATGAATCGGCAAGAAGGAGATATCAGAAAAGCAAAAACCATTGGTCCAATTGACCAATGGTTTTTCTATCCTCCTATTTAATTCTCTACAATATTAAAATCCTGGGGAGCTTTGATTTCATTTATCTGGTTAATATCTCGATAAGTAAATTCAAAATGATCTTCATTGTTCACCGTTCTTCCTTCATCATCCTCCAATTTGGTATCTAGTTGAATCCTAGCCTCGCTAGGAACTAATTGTTCTTCTTTATTTGAAGACCCTTTCTTCATAGACAAATAAATGTGTAACTTAACTGACTGAATCTCTTTTTTCGCTTTGGTGTAGAGCTCACTATCTAACAAAGTGCTTTGAAATTCTCCAATTTGATCAATATCTTTCTTAACATCACCCTTAAATTCAAGATAGATATACTGACCATCGACAGTTTTTTTAAATCGATCTGCATACTTCTCATAAAGTTTTAAAATAAGCTCATGACGCCCCACTTCTGGATCTTTTCTATTTTTATATATTAGATCTGGATCTGTAGCTTCATCCACTCTATTCCAAGTCCAACTATCGTCTCCCTTCTTTATTTTTTTATACAGAATCCCTTTTTCAGGAGAATATAGTCTCAAAATTTTCTCCCCATAACCTGTAGAACCTATTTTATTGGCAAGACCTCGAAAATGTCTTGAATCACTGTCTGTCGTAGATCCATTTCCTCCATCTTTCGTATAGAATTCATTATATACTTGAGGGTCAAACTGAATTTTCCCATGTCGTAAGGTTGTTTCATACATTAGTGATTGTGAACCTTTTACCTCAAGTAGATTCTTTCGATAAATTTTACTGACATATTCCATGTTTTTTGCATCTCGCATTGCTTGAATATACGTTTTCACATCTTTAGTCACACTATCTTGTGTCGTTTCCTTTTGACAAGCTGAAAGGAATAGACAAGCAAAAAGAGATAAAAGAAACACTGTTAATTTTCTTTTATGTTTCATATTTTCACTCCTTTTTAACTAAATACCACCTAATTTTTCAACAGCTTCTGGTACTTCTACTTGGACACCAGTATTTTGTTTTGAATAGGTAATCCTACATGTTAATTTTTCTTTCGCAAAAGATGAATCAGAAGTACAAGTATAAGTAACACCTAAAGGTGTCAAGTTATCCTTGGAAACGATGAGGTCTATTTGGTAGCTCCCTTCTGAATCTTCAAAATAACTAACTCCTAGTGGAAAAGCACCTTGCAACACGTCGTCATTTGGTTCTAGTAAATGATTTACATCCTTACTCTTATAGGTTAAGATATACTCATCCTTTTTCTTGGTCACCTCAAACTTGTCTTTCTGTGTTTGAAAGAAACGAATGGCCTCTTGATTTACCCCGACAGGTTGGTGATTCTCTTGAGAAGAAAGAGACATTTCCCACTCTGATGAGTCTTTTGGTCTAGAATACTTATGAAAGGCATCGTAATACTCTTCTTTACTCATATCTCCGTTAGTATATAATCCACGCACCCTCACTGGCTTTAATTCAAAAGAACCTTCAAAAGTCGGAGTATATACTGTGTGTGTACTCCCATCACTTCTTGGTTCACTAAATTCTCTCTCAATCTTGCTCTCCAGTTTGATTTTCCCATCTTTTAGGTGTTCAAAAGCCTGTAGCCCCTTGTCGATGATTTGTTCTTGACTTAGTTCCTTTGAATCTTCTTTCTTTCGACTTGCCTGCTGACATCCGATTAGGCTAGCCACTGCTAACAAAGCAACAAGTGACAGGATAGGTTTTCTCATATTTAGCATCCCCATTCTCCTTCCATTTTTCAGTAAATCTACTAAATGTTTATTCTTCTATTATAAACCATCCTATAACATTTGTAAAACTTTTCACAAACTTGTAAGAAGATTGTAATTTTTTAAATACAAAACAAAACAGCTGAGAGCATGTCTCAACTGTTTTGAACTACATCTTAACGCACTTCTGCATTGACTTTTTCTTCAAGTGAAGCTTGGATTTTTTCCATGTAGCGTGCGACTTCTTCGTCTGTCAAGCTATCTTCTGGATTTTGGAAGGTCAAGCTGTAGGCCATAGACTTCATGCCAAGTCCTAGTTTTTCACCTGAGAAGACGTCAAAGAGTTTGATATCTGTCAAACGTTTCACGCCAGCAGCTTGAATCGCATCAACTACTTCTTGGTGGGTCACTTCTGCTTTGAGGAGAAGGGCGATATCACGGCTCACAGCTGGGAATTTAGTGATTTCCACAAAGGCTGCGGCTGGTTGAAGAGCTGCTTCAATAGCAGATAAGTTCAATTCTGCCACATAAGTTTCTGGAATATCATAAGCCTTAGCTGTTACAGGGTGGACTTGTCCCAAGACCCCAATCACTTGGTCACCAAGTGAGATCAAGGCTGTCCGGCCTGGGTGGAGACTCTTGATTTCCTGTGTTGCTGTATAAGTCACTTCAAGACCCAAGCGAGCAAAGAGAGCTTCCAAGATTCCCTTGGCATAGAAGAAGTCAACTGGAACAGCTGGAGTTTGGAAGTCTTTTTCAGCAACTAAACCTGTCAATGCAAAGGCAAAGCTGTTGATTTCGTTTGGCAATTCTTCTTTTGGATTACCCGTTTGCTCGAAGACTTTTCCAATCTCATAAAGAGCCAAGTCTTTGTTCTTACGAGCGACGTTATAAGCTACGGTATCCAAGATTCCTGAGATCATATTTTGACGGAGGACTGAACGATCCACAGTCATTGGCCACATGAGCTCAGTTAAGTTGCTTGGTGCTGTGGTGAACTCCACGGCTTTTTCAGGAGTTGTCAGAGCATAAGTGATGATTTCTGTCAATCCAGCACCTTCAGCAATTGTACGAACCTGACGACGTAATTTTTGTGTCGCTGTCAATTCACCGGCTGTCCCGTCATCTTTTGGAAGGGTTGCTGGTAATTTGTCATAACCATAAATCCGAGCAATTTCTTCAAAAAGGTCCGCTTCGATAGTGATGTCCCAACGGCGACGAGGAACGCTGACTGTGAAGCTTTCTGCATTTCCAGAAAGGCCAAAACCAAGACGACGGAAGACATCTTCGACATCCGCGTAGGAAAGCTCTGTTCCAAGGACACGGTTCACGTCTGCAAGAGTTGAAGAAACTTCCACATCAGAAGTATCCAACTGGCCTGCTGAAACAATGCCCTTACGCACGGTTGCACCTGTAAGCTCTGCAATCATGCTCGCTGCTGCATCAAGGGCTTCATTAACAATTGCCACATTGATGCCTTTTTCAAAGCGAGAAGATGATTCAGAACGAAGGTTGAGGCGACCACTAGTCTTACGGATCGATTTGCCATTGAAGACAGCCGCTTCAAGGACAACACGACTAGAGTTTTCAGAGATTTCTGTAGCCTCTCCACCCATGACACCTGCAAGGGCAACTGGTTTATCAGCAACCGTAATCACGAGGTCACTTGTTTCCAACTCACGCTCTTCCCCGTCCAAGGTCACCAATTTCTCACCAGCACGCGCTTCACGTACACGGATGTCATTTCCTTCAAAGGTATCCAAGTCAAAGGCATGCATAGGCTGACCAAAGTAAAGCAGGATATAGTTGGTCACGTCAACCACATTATTGATGGGACGGATACCTTCATTCATGAGGAGGTTTTGCAACCATTGTGGACTTGGTGCAATGGTTACATTGTCCAAGATACGAGCTGCATAATAAGGAGCCTTGTCTGTGTCGATGCTAACAGAAAGAGCATCCGCTGCAGCTTGGTCCGTTTCCGTTAAGGTAAATTCTTTGAAGTTCACAGCCTTGTCATAGATCGCTGCTACTTCATACGCTACCCCACGCATCGAAAGAGCATCTGCACGGTTTGGAGTGATAGAAAGTTCGATGATTTCATCATCCAAGTCTAGGTAAGAGAAAACTTCATCCCCTGGAACAGCATCTTGAGGCAAGATTTGGATCCCATCTGCAAATTCTTTCGGTACAACGGAGTCAGAAATCCCTAATTCACCAAGTGAACAGATCATCCCAAGGGATTCCAAACCACGGATTTTCCCTTTTTTGATCTTGTAGTTGTCCGCGATGCGAGCACCTGGAAGAGCTACCATGACCTTGATGCCTGCACGCACATTTGGTGCTCCACAGACGATTTGACGGGCTTCTTCTTCACCCACATTAACTTGGCAGACATGAAGGTGTGTCTCTGGCACATCTTCACAAGACAAAATTTCTCCGACAACAATTTTTGAGAGACCAGCAGCAGGCGATTCCACACCTTCTACTTCGATCCCTGTGGTTGACATTTTTTCAGCCAACTCTTGTGATGGCACATCAATGTCCACCAATTCTTTTAACCATTTATAACTAACTAACATATGTAAGATACCAAGGGCAATGCTGAAAGCTAGATAGTTTTCCTAGATCTCCATCCACCCTCGTTTTGATCCTTTCATTTTGTGTTTTCCAGCTCGAGGCTGGCTTAGGTAGGTCATAGCCTCCCCTTCTCTAGAATAGAAGTTTCTTGTTCCTTCTAGATCAATTTCTTTCTCAACAACCAGTCTGTATCCACGGTATCTCCGGTGATATACTGGTGTTCACTAAATCGTTCAAATCCAAAGCGATAGTAAAAATCTTGTGCCTTAAAATTGCGTTCCCAGACACCTAGCCAAGCCCACTCAAAGCCACGGCTCTTGGCTTGATCCAGCGCAAAGGTAAACATTTCCTTGCCAAAACCAGCCCCATACCATTCCTTTTTGACATATATCCGTTGGATCTCAAAGGACTTGTCCATCTCTACTGGCTCGGTCTGCGCCTGACCCCAGTTGATCTTGAGAAAACCACAGATTTCTTGATCTTCATTGAGGACAAAATAGGTTTCAGATTCTGGATCTCGCAGATCCTTCTCAATTTGCTCCAAAGAGAGCACTGTAGAGAAGTAATCTTCCAAATCTTTCTCAACAATATAGGGACCAAAGGTATCCCGATAGGTTTCCACCTCTAGGTCACGTAAGGTCTGTACCTGGTCGATTTTTACTCTAACTAACATGATTATTTAAACTGTTCTGAGAAGCGAACATCTCCTTGATAGAAGCCACGGATATCATTGATTCCGTAACGAAGCATAGCCACACGCTCTTGACCAAGTCCAAAGGCAAATCCTGAATAGACTGTTGGGTCAATACCACTCATCTCAAGGACGCGTGGGTGAACCATACCGGCTCCCATGATTTCAATCCAACCTGTTTTCTTACATACGTTACATCCAGCTCCACCACATTTGAAGCAAGAAACGTCCACCTCAACCGATGGCTCGGTAAATGGGAAGTAAGAAGGACGCAGACGGATTTGACGTTCTGCACCAAACATCTTTTGCACGATCAATTGAAGCGTTCCTTGAAGGTCTGCCATTGAGATGTTCTTCCCAACGACCAAGCCTTCGATCTGATGGAATTGGTGGCTGTGGGTCGCATCATCTGTATCCCGACGGAAAACACGCCCTGGAGAGATCATCTTCAATGGTCCCTTGCTAAAGTCATGCGCATCCATCGCCCGCGCCTGTACTGGTGAGGTATGGGTCCGAAGCAAGATTTCTTCTGTGATATAGAAGGTATCCTGCATATCCCGCGCTGGGTGATCTTTAGGCAGATTCATACGTTCAAAGTTGTAGTAGTCTTGCTCCACTTCGAAGCCATCCACGACTTGGTAGCCCATCCCGATAAAGATATCTTCGATTTCTTCACTGGTTTGGGTCAAGATATGACGGTAACCACTAGCAACCGGACGACCAGGAAGCGTCACATCGATACTTTCGCTAGCTAGTTTCGCTTGGACTTTCTTTTCTTCCAAGAGTTTGGTTGTTTCTTCAAAGGCAGCCGTCAAGACATCGCGGGCTTCATTGACGTGTTTCCCGATAACCGGACGAATCTCAGCAGAGACATCTTTCATCCCTTTGAGGATCTCAGTCAGAGATCCTTTTTTCCCAAGGACAGAGACCCGTAGTTCTTGCAATTCTTTTTCATTTTCAGCAGAAATCTGCTTCAAAGCTGCCAGCGTTTCTTCACGAAGCGCTTTTAATTGTTCTTCAATCGTTGACATATTTCCTCCATCATGGTCCCTCTACAGACATAGAAAAAACCACGCGCCAACACCCACATTCGGAGCGTTGACACGCGGTACCATCCGTTTTTATCTGTAAACCAGACCTTAATTTCTAAATCCTTTACGCAAGTGAATTCACTCAGCTTTCATGCAAAGAGCTTTCAGTCACGGCTCTTCTCCCTGTCGCACTTCCCTTGAGATACTAGTCTTGCAGATTTCTATTCAATTACTACATAGTTTATCAGATTTTTAGTTAAAAAACAAGTTAGATGAGACCAATTCACTAGAAAAAGGAACAAGAGGCAGTGCATTATCTATTTACCTTGTCTGTTGAATCTGCTTTCTTCTTCAATAGAAGAGTTGCTGCTTGGTTAAAACCATCACACCAGTTATACCATTTTGCTTCATACTCATCTTGAGGTAAGATATGATGTTTTAAATCCAAAACAGAGGTTATCTTTCTTTCCTCGCAAGCTTGGGCATAGAGATGATAGAGTTCATCGCCACCATCTCTATCAAACTCAGCAGAAATCATATCCCGACCTGCCAATAAAGCCTGATAAGCCCTGTGATGCCCGTCTGTAATCAAGAAGCGATTTCCAAATGCAAGAACACTAATTGGATCCATATTGATGATTTCTGCCGACTGATCAAGCATCTGGATAGCTTGTAACTTCTTTTCTGATAAATATAGTTGGGTCGGATGAAGATCCGTTAGCTTGACTTTCATTTCTTTCTCCTCAAAGGTCCCGATTAAAAGACCTATCAAAGCCAAATTCTCCTGCCACTCTTGTGATTCGTTTCGTTTTTATTTAATGACTTGTCCAGCATCTTTCAAGACAGATTCTGGAATAGTAATGCCCAATTCATCTGCGACTTTTTTATTGATGACAGATTTTCCTTGGCTAAAGATTTCAACAGGTGTGTCTGCAGGTTTTTGACCTTTCAAGATCTTCGCAGCCATTTTACCAGTTGCTACCCCAAGATCATGTTGGTCGACAACAACTGAAGCAAGACCACCAGCTTCTACCATGGCTGTCGCACTTGGGAAGATTGGTTTTTTAGCTGTTTTGTTGGCTTCAACAACAGTTGAGAAGGCTGATGCGATGGTATTATCGATTGGAACCCAGATGGCATCGACTTTACCTGACATAACAGATACTGTTGAAGCAATTTCGTTTGTAGAAGGAACTGAATACGGAACCACCTTGTAGCCTGCTTTTTCAGCCAATTTTGTAAATTCTTCTACTTGAGATTTTGAATTGTCTTCACTGGTTGAGTATAGAACCCCGATTGTTTTCACGTTTGGAGTCAACTCTTTGATCAATTTCAACTGTTGCTCAGTAGGATTGTGGTCAGATACCCCAGTGATATTGCCACCTGGTTTTTTCAAATCTTTGACCAAGTTTGCGCCGACTGGATCGGTGACAGCTCCCATGACAATTGGTTTGTCTTTGGTTGCACTGGCCAAACCTTGAGCAGATGGGGTTGCAATCCCAATCAAGACTTGGTTATCTTTGTCTACCAATTGTTTACTCATGGTTGCAACCTTGTTTTGGTCGCCTTCTGCATTGAGGAAATCAATGTCCACTTTGTCTTTGTCATAACCTTCTTCAGCCAAACCATCTTGAATTCCCTTGTAGATCAAATCAAGCGAAGGGTGGCTGACCAACTGCAAGACCCCAACTTTAGCTTTTTCATTGCTAGTTGCTGCCTTGTTGTCTTTGCCTGCTGTAGCTGAATAGATCGCTGTCCCAATGACTGCTGCTGCAATCAAACCAATAATTCCCATTAACCGTTTATTTTTCATTTTACTACCTCTTCTATTTTTTAATTTTCTTCTATTTTTCATCCTCTAAAGAATGCGACGCCATCGTTTCTTCATATCTTTTCTCCCTTCTCATCTAAAACAAAAAACACGCCCACACATAGCAAAAGCTATGTGAGGACGTGTCATCGCGGTGCCACCTCACTTATGGGAAAAGGATAGTCTCTCCCCATATCTCTGTCTTGTCTAGCAACAAGTTGCACGATAAGGTGTGCCAACCGAATTTTTATTGTTTCAAATTCATCTCATCATTAGTCCAATTTCATAAACTGCCGCTACCCACTCTCAGCAACCGTGGGCTCTCTTGAAACTTTCATTTACTACTTTTCTAATTTCTTACATTTTAAAATTTTCTTACAAAAATGTCAATACTTTTTCAGTATTTTTTTGGAAACGTTCGCATTTTCTGTTTCTTTTACTTTTTACAGCCTCTTGCTTCTTTCTGGGATTTCCGCTCTATTTTTGATATAATTTACTAGAATAAACGCTAGAATGATGAGGAATCCCATGTCTTTTGATGGATTTTTTTTACACCATATGGTCCACGAATTGAAGGCTGAACTCTTAAGTGGTCGCATTCAAAAAATTAACCAACCTTTCGAGCAAGAATTGGTACTCCAAATCCGAGGCAATCGGAAAAACCAAAAACTCTTGCTCTCTGCCCATTCTGTCTTTGGACGGATTCAACGGACCCAGACCAACTTTGAAAATCCTGCCTTTCCCAATACCTTTATTATGGTTATGCGCAAATATCTTCAAGGCGCTGTCATCGAAGGGATTGAACAAATGGAGAACGACCGGATTCTCGAAATCCGTGTCTCCAATAAAAATGAAATTGGAGATGCTATTTCTGTCAGCCTCATGATCGAAATCATGGGCAAGCACAGTAATATTATTCTCCTGGACCGCACCAGCAATAAAATCATCGAAGCTATCAAACACGTCGGCTTCTCACAAAATAGCTACCGGACCATTCTCCCTGGATCAACTTATGTAGCTCCTCCGAAAACCGACGCTGTCAATCCTTTTACTATTGGAGATGAAGCCCTTTTTGCCCTTCTTCACAAGGAAGAGTTAAGTCCAAAGAACCTTCAAAAATGTTTCCAAGGTTTGGGGCGAGATACGGCTCAAGAATTAGCCAAGCGACTTGAGACGGATGGAAAATTAAAGACCTTCCGTGCCTTTTTCCAAGCTCCAACTGAGCCACGCCTAACAACCAAATCCTTCTCGGCTATCCCCTTTGCAGATGCGACTAGTCAAACGTTTGAGACACTTTCCGATCTGCTGGATGACTATTACCGAGACAAGGCTGAGCGCGATCGGGTGCAACAACAGGCCAGTGAGTTGATCCGCAAGGTCGAAAACGATCTTGAAAAGAACCGGAAAAAATTAGCCAAACAAGAGGCGGAGTTAGCGGCGACCGACAATGCGGAAGAATTCCGCCAAAAAGGAGAATTGCTGACAACCTTCCTCCATCAGGTACCAAACGACCAAGACCAAGTTGTCCTGGACAATTACTATACCAACGAGCCCATTACCATCCAACTCAACAAGGCCCTGACCCCCAATCAAAATGCCCAACGCTACTTTAAACGCTACCAGAAGTTAAAAGAAGCCGTCAAACATTTGACCATCCTCATTCAAGAAACCAAGGAAACCATTTCTTATCTTGAAACGGTTGAAACAGCCCTTTCTCAAGCGAGCCTAGCTGAGGTGGCAGAAATTCGAGAAGAGCTAATCCAGACCGGCTTTATCAAACGGCGCAATCGCGAAAAAATTCATAAACGGAAAAAACCTGAGAAATACCTAGCTAGTGATGGAAAAACCATCATTTTAGTGGGTCGCAATAATTTGCAAAACGATGAACTGACCTTTAAGATCGCTAAGAAAGATGAGCTCTGGTTCCATGCCAAAGATATCCCGGGAAGCCACGTCGTCATTACAGGAAATCTAAATCCATCGGATGAAGTGAAGACCGATGCTGCAGAGTTGGCCGCCTACTATTCCAAGGCCCGTCTCTCAAACCTGGTCCAAGTAGATATGATCGAAATCAAGAAACTCAATAAACCAACTGGTGGAAAGCCCGGTTTTGTCACCTACACCGGCCAAAAGACTCTGCGGGTCACCCCAGAAGAAGAAAAAATCAAAGCCATGAAACTAACAGACTGATTTCAAAAATAAAAGAGAGTGGGACAGAAATCGGTAATTCGTTAGAATTCGATTTCGTCGTCCCACCTCCGCACAGTTGAGTAGGGC
>OOCP01003795.1_pt1 | contig 10512 bp, 5 predicted proteins | sample 1671511 | NCBI WGS metagenome assembly OOCP01 (sample SAMN06348164, study PRJEB24527) | human gut metagenome | biome: human gut; feature: ankylosing spondylitis patient; material: feces | host: Homo sapiens | place: China | collected 2015-10 | reverse complement strand
TCCCTAAATTCTTGTGTGTATGACATCTCCATCTCCGTTGTTAGAAGGAGACGGAAAACTATTATGAGACACTATGAATTTTTTACTCCACGTTATGTAGTTGAGTTTTTGTTAGATAACTCTTTGGGGCGATTTTGGGTTGAAAAAACGGGTGGGAAGACCTCTTTACTAGAAAAGTGCAAGTATCTTCTAACTCAAGGACAGGTAGATTTTAAAGAAGTTAAAACAATACGTGATCCTAGAACTATCCGTGTTTTAGATCCCGCTTGTGGATCGATGCATTTTGGTTTATATGCATTTGATTTATTGGAAGTTATCTATTTGGAAGCTTGGGATTGGGAAGAAAAGCAAATCGATAAATCAATGGACACCAATGAAATTAATGGCTTGCTACGATTACACGAGGAATACATAGACAAGGAAGAGTTTCTTCGAAAAATTCCAGCTTTGATCATCAAGCATAATATTTTTGGGGTGGACATTGATGTTCGAGCGACCCAGATCGCTTCACTAGCCCTGTGGTTACGAGCTCAACGTTCACTAAATGAATTAGGAGTTAGACCTGGGGTGTCGCGTCAAATTTCCCATGGTAATGTTGTTGCTGCGGTAGCCCCTCCCCCAGCTGAGGTCGTAGTGAACAAGATAAAAACAGATATAAATTTCGATATCGACACATATTCTGCACTGGCTAAAAATTTATTTTTAGTACCTGAAACAGGTATTTTACTGAGACTAGAAAAAAGTTTAACAAGCATAGATAAAATCATAAGTGCCGACAATTTTAAACAACTAAAACTAATTAGTGATGTTGACGCAGGTTCTGCTACTGAACTCCATTTACAAAAGTTAAGTAATTTCTTTAATTCTTTTGTAAAAGAAGCTGGCCATGCATTTCAAGAGAAGCTTTATGTAGGCAATATAAAATCATGTCTGAGGTTGTTAAAGTTAACCGCTCAAAGATATGATGTCATTGTTATGAATCCACCCTTTGGGCGTCCTTGTGAAGGCTCGCTGTCCTATTTGGGAAAGATTTATCCATCTACAAAATCCGAAATTATAGGAATGTTTATTTTGCGTATGCTTGAATTATTAAATGACGATGGATATTTAGGGGCAATAAGTTCTAGAACTCTGTTTAAGCAGGGAAGTGCTGAAAAATGGAGACGAGAGCTGATTTTGTCAAACTTGTCAATCCCTGTTTTTGTAGATCTGGGGATCGGAGTTATGGACAATGCTCTTGTAGAGGCTGCTACGTATATTTTTAAGAAGAAAGATTATGCATGCCATAAAACTCCTTTCTTAATAGTTAATTCAGATAAAAATAAGTTTGATTTATTGAATAAAACTATCTATGATTATAAAAATAATATTAAAAATGAAAATATCATAGAACAAGATATTAAATCATTCTTGAACATTCCTGGGTGTATTTTCGCTTATGAGATCGATGATAAATATGTTGAGTCTTATTTTAATAAAGATGTAGAAAAGTTTATTGTTGCCCATGGAATTGCTACAGGGGATAATACTCGCTACGTTCAGTTATATTGGGAAAATGAACAGTCACCATCAAGAAAATGGTTGACTTTTGCGAAAGGTGGGCTATCCACGCCTTTTTATTATGATACAAAAACAGTTGTGAACTGGAATAAAGATGCTTCAGATATAAAAGTTACTTCAGGTAGCGTTATCACAAATCAGCAGTACTATTTCCTTCCAGCCTTAACTTGGTCGGGTCGAGCTAAATCATTGTCACTAAAGATCTTTCCTTCTGGCGGTATATTCGATCGTGCTGGAAGTTGTGTGTTTATTGAAACAAATAGTCATCAAGATTTATTTGCACTCGCAGCGGTTTTGAATAGTCGTGCCTACCAGAATGTGATGTCGGTCCAATTGCAAAGAATCGAAGGAGATTCGCGTTATGAATGCGGTATGTTAAGAAAGGCTCCCGTGCCAGTCATATCATCTGAAATCAAAGAACACCTGGCCACACTTGCTAAGTCCAATTTCGTTGCCCGACGACAGTTTGACACGTTTAATGAGGAGTCACATGCTTTTATTCTGCCTGAATTAATTCAGGAAGCGAATGGCCTTATAGATCGTGCATCTTTAAAAAAGACGATTGAACATACTCAGGAACAAATGGACTTTGTTGCGGATAAGCTGTATGGTTTTACTAGCGACATCGTCCGTAAACAAGAAGAGTCCCGTGCAATTAATGATGCCACTGAAGGTGAAAAACTCAATCGTTTGTTGTCATGGGCTGTAGGCGTTGCATTCGGACGTTTTGATGTACGGTTGGCAACAGGAGAGCGAGATATCCCTACTCTTACTGAGCCATTTGAACCCTATTCCAGATTCTCACCTGGACGCCTCCCCAAGGGGGATTTCCCATTCATACCAAATGCTGGGATTTTTGTGATGGATGCTGGGCATCCTCTAGATTTGACAACAGCAATTCGTAAAGTTCTCTCTGAGTGCATGCTGGGGTCGGATATCGATGTCAAGCGTTGGTTAGAGCAAGACTTTTTCTCGTTCCATCTATCAACCTACACGTCCTCGAAACGCACCGCACCGATCTATTGGCCTATTGGTACAGCATCGGGTAAGTACGTGTTGTGGATATATTACCAAGCTCTAGATGAACGTACTTTTTACACTGCTGTTACAGACTTCGTTGCTCCCAAGATCAAAGCCCAACAACAACGCTTTGACGATGGAATGCGAAAATTAGATTCTTTATCGCTCAGTGAGCGCCGTCAATTAGAGTCTCTGAAAGAGGAAATTGCTGAATTAGAAACCTTCAAGGATAGTCTTGAGGAGTTAGCACGATCCTATAAGGTGTATTGGGATGATGGGATTGCCTTGAATGCCATACCCTTGAAGGGTCTTATTCAAAGCAAAAAGTGGGTGGATAAGCTCGAAGAAACCGAAGAGGCTTTGCATAACGGTGAATTAGACTGGAGTGAGCGTGCTGCAGAACTTTATCCAGAGCGCGTGCGTGCAAAGTGCAAAGAGGACCTTTCTTTGGCTCTCGCCCATCAAAATCGTTGGCCCGAGTTAGTCAAGGCGGATAACGAATGAAAATAGTTAACTTTATTCAGCGTCAGTTACTGAATCGCCTCAATCAATTGGGTTTATTGGTTGTTTATGATAAGACTCAAAAGCGATTGTTTGAAACGGTTGTAGCTGGGTTAAAACAGTTAGATGAGCGAATTGAAGTCGTTAGCGCTACTGAAGATCCTATCGCTATTTTGCAAGCAGCTAGTACCTATGTCAAATCGTGTGGTACGGCAAACGTGAAGCCAACGGTGATTTATATCCCTAAGATGGCTCCTGGGAGCGCTGAGGCGAAGGTTCGTGACCCGTTTGCATGGATTGCAGCCATTGGTAAGCCCTTCCCTGAGTTGCCGATGGATGAGTATTTGCAATTAGCCAAAGCCTGTTTTCCTAATCGCATGATCGATGTTGAGCGGTTATTTGCCGAGTCGAATCAGGAACCCGATTTTGCTATTTTGGATCAACTTGATGGCAATGCCACTCAGTGGCCTATTTTGTCTGCTAAGTGTCATAGTAGCGATGAGCAACAAATCTTGCGCTGGATGTTGACATCCGAACAGGACGATGAACTACAGTCCACCTTGCCGGAAATTCTCACGTTTGCGTCGCTTCGTTTAGGACTCGATGGTCTTGAGTCACTTGACATCCATACACTACAAGAAAAACTATGGGAGCGGGTTTTATGGTCGGAGTACGTGGCAAGCTTTGAGGCTCCTGAAGAGGCGCCATCTATGGCGGTTGTTCCTAACGAGGCTTTTGAGCTTATCCACCGTACGCTCGAAGCGATTCGCATGCATAAGAATGATGCTGCGTATATCCAACGTGCCGATCTTGCTGAACAAGCATTGGCCACTACAGTGCTCCAGTCCCTACCAATAAGTTCAACACCAAGTTGGACTTTCCGGTTTGAGGAACGTGCAGCCCTTTCTAAAGTAGTAGATGCGTTGATTGGCAAAAATATCAACTTGGCTCAGGGGCTTCTCTCCAAAGATAAGGGGCGTTGCTTGTGGGCACACCTGGACGACAGTGAGCAACAGTGGGAGTTGGTAGAACAATGCCTTGTTATGTTAGAAGAGGCCAACAAAATCCAAGCACAGGTGTCGCAAGGGAGTGATCTTTCTTCCCTGATCAAAGCGTATGCAACGGAGTACTACCGCTTTGATAATTCAGCTCGCATTTTTACTAAAACCCAGGAAGACTTTCAAAATGTCGTTCAGTCGTCAAGCCGTGATATTTATGATATAACTGGCAAGCTTGATACACTAACTCAGACTGTTCACGATATTTATCGCAATACATCGAATTTACTGCACTCGTGCTTTATTCGCACTCTCACCAAGGACCATTGGCCTGCTCGTGATGTCCTCAATAATGCTGATGTCTTTGATAAGTTTATAGAGCCTGTACTTAAAATCCAGGACCGAAAAGTGGCGTTCATTATCGTAGACGCCTTGCGCTACGAAGTTGCACAATCTTTGATGCAACGATTAAGTCGTTACTCCCCTACCCTACAGCCAGCGTGTGCAGCATTCCCGTCCATTACCTCTGTGGGTAAGGCATCGTTGCTACCGCAAGGGGCGACGATGACCGTGAATGTGGATTTTGTCAATAATACGATTACCCCCTCAGTGCAGGGAGCGTTCTTGAATGACCTTTCAAGCCGTATGGGCATTTTGAGTCAGACGTATGGTAAGCGTTTCACGGAAATGACCAGCGAGACGTTTTTAAAGCGTAAATTTGATCAAACGAACACGAAGGCAGATTTGTACGTCATTCGTTATGACGACATTGACAAGATTTTTGAGAATGGGTCAGGGAATAGTTCCTTGTCCTTTATTTCTCAAGCGCTTACTCATCTCTCGAAGGTCATTGACCGGCTGGAAAAATTAAAGGTTTTAGGAGTCACCGACGTGGTTATAGCCTCTGACCATGGGTTTATTATGAATTACGCGCCAAAGGCTGGCGATAAATGCGATAAACCACAGGGAGCTTGGGTGGGGACTCACGATCGATTCCTTTTTAGTCAAACGACAGAAATACCAGATGCCAATAACGAAGTAGTTACTCCCGATGTTTTAGGCATCAAAACGAATGCGCAATGCGTTGCCTTTCCCAAAGCGATGTTCCCATATGTGGAAGGGAAACGTTACTACCATGGTGGCGTGTCCTTGCAAGAAGGAATCGTGCCAGTTATAACGTTTAAACTGGCAAATGCTCAGGCTAAGAGTGGATCCAAGAATGACGCGGTCCCTATTAATATGACCGTTAAAAATGCCCACAGTAGAACCCTGAGTAACCGCATTACGATTTATGCCGGTTCAGAGGAAAATTCGCTTTTTGAAGATGAAACGATTCGTCCGGTTTTGATTCGTATTTTCCGAAAAGGTGATCGAGGTATGGCTCCCGTAGGTAACATACTGGGCAATGAAACAGGCGCCTTGAGCTTGGTGGGCAATGAAAAGCAAACCTTCCTGGTTCATCTCAATGATTTCGAAGAGGATAACCTCGAGGTGGTTGTACGAGCCGTTCATCCTGATAATCACGCTACCCTTGCAGAGGTGACTTTTGATGTAGAGGTGACCAAATGAGCTATGAAAAAGACGCATTAGATATCAAGGCGAATGAGCTCTACCCTGGAAAAGTCGTTCGTAAGGACTTAGTTCACCGCATCAAAAAGGGCACCAACGTCCCGACGTTTGTGTTGGAATTTTTGTTAGCCAAATTCTGCGCCACGGATGACGAAGAAGATATTGAGGACGGTTTGCAGGCTGTGATTCAAACGCTTCAGGAAAACTATGTCCGCGCGGATGAGTCCAACGCTGCTCAGTCTAAGGTCTCCACGAAGGGACGTTTTCGCTTTATTGATAAAGCGAGCGTGAATTACATCGAACGCGATCGTCGCCACTGGGCTACCTTGGAAAATTTTGGCTCCAAGCGTATTGCCGTCAATGAAAAATTCTTCCGTGATAATGAGCGCTTGCTCGAGGGCGGGATCTGGGCTGAAGTTACTGTCGCTTATAACGATGTACAAGAAGATAACTACAGCTTCTATATTGAAGATCTCCGCCCTATTCAACTCTCACGGTTTGACTTTGAGGGGTATATAGCGCAACGCTCTGCCTTTACCCGCGATGAATGGTTGGATTTGATTTTGCGCTCGGTGGGGCTTGCTCCCGAGCGACTCAACCAACGTCAGAAATTCCATTTCATTGCACGTTTAGCGTCACTGGTGCAGGCGAACTACAACTACATTGAGTTAGGACCGCGTGGTACGGGGAAAAGCTATTTCTTTAGTGAATTCTCCCCTTACGCTACTTTGGTCTCGGGTGGGCAATCCTCGAAGTCTATGCTCTTTTATAACAACGCGCGTGGTCGCCCTGGCTTAGTTTCTTACTGGGACACTGTGGCGTTTGACGAAGTGGCTGGCATCCGTATCAAAGACCCAGAAACAATCCAAATCATGAAGGACTACATGGCTAATGGTCGCTTCTCACGAGGAACAGAAATCATTGCCAATGCAGGGTTATGTTTTGTGGGGAACTTAGATGACTCCGTAGAGCAGCTCGTTAATTCGCCTGACTATGACCTCTTTAAGCCGATGCCTAAAGAGTTCGACTTGGCTGTAATGGACCGTTTTGCTGCCTATATCCCTGGCTGGGAAATGCCGAAAACCGATAGTAGTTACCTGACCAATCGTTTTGGATTTATTTCCGACTACCTGGCGGAAGCGTTCCATTATCTCTTTAAGCATGTCAATGTCTATGAAGAGATCAATAAGCGTTTAAAGCTTGGTTCCCACGTCCAGGGTCGTGACGAGATGGGCATTAAAAAGACACTGTGCGCCTTCCTGAAGATCTTGCACCCCGATAACAAGGTGACGGACGCGGAGTTTGAGGAGTATATCCGTTACGCTGTGGAATGCCGTCGTCGTGTTAAAGAGCAAATGAATAAACGCAAGCCTGATGAGGAGTTTGCCAAGATTTCATTGAGTTTCATTCGCAAGGATGGCCAGGAAGAAGTCGTCTACTGCCCTGAGTCTAAGAATGCCTTAGCGACTCAAAATCCGCGCCGTGTGCATTTGGATGGCGACGAGACAATTCCAGGGGCGATTTCTCATGAGGCTGTTGCAAAGGATCTAATGGCCAGTACGAAGGCCGTCCGTGTAGAACGAGAAGTGGAGCCTCAGCCTAAGGATTACTCTATCGTTAATGGCCAAACGGGTATTAGCGTTGAAGGCATCCTGGGGCCCTATTTCCAAGGGGCAAAGAACATCTTGATTCAAGATCCTTTCCTTCGCGCGAAATTCCAAATTGCTAATTTCATACGAGTCTGTGAATTAGCTGTCAAGACCCAGACGGTCCGCAAAATTGTCCTTAAGACCAAGATTGATGTGGAAGATCCACAATTTAATGTGAAAGATTGGGTCGATATCATGAATGGTATCAAGCAAAATCTACTTGACTACGATATTGTTTTGGATATCGATATTGAGAATCCTAATATCCACGATCGCTTTATCCAGCTGGATAATGGCTGGGAAGTCTTATTGGGACGAGGCCTGGATTGGTACCAGCAAATCGGGTTCTTTGATATTGGGATTAACGATGCCTCTCTCCGCCCCTGCCGAGAGATGGAAATTCGAATCAAGAAGCGCTTAAATAGCTAAATTTTAAGGCATACAAATGGCTCGGAAATCCGAGCCATTATTTCTTTAACAGGATTACGCTGTTGGCAGCACATAAAAGAGAACGGAGAAGAACTGGAGTGCTGTCCCCGCCAAGACGAATAGATGCCAGATGGCGTGGTTAAAGGGAATCTTCTCACAGAGGTAGAAGACGACGCCCACCGAGTAAACGATCCCTCCCGCAACTAACAACCAGAGCCCAGTGGTGGCCAAGGTGGCGATCAAAGGTTTGATCACCAGCACCACGCACCAGCCTAGCAGCAGATACAGGATGCAATTCAACCAGTCTGCGCGCTTCATCAATAGTGGCTGAAAAATCATGCCGAAGAGCGCGATACTCCACACCACCGCACACAGTGTCCAGCCTACTGGCCCTTTGAGGCTCACCAGGCAGAATGGCGTATAAGACCCAGCAATCATGAGGTAAATGGCCCCATGGTCGAACACCTGTAGGATTTGTTTGAGTCGCCCTACAGGCACGGCATGGTACAACGTGGATGCCGTATAGAGAATGATCATGGCACTACCGAAAATGGACGCGCTAACAATCGCATTCGTGTCGCCGGAACGTGTGACGGCATACCAAATCATCACGACGAGCGCTGCGATACTGAGTAGTGCAGCGACACCGTGCGTGACGGCATTGGCGACTTCTTCAGCAAAACTATATGAGGCAACCGCTGCCCCTGCTGACTTACGACCCATTAGGGACTCCTTCTGACATATTGGTTGTACCCTCTTTTCACTTGAGAGAGGTATAGAACACATCATGCGCGAAAAAGATCCATTAATCAGAGTCAAAAATTGTGATGTTGTATCGGTTTGTTACGATATGGTGTTTGCTGTGAAAATATTGATTTTTAGTGTTCTTATGGAAAGTAGTGCTTAAATTCTTCATCGATTTTGAATGTCAGCAATATCATAGTTGATAAAAGACAGAGGTAATCAATTTTATTTTGTTTTGAATCTTGAAACGACATGCCATGTAAATATTTGTTTCTGAGATTAAGGCCATCTGTAAATAAGTTCTTTTTAAGGATATAGTCAAAATACATTTGTTCGTTATTATTTAACAGGGATTCTGAAACTAAAAAAGAATTATTATCTATTAGCTGATCGATTGTTTTCTTTTCGATGTCACTACATTTATAGTAATCTATATAAACATCGTGTTTACTAAAAACTCCTTTATTTTTTAAAATATTTAAAACATCAGTTTTCGGACGTATAAATCCTGAATTATCTTCAAATATGAAACCATAGTCAAGACAATTTTCTATATCGTTCTTATATTTATCAGGTATGTCTTCTAATTTTAGGTTAAAGTTAGTTAATATTGCATCCAACGATAAATGTTCAAAGTAACCATTTTCTTTTTGATTTTCTGGGATATGATAAGCAAGTTGAGAATATTCAATGAAAAAAGATAAAAATTGTCTTAATTGGTCTTTCGTTGGGGTTTTGTTAGATCTTGTGTGATATTTATCAATGTTTAAGAAACAATATTTTTTAGGGATAAGAGAAGGAATTTTTTGATAATCAACTGGAGAGGATTCATTGCTTAGATATTTATGACAGATGTGTTTTTGTTCAACAAAAGCTCTAAATTGTCTGAAAACTTTTTCAAGTTCGACACACAACTGAATGCATTTGTGGTAATACGTTGATTTTGATTCTGATTTTATGTACTCAAAATTATTTATATTAAAATATGATTTGATGTACTTTGTATAATACCATTCTATAGTAGATTCAGCGCTGACATTGTTCTCTGATAAAATTTCTTCATATTTTTTAATGGTGATTATTGGTTGTATTTTTTCAATTAAAACAATACCTGTTTTTGGAACTATAGATTAAGTGACTATCTTACGAGGCCGACCAGGAGGTCTCTTTGGTCCAACTAATTCTGGCTTCGGTCCAATCTTAGTTCTCGGACGTCCTCTTTTACGAGGTTCGGTAGCGTCGCTAGTTTTTGCAAATGACGTCGACACACCATGAGTTTCCGACTGTGGCGGGACATTCTTGCGAGGCCGACCAGCAGGTCTCTTTGGTCCAACCAATTCTGGCTTCGGCCCAATCTTAGTTCTCGGACGTCCTCTTTTACGCGGTTCGGTAGCTTTGCTCGTTTTAGTCACAGCTTTCGACAAACCAAGCGTTTCTAACAAAGTGTGGACATGCGGGGCAGTGTGCACCCAGCCATCATCCTCTCTTTGCGGATCCTCTGGGGCGTCCTTACGTCTCCATGCGGAACTGAGATCATCCATCAAGTCTTTGAACGAGTTGTCGTCCAACAGACCAAGGTTTTCCGCTTTTTTAACCATACGGCTGGTGATGAGCGTTGCAATGAAATTGACAAACTGCATCCCGACGACAGAGTAGTCTGACTGCACATTTGTCCTGTCCAAGTCGTTAATACTCTTGTATTGCTTGAACACTAGCTCTAACAGCCACCTCTCAGAATAACAGGTATAGACAACTTCAGGAGGAAGGTCCACATCGGACTCGAACACAATTGTCCCAAATCGCTTTACTTTTTCACTGAAGTCTGCCACATCCAAGTTCTCGCCGTCCTTCTTTTGTTTCTGCAAAAACGCGGATTCCTCAGCAACACTTTTTTCGTGACAACGAAACGAATAGAGGTAGTGTCCATTAGGGAGTCCTACTTTTTTGTACAAAACCTTCTTTTCGATTCCTTGTAGCACGCCTTGGTAGTCATACATGTTGTTTGCTTCGATTTTCAGTGCATTCCGACGCAATGGTGTTAG
>OOCP01003785.1_pt1 | contig 10558 bp, 9 predicted proteins | sample 1671511 | NCBI WGS metagenome assembly OOCP01 (sample SAMN06348164, study PRJEB24527) | human gut metagenome | biome: human gut; feature: ankylosing spondylitis patient; material: feces | host: Homo sapiens | place: China | collected 2015-10 | reverse complement strand
GAGTCCAGAGGCAGAGCCTGTGGCGCCTCCCCATAAAAAATGCGACTGCCAGCGCAGCCGCATGATACGTTGGTCAGATGTAGTCGGAAATATAGGGGGCTTCATGCAGCAGCGCGTGGTCAAGACGGGCAATCGCTTCGTCAGAGCCTGTGATGCGCCCGATGCGCGCTAACTTCGCGGCGGTCTTGTAGCCGATGAGCAGGGTCGAGAGCGTCGCGATGCTCATGCGCAGCTCGTAGTCCGGGTCGCGGTCGGTCAGTGTGCAGTTCCCGCCCTCGAACCAGACGCGGAACGGGCGGTTGTTCCACGGCAGAAAGGCATCATCAATATCCAAATCGAAGCAGACGCCCTTTTCCTCCGGCGAACAGTGGTATAGATGTAGAAACTCTTCCACATCGACGATGCGCCCCATGATGTACGGGCGAATCATTTCGCGGATGTCGCCGTCATCCATCTCAAAGGCAATCGGCTCGTTGAAGTAGGAATTGCCGCGCACCTCGTCAATCATCGAGTCATGCGCGCGAATATACTCCCACAAGCCTTCATGCGCCTCACGGTTGATGTAGATCATTTCCTTGATGTGCATGATATCATCCTTGATGAGATAAACCATGTAGCCCATCGGGGTAGCGTGCTGGTCGTAGTAGACGGCAACGACGGTGTCATCTTCGTCCCAGCGCCAGTATTCCTCCCACGCCAGCGAGTTGCGGAACAAACACCCGTGGGTGCTGCTGGCAAAGCGCGTGTGGAGGTTCATAAAATCCTTGTTCTCCCAGTTGACACGGCGGACATAGCCGGGCGCTTTTGCCTTGGACGGGATTTGCCTGTCCTTGACGGTGAAGGAGATTTTGTTGGAGATGATTTCCCAGCCGAAGCGGCGGTAGAGCGGGATGGAGTAAGGGAACAGCATCCCGAAGGGCTGTTTGCGCTCCCGCATGTGTACCAGCGCTTGGTACATCAGGCGCTTCATGATGCCGCGCCCGGTGTATTCCGGGTAGGTGCAGACGCTGGTGACGAACCCGATGGGGTACACCGAGTCGTAGATATTCGCCTTCAAGGGGTAGACGGCAATCTGCGAAATGAGGGTTTCGCGGTCAAAACAGCCCAGCACGTCCGCGCGCTTGAGCACGGGGCACTTGGACTGCTTGATTTCCTCGTCCTTCCAGCCGGTGTCGAACAGTTCCTGCTCCGTCACCTGAAAGGCATAACGAAGCAGGGCGTTGTACTGGTCAAGGTCGTCGGTCGTCAGCGGTCGTATCTGATAGCCCTGCGGCAAATCCATGCTTTGTTCCATGTAGGGAAACACCTCCTGCGTTACACTGAAATTGTAACGCGAAACGCCGGTGAAGTCAAGGGGAAAAGCGCTGCCGGACTTTTTCAAAATGCGAAGGTTGCACAAATGCGCTTCCTATGCTATAATAAAATGTCCACGGAATGTTCATTAGCAGACATTCCGCGTTCAGACACTTTGCGAATATACCGGGGCGCGCAGGCTGCTCCGTTTTGAAACATTGCAGCAGGAGGTGAGCCGGCACTATGCCGGATACCATGTTCATGAAAGAACGAATGCTCATCACGGGCGGTCACGCGCTTCAGGGAACGGTACACATCAGCGGCGGTAAAAACACGGCGGTGGCGGTCATTCCCGCGACGCTGCTGTGCGACGAGCCCTGCACCATTGAGAATCTGCCGGATATTTCGGATGTTCATGCGCTGGTGGATATTCTTTGCAGCCTTGGCGCAAAGGTGAATTACGAGCCGAACCGCTTCATGACCGTTGACCCGCGCCCGGCGGAAGGCTGGCAGGTCTCCTACCGCGATTCGCAGCGCCTGCGCGCAAGCTACTACCTGCTGGGTGCGCTGCTGGGGCGGCGTGGTCAGGCGGAGGTATACCAGCCCGGCGGATGCGAAATCGGGTCGCGCCCGATTGACCAGCACCTCAAGGGCTTCCGGATGCTGGGCGCAGATGTAGAACAAATGGGCGGGCGCATCAAGGCGAAAGCGGATCTGCTGACGGGCACGGACGTTGTTTTTGACTGCGTATCTGTCGGCGCGACGATTAACGTGATGCTCGCCGCTGCCAAGGCACACGGCACGACCATTATTTACAATGCCGCCAAGGAGCCGCATGTCGTGGATTTGGCGAACTTCCTGAACTCGATGGGCGCGCGCGTCAAGGGCGCGGGCACGGATGTTATCCGCATCTTCGGGCGCGATTATCTCCACGGCGCAAACTACACCGTCATCCCTGACCAGATTGAGACGGGCACGCTGATGATTGCGGCGGCGGCGACGCACGGCGATGTGGAACTGACAGGCTGCATTCCGACGCATATGGAAGCGCTGTCGGCGAAGCTGCTGGAAATGGGCGCGCGCGTGACGGAATCCGACGATACCCTGCGTGTGCGCGGAACGCTGTGCGGCTACCGCGGCGTGAACATCAAGACGCAGGTGTATCCGGGCTTCCCGACTGACCTGCAGCAGCCGATGAGTACCCTGCTGACAACAGCGATGGGACAGTCCATCGTCCGCGAAACCATCTTTGAATCGCGGCTGAAACATCTGACCGAAATTGGGCATATGGGCGCACACGTTCAATTCGTGGACAACGCGACGGCGATTATCGAGGGTGTGCCGGAATTGTACGGCGCGCCCGTGACGGCGACCGACCTGCGCGCGGGCGCGGCGCTGGTGATTGCGGGCCTGATGGCGCGCGGCGTGACGGAAATCTACGAGCCGGAGTACATCGACCGCGGCTATGAGCATCTGGAGGACAAGCTGTGCTCGCTGGGCGCGGAAATCCGGCGCGAGAAGTTCGAGTGACGGGGTTCCGAAGGATGACCATGAACTGTTCAAAATTCATGGCTTCGGATATTGATATATGCCAGGCAGCATCACATCCCTTGCTGTTGGATGCGCTGACTGCGACGGCTCCATGAATCAGGCGCTTGGCTGCTGATTCCGTGGGACAACCTGCGTGCCTTCAAGTAAATTAGGATAGCAAAACAGCCGCAGAGCAAACAGGAGGTGTTGGCGATGCGGAATCCATTTGGCGTATTGGGATTGGAAGCGTCTGCCGACGCGGATCAGGTGCGCGCAGCATATCGCAAATTGGTAAAAACTTGCCATCCCGATAAATTTCAGGACGAAACGGAACGAAAAGCCGCGCAGGAAAAGATGATTACGCTGAATCTGGCGTATGAGGAAGCGATGAAGCTCGCGGTCAACCGGACGACGGCATCCGCTGCTTTCAACCGCGAACTTGACCAGCAGGATGCGCTGACACTGGCGGCAAAGATGCTCCGGCAGGACAATCCTGAAGCGGCACTGCGGCAGCTCCTGCGCGCATCTACCCGCGACAGCGCATGGTACGCCATGCAGGGAAAAGTCCTCATGGCGCTGGAACAGTATGAATCAGCGCACCAGTCCTACCGCGAGGCGATTCGCCGTGAACCGAACAACAACCTGTACCGGCAGGGGGCGCTGGACGCGGCGGTGGCGCTGAAAAAGTCGCGGACACCGTGGGGACGCATTCAGAAGCTGATTCGCCGCTGGAAAAAGGAACACGGAGGGGAAAAAAGATGAAAAGGCTGCTGCCGCTGCTGCTCTGCGCGGTACTGGCGCTGTTCTGCGCGACGACCGCACAGGCGGCCGGCGTGTCCATCACACTTACGGCATCGGAATACGCGCTGCATTATGCCTTTGATGCGGGCGCGCAAGACCCGTTCGTCATCCTCGAATACGCAACGCCCGCCGAAAAAGGCTGGATGATGCTGTACAGCGAGGACGGGCATTTTGAGGGCGATGTTTCCCTTGCCTACTCCGGCGCGGGCGGCAAAACGAGCGTTGCGCTGACCTCGGCGCGCACGACGGGCAGCATCGGCAAAGCATCGACGACGCTTCCGAAGGCTGCGGATTATCAGAAGCCGACCGGGAAAAGCAACGCGAAAGTGATGGATTTTGTGCTGACGGAAACGCCGGAAGGCTTCCACTATGCGTTCAACGCCATTGGCACGGACTATATGCTCCTCTACTGGCGAAGCAAGGAACAAACCGTCACCCAGCCGGTTTACCCGGACGAAAACGGGCATTACGAGGGCGACGTCGTCAGTGAATTGACCTTCGCGCGGACGCAGTTCACCGTGCAGGTGAAAAGCGGATCGGGCAGCATGAAGAAAGAAGCAACCGTGCGCAAGGGCTACCAGGCGCCGGAAGCGCCGCAGCGGCAGGAGGGGCGCTTGAGCGGCGTGACCGTCTGCATTGACGCGGGACATCAGGAAAACGGGCGCTTCGTCAATGAGCCGATTGGACCGGGGCTGACTGGCTCGACCAGCGGCAAGGGCGGCATGGCGCAGGGAACCAAGACGAATCGCCGCGAGAGCATCGTCTGCCTGGAAATTGGAATGCTCCTGCGCGACGAGCTGCTTCGGCAGGGCGCGAACGTCGTCATGACCCGCGAAGATCAAACGACGTTCCACACGAACATCGAACGCTGTGAAATCGCGGAAGCGGGCGGCGCGCAGATTATGCTCCGCCTGCACTGCAACAACTCCAGCAACCGCAGCAAGCGCGGCATACAGGTTTACGGCCCGTTGAACAGTGACTATGCCAAAGCGGTTGCGGATGCGGACACCTACCGCGAAATGGGGCAGAAGCTGCTGGACGCGATGAAAACGCGTGTCGGGATGACGCTGGCGAACTCCACGGGCATGGTGCGGCTGAACGACAACTATGTCGGCAACAACTGGGCGAAGATGATGTGCTTCCTTGTGGAGATGGGGTATTTATCGAATCCGGCGGAGGAATATCTGCTGGTGACGCCGGTGTATCAGCAATGGCTGGCGGAAGGCATGGCGGACGGGGTGTATGAGATTGCGGTCGCCCGCGGGTGGGTGCAAGCGCAGTAAGGAAAGGGATTTCGCCTCTGCGGAGGCGACAAGGGGGCTTTGCGGTCGCCCCCTTGACCCCTTCGCCCGTCGCCCTCCGGATGTTAGTATATGGCAGTGCTGCTTAGGAGAACGAAAGGCACACTAACTATATAACAGCTGCGATAAAAACCAACAAACATCAGTGGGGATGCGAAGGAGTCCAGAGGGCGATCGCAAAGCCCTCTGGTCGCTCCCGCAGGAGCGAAACCCTGTATAAACATGCGGACACGGCATGAGCGTGTCACCAACCGAATCGCGCGGAAGGGTCAAGGGAGGAACTCCCTTGTGGAAAGGAAAACGTATGAAACGGAAACTGCTGCTGATGCTGCTGTGCGCGGCGCTGGGATTGGGCGCGGCGCAGGCGGAGGTGTACCGGGTGGAGAACGAAGCGGATGTGCCGGCGGATTGGGCGGAGAAGGATACGCTGCGCCTGACCTGCATTGACACGAACCGCTCAGACGCGATGGTGCTGCAATCTGGCGGGGAAGCCATGATGGTGGACGGCGGCGAAGGGCGCTATCGCAAGCGCGTGTATGCGACGCTGGATGGATATGGCATCACGGAACTGAAGTATCTGCTCAACACGCACTGCGACGATGACCACCTGCACGGCTTCATCTACCTTATGTACTCCGATTTGTATCAGGTGGATGCGTTCCTGTCGCCCAACACCACGACGTATGTGGACGAAGAGGGCTACCATCAGCAGGCGGTCAAAGCGACGGGGACGAATTGACGCTGGGCAACGCAAAGCTGACGATTTTCCGCTGCCCTCTGCCGACGGGGCAGAACAACCGCAGTGCCGCCTGCATGGTGCAGTTCGGGGATTCGCGGGCGTTCCTGACCGGCGACATTGACAACGAGACGATGCAGTGGTACGCCGCGACGTATGGCGAAAAACTCCGCTGCGATATTCTCAAAGCGCCTCATCACGGGCTGGCGACGATTCCGGACAGCTTCGTGGAGCAGACACAGCCGCAGGTGCTGTTCGTCCCGAACCGCTCCGCCCTCAGCACAAAGGTGACGGCGGGCTGGGTGAAGAACCACATGCCGGGCGCGGCGCTCTACTTCTCCGGCGACGGCACGGTTACGATGCTGACCGACGGCACGGACTGGTATATCTGGCAAGAACCGAATTACGTCGACCCGCAATAAGGAGGGGCTGCTGATGAAACGCATGATGCGTCTGCTGTCGCTGGCGCTGTGCCTGATGCTGGTGCAGCAGACGGCGTTTGCCGCGATTCCGGAGGATTACGTTGTCCGCCACGGCGACCGCGAATCCAAAAAAATCGCGATCACGGTGGATGACGGCTGGAACATGGATGCTGTGTATAAAATCCACGAATTGAGCATTGAACTTGATTTCCCGGTGACGTGGTTTATCGTCGGCAAGCTGTTCTGCGCGGAAGACCGTGAACTGTGGGAAGACGCGCTGGCACACGGCGATGAGTTCGGCAGCCATACATGGAAGCACGCGCAATTGCTGGAATACTCCGAGTCCAGTGCGGATGCGCAGGTGCGCCTGTCGCAGGAGCGCGTGGACGAGGTGCTGGGCTATCACTATCCGCTGCGGCTGCTGCGCCCGCCGTTCGGGCACTATATGAACTCCGAGAAGAATTTCCTGCCGATTTTCTATGCGCACGGCGTGGAGAAGGTCGTCCTGTGGGATGTGGCGCAGACCGAACCTTATCAGGCGTTCCGCGATACCCAGAACGGCTCGATTTTGCTGTATCACGCGCGAATGGCGGACTATGAGTGCCTGAAAACGCTGATTCCCATGCTGCGCGACGCGGGATTCGAGTTCGTGACGGTTTCTGATTTGCTGGGGCTTGAACCGCTGGTGCTGGACAAGCCCGACGATGCGGAAGCGACTGATGCGCCCGAAGCGACAAAGCTCCCGGAAACGACGAAAGCGCCGGCAGTGACGAAAGCCCCGAAGCCGACGAATCCGCCGAAGCCGACGGAAGTGCCGGAAGCGACGGAAGTGCCGGAAGCGACGGAAGCGCCGAAGCCGACGGACGTGCCGAAGCCGACGGACGTGCCGAAGCCGACGGACGTGCCAGAAGCAACGGACGTGCCGGAAGCAACGGACGTGCCGAAGCCGACGGACATGCCGGAAGCGACGGACATGCCGAAGCCGACGGACGTGCCGAAGCCGACGGACGTGCCGAAGCCGACGGATGTGCCGGAAGTAACGAATCCGCCGGAAGTAACGGAATAAGCAAACAGCTCCCTGATGGCAGCAAAAATCTGCTTCATTGGGGAGCTGAATTTTTGTCTAAAAACGGAAATCTGTACATTTGTCGTATTATATAAAAACGGGTCAGGGGAATGTGCTTCCCTTGACCCGTTTTCGGTTACTTATCCGCCGGACGGTGCGTTGCTTCCCAATTGTCATAGTCATCCAGGAAACTGTATTCCTTTTCGCCGATTTTCCAGCCTGGCATGGTGTCCAGACTGACAGCGTGAATCGCGCTGAAGACGTTCTTCTCTACATCGGGGTTCGTCTCCCGAAGCGTTTTCAGCAGCTGCTTGATTTCCGCGCGCTTCGAGTTGCCGATGCCATCGCCGCTTTTGTCGCGCTCTTCGGTCAGGCGGCAGGCGCAGGCGATAAAGTGCAGGTCGTTGAAATCGCGCCAGGCGCAGATGTCCTCCTCATGGATGCAGTACATTGGGCGAATCAGCTCCATGCCGGGGAAATTGCGGCTGTGCAGCTTCGGCAGCATGGCCTGCAGCTGGGCGCCGTAGAACATCCCCATGACGGTCGTCTCCACAACATCGTTGAAGTGATGCCCGAGTGCGATTTTGTTGCAGCCCATTTCCTGCGCACGGTCGTAAAGGAAACCGCGGCGCATCCGGGCGCAGAGGTAGCAGGGATTTCGCTCGGCGATTTTCGTTGTCTCGAAAATGCTGCTGTCAAAAATGCGGATGGGGATTTCCATCAGGGCGGCATTGTCGATGATGCGCTGGCGGCGTTGCCCGCGTCCGCTGACGACGAGCTGCGCCGCCGTCTCATGGCGGTCAAGGCTGAGCGCCTGACCGAGCTCGGTCGTACCGAGGAAGCTGAGGAAGTCATCGCAGCGATGGCGGTTTTCGGCATTGTAGCCGGGATCCATGACGAGAAACTCCGTCTCGAAGGGAATGTCGGTGTGGCGCTGCAGCAGCTGCATCATTTTCGCCAGCAGCATGGAGTCCTTGCCGCCGGAGATGCACACAGCGATGTGGTCACCGGGAGCAATCATTTTGTACTGCTTGATGCCACGGACGAACGGCCGCCAGAGCGGCTTGCGGAAATCGGAGAGGATGCTGCGCTCGATGCGTGCAGCAGGGGATAGGGTACGCGGCATAGGGCGTACCTCCTTTGTCGAGTGAATTGGTGTGTTTACCGCGTCTATTGTAGCATACTTTCCTGCGTTTGTCATGGAGAAAATTCGCCGATACCGCATACTGTTTCCGGATCGTTCAGTCCTGTCCATCCTCATTTTTCTTCGGCGTGATGCGCGATAAGACTGGATTGCGATAATAACCATCGGGGTCAAGCTGCATGGTTTTCATAATCGCCGCCGCATCCAGTTCCGCATTGTCCAGCCCATCGTACATTTCAACAGGCTGACCGCCGCGGTTTGACCAAAGATGGCTGTGATTGTTCAATTCACAGAGGCGGTTCGCGAATGTTTCAAACTGCGGCTTGGTAAACTGAATGCCGGCTTCTTCAAGCAACTCCACATAGTAAGAAAATTGATCGCAGACAAACGACAGCAGAATCCCGCGCTGGATTTTTTCCATGATGCGCTGCAAATATGGCTTGTTTGCTTCTTCAGCAACTGCTTTTTTGCGCCACGCCGCCTTATAATCGTCATAATCCCAGTGGTCATCTTTTGTCCAGAATACAACCTCTGACAACGCCTTGCCGCACAGAGGCGTGCCGTCGGGCGCAGTGGTTTTGGCGTCCGGAGCGACATGGAGGTTTGCCAGAAAGAAGCGGAGAGAACGCGCTTCTGGCGTTTCCCAGAAAGAATTCGGGTCGGCATACGCATAGAACACATCGTGTGCGGGAACGACACAGGGCTTATCGTCCTGATAGCTCAGCAGCTTGTAATACTCATTCAAGCCCCAAATGTTCGGGTAAATCAGCATTCTATGAACCAGCTCGGCATCCTGAATGCTGATGGACGTCTCCTCTTCGTACAGGTCAGGCAGCAGCATGATGGCATAGGCATGCTTTTCAACGCGCACAATTTCCGCAAAGGAAAAGAAATCCTTGCGGAGAATCTTTTTCTTGGCAGTCAATTCCGGCTCAGCATGCTGAAAAAGCTCCCATGCGTGCCAGAGCGTCATCGTCCCATAAAGATTGGCACAGGCATCAAAGAAACGGTGGAGGAGGTCAAGGCGCGCTTGCCCTTCTGCGGTGCTGTTGTCAAGTCGATGATGGGTGTCGATGGCAAGCCGTGTGTATAGGCGCGAGAGTTCTGTTTTGCTGACGGGTTTGGGCATTTTGACGCTCATGCGGATTCCTCCCTTCAAGCGGAAAAAAACTGCTTTTATCAGCTATTATAACACGAAATCACGATGGGGGCAAAGAGAATTTTCTTTTTTGCAAAAGCGGTGGAAAATGCGGATTTTCCCTTGACGGACAGGGCAAATTTTGCTACAATAGACCTTTGGCTGAGGGGCATTTTCCTCTCGGCTTCATAGGGAACTGATACTATTTCTGGATTCACCTGCGCCATTTGCTTGCGCCTTTTCATCCGGAAATAGTATGAATACGGAAAGGAAAGCAACATGTCAGAAAAACAGGAACAGCAGAACACGGAACGCAGCCGGATGCTGGGCACGATGGAGATGCGCAAGCTCGTGCCGACGGTGTCCGTGCCGATTATGGTGTCGATGCTGGTGCAGGCACTGTATAATATCGTCGATGGGATTTTCGTCGGGCAGTATTCGCCTGATGCGCTGACGGCGGTCAACCTCGCTATGCCGATGCAGATGCTGATGATTGCCGTTTCGACCGGCATGGGTACGGGCATCAACAGCTTGATTTCACGCCGGCTTGGCGAAAAGCGCCCGCATGATGCGCGCGATGCCGCCCGCCACGGCATCCTGATTGAGGTCGTCGGCTGGCTGCTGTTCGTTATCGTGGGGCTGTTCTTCGCCCGCATGTATATCGGCATGACGAACCCGAAGGCGGAAGTGCTGGAAATGGGCACACTGTACCTGCGCATCGTCTGCACGCTCAGCTTGGGGCAGTTCATGTCCATTTGCTTTGAACGCATGATGCAGGCGACGGGCAACACAACGCTGTCGATGATTACCCAGCTGTCCGGCGCGGTGACGAACATCATCCTTGACCCGATTCTGATTTTCAGCTGCCAAATGGGTATCGCCGGCGCGGCGATTGCGACGGTTATCGGTCAGGTCGTGAGCTGCACCGTTGGGTTCGTCCTGAATCAGTGGAAAAATCGGGAACTGCGCCTGACGCATGAGGGCTTCCGTTTCGACTGGAAGACGGTGCAGAATATCCTCGTCGTTGGCATTCCGTCCACCATCATGCAGGCGATTTCCTCCGTCTGCACAACGCTGATGAACATGATTCTGGCAGGTTTTGGCGATATTTATGTGAACGTTCTGGG
>OOCP01003782.1_pt1 | contig 10569 bp, 7 predicted proteins | sample 1671511 | NCBI WGS metagenome assembly OOCP01 (sample SAMN06348164, study PRJEB24527) | human gut metagenome | biome: human gut; feature: ankylosing spondylitis patient; material: feces | host: Homo sapiens | place: China | collected 2015-10 | reverse complement strand
AAAGTAGCATAGCCAAAAGAAAATATAGCAGAACTTAAAATATAAATGAGGTTGTGCCAACGTTTTGACACAACCTCTTATTGAGGTTCCTGGCGGATTCGAACCGCCGTACACGGTTTTGCAGACCGCTGACTAAGCCACTCATCCAAGGAACCAATCTTTCTCGTTTGCGGTTGCAAAGGTAGTCATTTTTTTGAAACTACCAACTATCAACAGCATTTTTTCTTTATTTCTTTTTTACCGTCACTGCATTCCGAGCGTTTCTTTTCGTACAATTGCTTTAATTCACAGCCTGTTGCACAATTCTCGCAAGGATTACGCTTTTCTCTTACTTTCATGAAAAAAGCATAAACACGCTGTCCGATACGGACGATACACAACAATAAAATGAGAGCTACCGCCCAATTTTGCCAATTACTCATCCAAACAGCCCCCCTATCTGATAAATTGCAAAGGACACCACCCATGCAAGGACAGTAGTGTACACCGCTGCAAACAAAGCCCATTTCCAACTGCCCGATTCTCCTTTAATGGCCGCTAAGGTGGCGATGCACGGGAAATATATCAATACAAACACCATATAGCCAAAAGCCACCAATGGAGTAATTGGAATCCGTTCGCCCAAGCTCACCGCATCGGCTTCGGCATCATCTGCATACAGAACTCCCAGCGTACTTACCACCAGTTCCTTGGCCCCTACACCGGAAAGGATACCGACACCCAGTTTCCAATCAAAACCTAACGGCGCTATCACCGGTTCCACAGCCTTGCCTATTCTGCCGATATACGAGTTTTCCTGCTGCTCGGCCACATCCTGATATGCATCGTGGTCCGGATAATACCCCAACGCCCATATCACAATGGAAGCCACCATGATGATACCTCCCATTTTGCGCAGATATTGCGCGCCTTTCTCCCAAGTATGGCGAAAAATGGACTTCGACGTCGGTATGCGGTAAGGAGGAAGCTCCATAACAAACGGCGTGTCATCTCCCTTTACCAGAAAGCGACAGAAAAGCCGTGCCATAACCACAGCCAGTAAAATGCCGATAGCATAGATTATCAGCAATACCAAACTGGCATTGTTCGGGAAAAACGCCCCCACCAACAGCAAATAAATAGGCAAACGTGCACTGCACGACATCAGCGGATTGATAAGCATGGTCACCAGTCGGCTCTTCCGGTTTTCAATAGTACGCGAGGCCATAATAGCCGGTACATTGCAACCGAATCCCATAATCAGAGGGATAAAGGACTTGCCGTGTAGTCCCATCTTATGCATTATCTTATCCATGATAAAGGCGGCACGCGCCATATATCCGGAATCCTCCATCAAAGATATGAAGAAATATAGAATCAAGATATTGGGCAAAAAGACAATCACCCCGCCTACACCGCCGATAATGCCGTCCACCAACAAATCCTTCAGCGGCCCTTCAGACATATTGTCACGCACCAGACTGCCCAACGCACCTACCAGCCATTCAATGCCCTGCATGGGATAATCTCCCAAGATGAATGTTCCTTCAAACATCAGATACAGGAACAGAAAAAAGATGGGATACCCCCATACGCGATGCGTCACAATGGAATCTATCACACGCGTTGTACGTGCCGTATCCTCTTGCTTGTCCACATAGGTTTCGCGAAGCGCGCCGGCGATAAAACCGTATTTGGCATCTGTAATGGCCTGCTCGCTATCTTCGTTTATTGCATTGCGCAGGCGTTGTACTTCACGGTTACGGACTTCAATAATATCCTTCCCATTGGGAAACTCCTGTACGGTCTTCTCCAAATCCTCGTCATTCTCCAGCAACTTAATAGCAAGAAAGCGCGTGGAGTATTTATACCGTATATTCTCGTTGACACTGATTATGCGTTTCACCTCTTCAATGCTCCGCTCCAATTCCGGCCCGTGATTGATGTGGATGTGGCGGTAGAAGCCTGCCGGATGCTCTTTCTCCTCCTTGTGAGTGCCAAAATCGTGGTCGGGTACATACTCCTTGTGCCAGTTGCGCAAATCATTCAGGATTTCGGCACGTATCTTACCTTTTTTATCCAGAAAATCACCACCCTCGTAAATACCGATGATAATATGGAAAAGCTGTTCTATGCCTTTTCCGGTGCGGCTGATGGTAGGCAGCATCGGCACGCCAAACAACTGACCGAGTTTTACGTAATCCAACGTGTTCCCGCTTGCTTCCAGTTCGTCGTACATGTTAAGCGCAATAACCATGCGCACGTTCATGTCAATTAACTGGGTGGTGAGATACAGGTTCCGCTCCAGATTGGAAGAGTCCACCACATTAATAATGATATCCGGAGTTTCGTTGATGATGTGATGGCGCACATAAATCTCTTCGGGAGAATAGGCAGAGAGCGAATAAGTGCCAGGCAAGTCGACAATGCGGAAATGATACCCCTGAAAGTCAAAATACCCCTCTTTAGCATCTACGGTGACACCGCTGTAATTACCCACATGCTCGTGCGAACCCGAGGCGATGTTGAAAAGGGATGTCTTGCCGCAATTGGGATTACCCACCAAAGCGACATTGATGGTGCGGCGTTTTCCCAAAGCGATACGTTTCAGTTCCTCTTCGTCCAAACGCATATCTTCGCTCCATCCCTCGTGATAGTCGAGCTGCACGGACTCCCGACACATTTCCTTTTCACCGACAATCTCAATCATCTCAGCTTCCTGACGCCGTAAAGAGATTTCATATCCCATCACCTTATACTTGATGGGGTCTTTCAGAGGGGCGTTCAGCAACACCTCAACGGTTTTCCCCTTGATAAATCCCATTTCCACGATTCGCTTACGGAAACCTCCGTGTCCCAGCACTTTAACGATTACTCCCTTCTCACCGGTTTTCAATTCGGACAAACGCATAGTTTTCTGCCTTTTTTATTTTTGCCGCAAAGATAAAGGATAAGTCCGTATAGCGCAAATAATTTAGAATGTTTTTAAATAAGAGACATCAAAGAGAGCCGATTCTGCATTGTAAGCAAGCTGACAACGGTCTGCCAAAGTAACCTTTCGGCACGGAAGTAACAAAATCCGGGAAGAAACATGTATATTTGCCGCTATGGAAAAGGAAAAAGTAGCACAATATATCAACCGGAAACAGCTTTTGCAACCGACAGACAAGGTACTTGTCGCCCTAAGCGGCGGTGCGGATTCCGTCGCTTTATTACGACTGTTGCAAGCGTCGGGCTACGACTGCGAAGCTGCGCACTGTAATTTTCACCTGCGAGGTGCAGAATCCGACAGAGATGAGGCATTTGTCCGCCAACTGTGCGTAAAACAACAAGTGCCGCTACACACCGTCCACTTCGACACCGCGCGCACTGCCGAAGAACGGCATATCTCCATTGAAATGGCTGCACGCGAACTGCGTTACGGATGGTTTGAGGAAATACGGCAGAAAATCAATGCCGACGCCATTGCCGTAGCCCATCACCAGGACGACAGCGTGGAAACCCTCCTGCTGAACCTGATACGTGGTACGGGCATCAACGGGTTACGGGGAATACGCCCCAAAAACGGGCACATCGTACGTCCGCTGCTTTGCCTGGAACGCAAAGAAATCATCAGTTATCTGAACCGCATAGGGCAGGATTACGTAACGGACAGCACCAATCTGCTGGATGAATACACTCGTAACAAAATACGCTTGAACCTGTTGCCCATGATGCAGGAAATCAACCCGTCCGTCAAAGAAAGCATTCTCAATACCGCCGAGCATCTGGATAGCGCATCCGCCATATATAAACAAGGGATAAACGACGGCATAAAACGGGTGCGGACAGCAGAAGGCATCTGCATCGAGAGACTGATGCAGGAACCGGCCCCCGCAACATTACTATTTGAAATCCTATACCCGCTCGGCTTTAACACCGCCCAAATCGGAGACATATACCGTTCGCTGGAAGGACAGCCGGGAAAAATCTTCACTTCGGAACATTGGTGCATTGTGAAAGACCGCGAATATCTGCTGATTGAAGCACACCGACAACCCATACAACCCGCACTGGCAATGGAAGAGTATGCCTTTACCCCAGACTTTGTCATTCCCCGCGACAAGAACACTGCCTGCTTTGATGCGGACAAACTGACACATCCTCTCCTTCTGCGCCCCTGGCGACAAGGAGACTCTTTTATTCCATTCGGCATGAAAGGCCGGAAAAAAGTAAGCGACTATATGACCGACCGGAAGTTCTCCCTTTTGCGCAAAGAGCAGCAATGGGTATTATGTTGCGGCGAAGAGATTATCTGGCTGATAGGTGAAAGAACGGACAACCGTTTCCGCATCGATGCCTCTACAAAACAGGTACTCACAGTCCGGCTTCTTCCCGCTGGGGACAGTCCTGCCACACCCTAAGACCCAAGCGGTATAACTCTGCATCCGAAGAATACCCCATTATCCATTTCATCTTTAGGTTAGAGATACAGAACTTTAACCTAAAAACGGCTCTCTCCAGCCTAAAGACACCCATCTTCAGGCCGGAGATAAAGTTCTTCTCCTATATTTACCGGCTTCTTACCTGAAGAGAACATCTATCCTCTCCGACAAGAATCCTTCTCCTTAAGAACCTGCTTAAATCGTCTTCAGCACTCCTTGTTTGAAGATATTTTTCTATTTTTATTCGTCACATACCCCGTTATGCTTCTTATAAAACAAAAAACAGACCGAATAGAGCTTCAAAAGAAGCAGAAAATACTCTTTGAACTTTATGCCCGTGTCAGAATCTACTTACAAGATAATCCTATTTTCCTTCTGCTTCTTAAAGCAATCGGCAAGCAAGGCGGCAAACGGCGTATCAAAAGTACGGGCCTTTTGCGGACACCCTTTTACACAAGCACAGCAGCGAATACACTTTTCCACATCGGTACTACATTCATCGCCCTTCGCGATAGCGCCTGCCGGACAATGCTTCACACAGTATCCGCAATGGTTGCAAAGTTCTGCGTTGACAGCCGGAATGCGCGGCATAGGAACTCCGCTTTTGCGTAGTTTCACCACCTTCCGCAAGAAACGGAATAACGGAAAAAATGCCTGACGGGGACGTTGAATACGGTTGACGTCAACGGCATAGAGCTTATCCATGTCGGCTGCCGCTTCGATTTTAGTCCGTATCTTAACGCCGAAAGTTTCTGCAAACTGCAAGTCATCTGCATCCGGCCGCCCTGCAGCTATGGGATTTTGCTGCGTACTGTACGAATGCTCGCCTACAAACGTAGCACCGGCAATCACTTTAAATCCTCTGTCCGATGCAAATGCGTCCAACTCCACCAATGCTTTTTCATAGGCACGGTTACCATACACAGCAACCAGCACCGCCGGAGCGCCGGAAGCATGAACGTCTTTCATCCGCTCCAATGCCGGGGGTGCCACCTTCCCGCCATAGACGGGGACGGTTATCACCGTCAAGGTGTTTTCAGGAATTTCCAATTTGCCAGCCGGGTGGAAAGTAAGGTCTGTCCGGGTAACATCGGAAATGCCCGTACCGCGAACAATCGCCTCGCCCACTTGTTTAGAGGTATGGGTAGGCGAAAAAGTAATCAAACGAACTGTATATATATTCATAAATCTGTTTCTTATATAATAATGAAACAAAGATAGACTTTTAAAATTAAAAAAAAGACGATTTATTTATGAAACCAAAAATTATTATTACCTTTGTGCCGTTGAAACATTCTGCAACTCCTTACTGAGGTGAGGATTGTTAGTCAGATTTCCGGTTCAATAACAAATATCCCTATTAAATCATAATTTACAAAAGGTAGACTTACCGATATAAGTAAAAACCATTCACACATATACTATATGTATAATATCATTCAATTAAACGACAAAAATTTGTCGGAACTGCAAGCTATTGCCCAAGAACTGGGTATCAAAAAAACAGACTCTCTCAAAAAAGAAGAACTCGTTTACAAGATACTTGACGAACAAGCCATTGCTGGAGCAACCAAGAAAGTAGCAGCCGACAAATTAAAAGAAGAACGTAAAGGGGACAAGCAAAAACGTTCTCGCGTAACGGTCAAGAAAGAAGCAGCGGACAAGGTATTCACAGCCAATAAGAACGGTGAACTCACAAAAGGGAAAACCGAAGAAGCACCTGCCGTACAAGCCTCCGTACAAGCAGTAGAGGTGGCTAAAGAGCCGACCGTAGCCGCAACTCCCGCAGCAGAGACTGAAGTTCCCAAACGCAAACCGGGACGTCCTCGCAAAGTAAAACAAGAAGCGGCTCCCGCAGCGGAAACACCTAAAACCGTTCCGGCAGAAACTAAAGTAGAAACTACAGAGCCGAAAAAAGCAGAACCCAAGAAAGTTGTTGCAGCCCCCCAGCCTACACCGGATGAAAGTCCTGTCTTGCCGGAAGCAGAGGATGACTTTATCCCCATCGAGGATTTGCCAACCGAAAAAATAGAACTGCCGTCAGAGCTCATCGGCAAATTCGAAGCCACCAAAGCAGAAACTCCTGTTCCTGCAACAGAGCAACCGCAACAACGCTCCCGTCTTCGCCTCCGCGATAACAATACGCCATACAACAACAATCGTAACAATAACAACCAGCGTCCTGCACAACAGCAGCAACGTCCTGCACAACAACAGAACAACAATGAGAATTATGTTGCTCCCGAACGCAAGCCGGCAATAGAACGTGAAAAGGCGTACGAATTCGACGATATACTCACAGGAACCGGCGTATTGGAAATCATGCAGGACGGTTATGGATTCCTGCGCTCATCCGATTATAACTACCTTTCTTCTCCCGATGATATTTACGTTTCACAATCACAAATCAAGCTGTTCGGCCTGAAGACCGGTGATGTAGTGGAAGGTGTTATCCGTCCACCCAAGGAAGGAGAGAAATATTTCCCACTGGTAAAAGTATCCAAGATTAACGGACGTGACCCGGCTTTTGTACGCGACCGTGTACCGTTCGAACATCTCACCCCGCTCTTCCCGGACGAGAAATTCAAACTTTGCAAAGGCGGATATTCCGACTCCCTGTCTGCCCGCGTAGTAGACCTCTTTGCGCCCATTGGTAAAGGCCAGCGCGCACTAATCGTAGCACAGCCCAAAACGGGTAAGACTATTCTGATGAAGGACATTGCCAACGCCATTGCAGCCAACCACCCGGAAGTGTACATGATTATGCTATTGATTGATGAACGTCCGGAAGAAGTTACCGACATGGCCCGTACCGTAAATGCAGAGGTTATTGCCTCTACTTTCGACGAACCGGCAGAACGTCACGTGAAAATAGCAGGCATTGTTTTGGAGAAGGCCAAAAGAATGGTAGAATGCGGACATGACGTTGTTATCTTCCTTGACTCCATAACACGTTTGGCACGTGCCTACAATACTGTTTCCCCGGCTTCGGGTAAAGTATTGTCCGGAGGTGTGGACGCCAACGCACTGCACAAGCCGAAACGCTTCTTCGGTGCTGCCCGCAACATTGAAGGTGGTGGTTCGCTGACCATCCTTGCTACGGCGCTTATAGATACCGGTTCCAAAATGGACGAAGTGATCTTTGAAGAGTTCAAAGGTACTGGTAATATGGAACTGAAACTCGACCGCAACCTGTCCAACAAGCGCATCTTCCCGGCTGTCAATATCGTTGCTTCCAGCACTCGTCGCGATGACTTGCTGCAAGACAAGCAAACGCTGGATCGCATGTGGATTCTCCGCAAGTATCTTGCCGATATGAACCCGATAGAGGCAATGGACTTCGTAAAAGACCGTTTGGAAAAAACCAAAGACAACGATGAATTCCTGATGAGCATGAACGGTTAAATGCCTACACGGAAAAGAACCAACTAAGATATAAAAGCAAATATTTGAAAAAGAGCGGAATAGCATAAGACATTCCGCTCTTTTTCAATATTATTATATAATAAAAAGCAAAAGCATAGAGAATAAGCATGATTTCAGTCTTCCCGTCAGTTGGAACGGAATATTTTATGCTTCAGGGCAATCTGCCGCAAAACCGTAATAATATTCTGTCCTTAAAAGAAGGCAGTTACAGGTATTTTTTGTACTTTTGCGCCTCAATAAGAGTAATTTGTAATTTAGTAATTGTAATTAGATACTATGTTCGATAATTTAAGCGAGAGACTTGAGAGGTCGTTTAAAATTTTGAAGGGTGAAGGTAAAATCACCGAAATTAATGTAGCGGAAACGCTGAAAGACGTGCGTAAAGCACTTTTGGATGCAGACGTAAACTATAAGGTTGCCAAGAGTTTTACTGATACCGTTAAGGAAAAAGCTTTAGGACAAAACGTGCTGACAGCTGTAAAACCCAGCCAGTTAATGGTAAAAATCGTACACGATGAGTTAACACAACTCATGGGTGGCGAAACTGCGGAAATCAATATTGATTCCAAACCGGCTGTTATTTTGATGTCCGGTCTGCAAGGTTCCGGTAAGACTACTTTCTCCGGAAAGTTGGCACGCATGCTGAAAACCAAAAAGAACCGGAAGCCCTTATTGGTGGCTTGCGACGTTTACCGCCCCGCCGCTATCGAACAGTTGCGCGTACTGGCAGAGCAGATCGAAGTGCCCATGTATTCCGAACCTGATAGCAAAGACCCAGTGAGCATAGCCCAAAACGCCATACAGGAAGCTAAAGCCAAAGGATATGACCTCGTAATCGTCGATACAGCCGGTCGTCTGGCCGTAGACGAAGAGATGATGAACGAAATCGCCGCCATCAAATCCGCCATCAATCCGAATGAAATCTTGTTCGTAGTGGATTCCATGACCGGACAGGATGCCGTAAACACAGCCAAAGAATTCAACGAACGTCTGGACTTCAATGGTGTGGTATTGACCAAGTTGGACGGTGACACTCGCGGTGGTGCCGCCCTTTCTATCCGTACTGTAGTAAACAAGCCTATCAAGTTTGTAGGAACCGGCGAAAAGCTGGACGCTATCGACCAATTCCACCCTGCCCGTATGGCAGACCGTATTCTAGGTATGGGCGACATCGTGTCATTGGTAGAGCGTGCACAAGAACAATATGATGAAGAAGAAGCCAAACGTCTGCAAAAGAAAATTGCGAAGAACCAGTTTGACTTCAACGACTTCCTGAGCCAGATTGCACAAATCAAAAAAATGGGTAACTTGAAAGAACTCGCTTCCATGATACCGGGGGTAGGCAAAGCTATCAAGGATATCGATATTGACGACAATGCTTTCAAAAGCATCGAAGCGATTATCTACTCCATGACTCCGGAAGAACGCAGCAACCCGGCCATCCTAAACGGCTCGCGCCGCCAGCGTATCGCCAAAGGTAGCGGCACGAACATTCAGGAAGTAAACCGTTTGCTGAAACAGTTCGACCAGACCCGTAAAATGATGAAAATGGTGACCGGCAGCAAAATGGGCAAGATGATGCCGAAACTGAAACGATAAGAAAGAAAAATATCCCGCATATAAATCCCGCTAATTTCATAGTTCGAATGAAGTCAGCGGGATTTTTGCTTTATTCGGTTATTTGACCTATTTTTGCGAATAATGCCATGTAAATAATAACCAATACAATAATATTGAATATGACACTAATTGACGGAAAAGCAATTTCCGAACAGGTAAAACAGGAAATTGCAACAGAAGTAGCTGAGATAGTGGCGCGCGGCGGAAAACGCCCGCATTTAGCAGCTATCCTTGTAGGACACGACGGTGGCAGCGAAACCTATGTAGCAGCCAAAGTAAAAGCTTGTGAAGCATGCGGATTCAAGTCCTCGCTCATTCGTTATGAGACAGATGTAACGGAAGAAGAGCTGCTGGCAAAAGTGCGCGAACTGAATGAGGATGCAGATGTAGACGGTTTTATCGTCCAGCTGCCTTTGCCAAAACATATATCGGAACAAAAAGTGATTGAAACAATCGACTACCGCAAGGATGTGGATGGCTTCCATCCTATCAATGTAGGACGTATGTCCATAGGATTGCCTTGTTACGTTTCCGCAACTCCTAACGGAATTCTCGAATTGCTGAAAAGATACAAAATAGAAACTTCCGGAAAGAAATGCGTTGTACTGGGGCGCAGCAATATCGTAGGCAAGCCCATGGCTGCCCTAATGATGCAAAAGGCTTATCCCGGTGACGCCACAGTAACCGTTTGCCACAGCCGCAGTAAAGACCTGGTAAAAGAGTGCCAAGAAGCCGATATTATCATCGCAGCTATGGGACAACCTAACTTTGTAAAAGCGGAAATGGTGAAAGAAGGCGCAGTTGTCATTGACGTAGGTACTACCCGTGTACCGGACGCAACCAGAAAATCCGGTTTCAAGCTGACCGGTGATGTCAAGTTCGATGAAGTAGCTCCCAAATGTTCATTCATCACTCCCGTACCTGGTGGTGTAGGTCCCATGACCATTGTCTCTTTAATGAAGAATACATTGTTGGCAGGCAAGAAAGCTATTTATCAATAATAAGGATGATGAAAGCGCTCATCTCCCTTATCTTTCTACTATATGAGGTTGTGTCAAAACGTTGGCACAACCTCATTTATATTTTAAGTTCTGCTATATTTTCTTTTGGCTATGCTACT
>OOCP01003773.1_pt1 | contig 10601 bp, 7 predicted proteins | sample 1671511 | NCBI WGS metagenome assembly OOCP01 (sample SAMN06348164, study PRJEB24527) | human gut metagenome | biome: human gut; feature: ankylosing spondylitis patient; material: feces | host: Homo sapiens | place: China | collected 2015-10 | reverse complement strand
TCCATTAGCCAAACTTCAGCTTCGGATTTGGATATTTGGATCTGCCATCAAGATGATTTATCTGAACAAGATCAGCAACGTTTGGTAGAAAAAACGAAGAAAATCAGCCTATGGGCATCCACATTTCATGTGGAAATGCATTTTTATTTGATGACGCAAAAACGCTTCCGTAATGAGCGTTATTCCGATCCATTAACCAAAGAAAATAGCGGTTCTGCTCAATATATGTTGCTGTTGGAAGAATTTTATCGTTCTGCTGTACGCCTTTCGGGCAAGCCATTATTGTGGCTCCACTTGTGGGTGGAAGATGAAAAACAATATGAAGCCGAAGTTTCGCGTTTAGTGGAAGCTGGTGAACTTGATCCAAATGATTGGGTGGATTTTGGTGGATTGGGGCAATTCTCTGCCAGTGAATATTTTGGCGCGAGCTTATGGCAACTATATAAAGGTATTGATTCACCGTATAAATCGGTGATGAAAATCTTATTATTGGAAACCTATGCCCAAGAATACCCAAATGCCCATTTAATTGCTCGTCAATTTAAAGAAGATTTACTGTCCGGTCGTAGTACCGCTGCGCACCATTTTGACCCTTATATCGCGATTCTAGAGAGAATTAGTCAATATTTGACCGCACATTCAGAATTTAAGCGTCTTGATTTTGTCCGTTCTTGTTTTTATGTGAAAGCCACAGAAGACTTTGCGTTATATCACGCGTCAAACTGGCGTATTTCTTATATGAAAATGATGGCTCAAGAATGGGGCTGGTCAAAAGAACGCATTGAAGAATTGGATCAACGTCCAAATTGGAAAGTCAAACGGGTGAAAGAAAGTCACACTAATTTAGTGACCTTCTTAATGATGAGTTATCGAAATCTAGTGGATTTTGCACGCAAACATAAAATTAATTCTAGCGTGATTCCGCAAGATATTACGGTGCTTTCTCGCAAACTTTATACAGCCTTTGAAGAATTGCCGGGTAAAATTACGTTACTAAACTCACAAATTTCCCATAACTTAACAGAAGAACACCTCACGTTCATCGAAGTTCACGGCAATAAGCGCTTTAAAGATGGGTGGTATATGGTTAATCAGCCTCCACACCACATTATGTTCTCGAAAGAACGTGTGATTGAATACGGTGAAAGTTTAAATCAAGTTGTCGCATGGGCTTATTTTAATCGCTTATTGACGGCTGAAACCCATTTGCACTTAATCAGCCAAAATATCGACCAACTGACTTTACGTAATTTTGTGGCTGATTTGCGGTTATTTTTCCCGCATACAAATAGCCAAGTTCCGACAAATGAGGCACTTTCTTCGCAGTGCGAAATCTGTGATTTGTTTATTGCGGTGAATTTGGTGAATGACCCAACCGCACAAGTCGAAGAGCTTAAATCAAATATTTCGCCAAGTGATTTATTCAGTTTTGGTCAGTTAGAACAGAGTTTGGTAGGAAGCATTGATTTCACTTACCGTAATGTGTGGAATGAAATTCGGACTTTACATTTTGAAGGACAAAATGCGATTTTGCTTGCCTTAAAAGTGCTTTCTAATAAAATTGATCAAGGTGTGAATCAGCCTCGTTCTGTACAGGTTTTCTGTTACAGTAAACACTACAACCGCACATTACGAAACTTGGTGAGCATACTTGTAAACCGTTGTATCAGTATTCAATTAGGCGATAGTCGCCCAACAACGCACTCCCGTTTACGTGTGGCAGGGAAAAACTGGCAATTTTTCTTTGAAGAAAAAGGGATCAGTTTGCAACCTATTGAGGGTGGAAAAGAAAGTGCGGTCAATTTTGAGGACGTTTTGCCAACTCAGTTGGAAGAAAAAGAAATTATTCCGGAAGCCCGTCGGTATCCGCCTGAAATTGATTTGTTTGCCAGTGAAGGTTTTTTACAATTCTTCTTTGAAGATAATGCCGATAATAGCTTTAACGTTTATTTATTAGATGAAAAGAATCGTCTCGAAATTTATCGTCAATGTGAAGGTTCAAAAGATGATAAAGTGCGTGAAGTGAATCAGATTTATCAATCACTCGGCTCGAAAGATTGTAAAAATCCGTATAAAATGGTGCAACGGAATTTTAATTACCCGCAATTTTATCAATTGCATCCGACAGAAAGTGGCATGCGTATTATGCCGTTCAAATTTAAAAGCAAAAGGACTTACGAATAGCTAAATCAAAAAGCATTGTTTGAGATAAATCAAATTTATCTGCAAATTAAAATTATGCATTGGAAGATAGGCAAAATCCCGATAGAATCTCTCGTTCGAAAATCTATTGAGAAATAATCTAAGGCTGTGGATGTTTTCGCCTTCAGGCGATAGAATGTTCGTCCGCTTATCTCTTGGAGAATATTATGCAAGAAAAGTTAAAAGTATTAATTATCGACGACCATCCATTAATGCGTCGTGGTATCAAACAATTAGTTGAATTAGAAGAGAATTTTGAAGTCGTTGCTGATGTAGGAAGCGGTACAGAAGGCACTTCCATTGCGATTCAAGAATCCCCAGATTTAATCATTTTAGATCTGAATATGAAAGGTCTTTCTGGTTTAGACACACTCAAAGGCCTGCGTGCAGAAGGTGTTGATGCGCGAATTTTGATCTTAACCGTGTCTGATGCAAAAAATGATATTTTCACTCTCATCGATGCGGGTGCAGATGGCTATCTATTGAAAGATACTGAGCCAGATGTGCTACTTGAGCAAATTAAACGTATTGCACAAGGTGAAGTGATTTTAAGTGATTCGATTAAAAATCTTCTTTTAGAACGCAAACATACCGTTGATCCAATGGATTCACTTACCGATCGTGAAATGGATGTATTACGTTTAATCGCAACAGGTTTATCCAACAAACAAATTGCAGGCCAGCTTTTCATTTCTGAAGAAACGGTTAAAGTACATATTCGTAACTTACTTCGTAAACTTAACGTTCACTCACGCGTTGCAGCAACCGTCTTGTTCTTTGAACGAAATGGTCGATAGGTAAGTTTCAAACGATAAAAAAGAGCGGTTAGAAAACCGCTCTTTTTGTTATCTCGGCACGCCCCGTAATAAAGGGATTGGCTCAAAAGGTGCAACCGAAGTTGGCGCAGGAATATCATTAAAAATTAAGATAAATGGTTTAGGTGGCAAGATTTTTTCATTTCGCCACAAGCTTCCCATGCCGACTAATTGAATATCATCAGGTAAATTTTTTATTCCCGCTTTTAATACGGCTACGGTATTTGGACGAGGGTGTCCAATCGCAATAGCCGTGCCATGTTTGCGTGCATATTGAATCGCACTTTGAAATTGGCGTTGCACATCCGCTAAATTATCACTGTCATCTAAAAAAACATGGCGATCTAATACATGTACGCCTTGTTCTTTTGCTATTTTGCCCGCGACTGATTTTCCGATAGTACGGCTATCTAAAAAGAATAAATGCTGCTCGCGAAGTGCGGTCATTAAATAAGTCATTAATGTGGAATCGGCCGTAGCTGCACTGCCCATATGATTATTCATTCCAATGGCATTTGGCACAATAGATTTAGCTTTTTTTACTCGCTCATTCACTTGCGCTTCGGACAAGCCTAAAGTCAAACCACCTTCCTCAATTTTAATATTGCTGACCGGCTGCATCGGCATATGAATAAGAATATCGTGATTTTGCGCTTTCGCTTGTTGATTGCGAATTTTGGCATAGGGCGCAGCGGGAATGATGGCGACAGAGATTTCCTTTGGCATCGCTAAAATTTCCGAATCTTCTTTCGGATGATAGCCAATGTCATCAATTACAATGGCTAGCTTACCTTGTGCAAAACTAAAAGCAGAGAAAAGTGCGGTTGAAAAAATAATCGTATTTTTGACCGCACTTTGAAAGAATGTTGTCATTATTTAATCCACCCAGCTGGATTCACAGGCACCCCTTTACGGCTGATACCAAAATAAAGCGCTGGTTTAGAGAGTTCACCTGTATTCCCCACTTGTGCAATGGTTTGTCCCGCAGACACCAGCTGACCTTGTTTCACAAATACCGCTTGGTTGAAACCATACAAACTCAAGTCGCTGTCGCCATGTTTTACAATCACCATATAACCATAGCCATTAAGATGGCCGGCAAGAATAACACGACCACTTGCAATGGCTTTTACCGCTGTCCCCGTTGGAGCACCGATAACCATGCCTTTCCAACGCACTTCGCCTGCTTGGATTGAACCAAAGGAATGCAATGTCGGACCGGAAACTGGACGACTGTATTGTCGGGCTGCGGTACCTAAACCACTTGTGCTGTTAATCAACTTGCGCTCTTGATCGGTTGGTTGATAAGGTTTTGAGGTCCGTTTTTCTTCTGCTTGTTTTTTCTGTGCAAGGGCTTCACGCTCACGTTGCTCTTGTTGGCGAGCGGCTTGTTCTGCACGTTGAATTTCTTGGCGAAGGGCATTTTCGTTCGCTTTCAACGTTTCCAGCTTATTCTGATCTTTCGTTAAGTTTTTGTTGAGTTCATTTAACGTAGATTGGCGTTCTTGTTGCGCTTTTTGTAATTCTTGCTGCTGTTTCTTTTGCGTAGAAAGTTGATCGCGATGATTTTTTTGTTGCCCTGAAATCGCTTCGCGTTGTTTCGCTAAATTCTCTTGTGTCGCTTTCAGGTTGTTAATCATATCAATGCGAACTTGATTTAAGTGCTGATAATACACTTTCATGCGTTCCGCTTTTTTCGCATCTTCTGAAAGCATTCTTTCCAAGGTAGAAGGATTTACACCTGAACGATAGATGGCATCTACTTGCTTTGCGAGCTTCGCTTTTTGCATACGCTCTTGCTTTTCTAATTGTTTGATTTGCTTTTCGGTTTCCGCCATTTGCTTGCGGATTTCTTTTAAGCTTAATTCTGTTTCACGTAATTCACCGACAACGCTATTAATTTTGCTTTCTTGATCTTTAAGACTGGCTTGGAGTTTAGCTTGTGCGCGTTTTTGCTCGGCAATCTTTGATTCTTGTTGTTTAATTTGTTTTTGAATCTGGTTGAGATCGTTGCCTTGCGCTAAAGATGAAAAGCCAAGCAGACCGCAAGCAAAAAGTGCGGTCAGTTTTGATAAGATTTTTTTTCTATGATTGCTTTGCTGCATACATCTAAACTTAAGAGAAATTAAGGGACGAATAAAACTTAAATACTAGCATTATTTTTGAGTGGCTAAAAGTTTACAGGCGATTTTTTGCGAAAGATCAGTAAATGCCGCCTTTTTACTTTTAAACATAACGATTTTTTGCTATAACAGAGCCATTCATTTTTTATTAATACTTAGGAGATCCTTATGGAATTAGTATTCATTCGTCACGGTTTCAGTGAGTGGAACGCAAAAAATTTATTCACCGGTTGGCGTGATGTGAATTTAACCGAGCGCGGCGTGGAAGAAGCAAAAGCAGCGGGTAAAAAATTGTTAGAGAAAGGCTATGAATTCGATATCGCCTTCACTTCTGTTTTAACTCGTGCAATCAAAACCTGTAACATCGTGTTAGAAGAATCTCACCAATTATGGATTCCTCAAGTGAAAAACTGGCGTTTAAATGAGCGTCACTACGGTGCATTACAAGGCTTAGATAAAAAAGCAACCGCAGAACAATATGGTGACGAACAAGTTCATATCTGGCGTCGTTCTTATGACATTTCTCCTCCAGATTTAGATCCGAAAGATCCAAACTCTGCACATAACGACCGTCGTTATGCAAACATTCCATCTGATGTGGTACCAAATGCAGAAAACTTAAAATTAACCTTAGAACGCGCATTACCATTCTGGGAAGATCAAATTGCACCCGCAATGCTTTCTGGTAAACGTGTTTTAGTGGTAGCACACGGTAACTCACTTCGTGCATTAGCAAAACACATCATCGGTATTTCTGATGCGGAAATCATGGATTTTGAAATCCCAACCGGTCAACCGTTAGTGTTAAAACTTGACGATAAATTAAACTACGTAGAACACTACTATCTTTAATTTATAAATGATTTCAAAGTGCGGTTAATTTTGACCGCACTTTTTGTTTAAGGAGAATAACGGATGAAAAAATTACTCGCGGTGATTTTTGCCTTGTTACCTGTTTTGGCCTTTGCAGCATCGCCAAATCATACGGCAACATCAACTCAAACCAAGTCAGTGAAAACGGCAGTTAAAAAAGTGGAAGCCAAGAAAGCAACTACGCCTAAAACCGTAGCTAAAACATCGAAAAAGAAAGAAGATGCCAAAAAAGCAGAAGCGAAAAAGCCAGCTAAAATTGTTGAAGCGAAAAAAGCGGTAACGAAAAAAGAAAAAATAAAAAATAAAACGACAAATAAAGCCGCTAAAGCAGAGTCGACAAAAACGAAAGGCAAACAGCCAGTAGAAAAAACTAAGCAAACTGCAGTAAAAGACAAAAAGACGGTAGCGAAAAGCAAACAAAGTACCGTTAAAGAATCAGCGAAACCTGAAAAAGTGATGGCTAAAAAAACACCCGCGGTTAAAACCGAAGTGAAGAAAGCGGAACCAAAAGCTGTTGAAAAAGTGACTGAAAAGAAAGTAGATGCTGTCGCGCAAAAAACAGCGAGTATGGTGACAAAATCCGTCGTCGTACCAAGATGTAATGATTCAAAAGTTTTTGCGGTATTATCTGATGCCTTTAAAAAACAAGGTGCTGCGACTAACACCCAAATGACAGTGAAACAAATCACGCAAGCCCGTGAAACGCAATCTTATCCACAACAAGGCATTCGCAGCTGTAATGCGATAGTGGAAACTAACGGCGTTAAATATGTTACCGATTACAGCATTATCTTGAATGATAAAGGTTTCTTCGTGCAAGTTGAAAACGCACAACCCGCTCAACGTTTCTAATCTTAACGTGCGTTATTTAAATGAAGTTGTTTGAATAACGCACGCATTTCTTCTTCATTCAAACAGCGATATTCACCATTACTTAGTCCATCAAGTGTCAAATGGCTCATTTGATAACGGATAAGTCGTAATGTAGGAAAACCGATATGTGCCGTCATTCGACGCACTTGTCGATTACGCCCTTCACTAATTTTAATTTCCAACCAACTTGTTGGAATACTTTGACGTTTACGAATAGGTGGATTGCGAGGCCAGAGAAAATCCGGTTCTGAAATCAACCGCACTTTTGCCGGTTTCGTCATCCCATCTTTCAATTCAACACCTTGACGAAGCTTGTCTAAGTCAGCTTCTTCAGGAATCCCTTCCACTTGCACAAAATACGTTTTTTCTGTTTTAAACTTTGGATCTGCTAAACGATGTTGCACTTCACCATTATTCGTTAAAATCAATAGCCCTTCGCTATCACGATCCAATCGTCCTGCCGCGTACACATTAGGAATGGTAATAAAATCTTTTAATGTAGCTCGGCCATTTTCATCGGTGAATTGTGTCAGTACATCAAAAGGTTTGTTAAATAAAACAACGATTGTTTGTTCTAATGTAAGTGGCTTCGCTTTAGGCTTAAATGAACGAGTGGATTTTGCCGTTCGTTTGGTTGTAAATGAGTGAGAAGGGAAAGGTTTTGACATATTATTTATTGAGTAAAAAAGAAAAAAAGGGCGGATTTTAACCCGCCCTCTTATATTACCACTGATAGCGATAAACTGCTTGAATTGCATAAGGTTTATCGAAGTTTTTACCGTCAGCACGGCTTACTTCTAAACCAAAGCGATGATTTGCAAATCCAGCATTTAAACCGACCGCACTTTCAAAACGTCCACGGCTGCTTGCAACATCAAGCGCACTGTTGGCATAATGAATTTTGCTGCTACGGTTTTTGCTAGTAATCGCATTTACTTCTGCATAAGGTTGTAAATTCCAACCATTACTTAATGCAAAGCTTTTCGCTACACGTAAACCAATTCGAGAATACACAGAAGATAAGCTATCTTCATTTTTTTGTGATGAAATATGCGTCCACGCTAATTGTGCTTGCGGGGTGATTGTCCAATCGTTTGCAAGACTAAAGCGTTTACCTAATTCACTCGAAATCGTATAAGCGTTGTAATGGCGTTTTTCAGTGTGATCTGAGTTAGCGTGTAAACGGCTGTATTTTACGATGTTATCTACATAAATACCGTTATCTGCAAGGTAAGCTGCATATAAACCCACGCTGTTGCTTCTTACTTTGCCATCACCGTAATGACCATTGAAATCAACGTTAGCTTGGCTACGACCAACGAATCCACCAACACGAAGGTTATCTGTTACAGCAGCATCAGCGCCCACTTGTAAGCTATGTACGTTTTGTTTAAAACCAGAAGTTTCACTCTCACCAGTCGAAAGTGCGGCTAATTTTTGGCGAGAATTCACATTACGAACCCACACATTGCCTTTTTCACCGTTTTTCACTTCGCCTAGACGTTGATGGATGCCACTTACATCATCTTCTACTAAAAGCAATTGTGCTTGGCGAAGAGAAACTTGTGCATTTGCTAAGTCTGAAAGTAATGGTGTGCTTGGTAGAACCGGAGCAGTAGGTGTTGCTACAGGTTTATTTGGCGTCACTACTGGTTTGTTTGGCGTAACTGGTGTTACAGGTGCTGCAGGAGAAGTTGGGGTGACCGCATTTTTAGAATGTGCTAGCACCCAATTATTTCCCTCTTTGGTTAGAAAATATTGGTAAGCCCCTAAATCTACACGATTATTCGGGTTAGTTAAGCTAAACGCCGCATTACCACCATTGGTTTCTACAAGTGTCACTTTGCCGTTAGCAACGTTTGCACCTTGGTTAGTTACCCCAATTTTATGATTACCTTCGGCAGTACCTTTAACAACGATTTTATCGCTTTTGTTTTCAGCGATATTGGTGTTGAGGTTGAAGATACCTGAGCCAGTGAGATTACCCGTGATAGTTAATGTTGCATAAGGAGCGTTTGTATTAGTTAAAGAAACCGCTGAGTTATTTAAATGCAAGTCTGTTACTTCTGAATTATCCACTAAATCCCATGTAGTATTGTTAGTTAGATTTAATGTAACAGGCGTTTTATTTGTACCGTCATATTGCTTTACTGCACCATTTAACTGTGAGTTATCTGCATTTAACACAAATCTAGGTGAGCTAGTTTTCTCTCCTTCAGATAAGTCCGTATCAGCTAGATCGGGCATGTTTAATCCAACCAATACTTTTGCATCGGGGATTTTAGTATTTTTTAGATTAACTGTTGTTGAGCTGTAATTATTTGTTGTATCTCGAGAATCTTGTTTATTAGTAAAAATAACAACATCTCCAGTGTTATTTTCAATGTTGGAATTTGTAATGTTGGTCATACCACCATCAAGTACAAAACCTAAACCTTTACTTTGACCTTTCGCTTCAATTGTGAGCAAGCTGTCCTCAATATTTAATGTAGTATTCTCAGATATGTATGCAATAGTAGTTGATTTATCGCTACCTGCTGGCTGTAGCGTGATATTTAAATTTTTGATATTTAATGCTGAGTTTTCTGCATCTACAGCAGTGCTGTTACCTTCCCCTAGGAAAATAGAGGAGTTAGTAATATTTGCTGTAGATTTATCAAATAGTTGGTACCCGATGCTCTCTTCAGCTAAACTAACAATACTCACTGAATCAATATCAATGGTGCTATTACTTTGAAGTTCAAATGCTGAATTTCCTGAAACTGACTCGCCCTCTTCATTAACTGTTGAAAGCCCCTTAAATAAATTGATATTACCGGTGTGGAATTTGAGATTTGCATCTCTCAATTCAAAAACAGAACTTTCAGGAAAAGCCTTCGATAATGTGAAAGTGCTATTAGGTTTGATTTCTAATGAACTAGGCCCCTTAGAAAATTGAGGATAAAGGAAAATTAGTGATTCTGTTGGATAATCCTTATTATTTAAACCATTTTTCATTCGAAAAGATACAGTTGCAAGATTCTTTTTATTTGTTAAATCATATCCATAATCTGAATTAAAATTCATATTTTTTACTTCAGAGTCAGTTCTTTCCGGATTCTTATATACGGTACCTTCATATAGTTTATAATCAATGGCCCATGCCGAATTAACTAATCCTAACGCCATAGCCACCAAACTCACTTTAAAAGTGCGGTTAAAAATTTTATTGTTTTTCATATGAATTCCTTTGGATTATAAAAAAGCCAACTTATTGAATAAGCTGGCTTAAATTTTAACGATTTAATGATTAACCTGCAACAGCGATACGTTTCATATCTGTCATGTAGCCACGTAACTCTTGACCGATTAATTCAACCGGGTGGTTACGGATTGCATCGTTTACATCGCGTAAGGTGATGTTGTCGATAGCGACCGCTGGTGTTGGCTCGCCTAAGTCACCTTTTTGTAAGGTTGGAATAATTTCTTTAGCAAGAATAGGGGTCGCTACGTTAGAGAATAAGTAGTTACCGTATTCTGCAGTATCAGAAATTACCACGTTCATTTCGTATAAACGTTTACGCGCGATAGTGTTTGCGATTAACGGTAATTCGTGAAGTGATTCATAGTAAGCTGATTCTTCATAGATACCGCTTGCCACCATTGCATCAAAGGCTAATTCAACACCGGCTTTCACCATTGCTACCATTAATACGCCGTTATCAAAGTATTCTTG
>OOCP01003771.1_pt1 | contig 10607 bp, 11 predicted proteins | sample 1671511 | NCBI WGS metagenome assembly OOCP01 (sample SAMN06348164, study PRJEB24527) | human gut metagenome | biome: human gut; feature: ankylosing spondylitis patient; material: feces | host: Homo sapiens | place: China | collected 2015-10 | reverse complement strand
ATCTGTTTTTCTCTTGCAAAGTTACTGCGAGGTGAATTTGGCCCAAGTACCGCCATGCTATCGAGACTTTATTTTGCGGATGCCTTCCACGATTTGTGGCCAAATCGGGTATTCCACAAAATAAAGTCTCGATTCCTTGTGCATATTCCCCTGTCATCGCAGTGATGGACGCAAGTAAAAATCAAATCCCGACCGGACGGAACGAAGATCCTGATGTAAGGGGAAATAAAAATTATTCATAAACACTTAAACATGAGCGTCTATATGGAAAAAGATTATGTGATGTCTGTTGCTGAAACGGCAAGGCAACAACTATTTGGTATGACCCGGACTGCTGTTCTAATGTCATGGGGCATAAGTGGTTTATATGCCACAGAGTTCAAGGACATGCCGGCATTGAAACTTAAAGTCAACGGAAGATTGTTCAAGGGGTTTGTAGTAATAGCCCTGAACGGAAGCGACTATTACGAGGTCTATCTTACAAATGATACCGAGACGAGACTTGTCAGCGATGAAGTCTGCTTTGACGAACTTGGAGAACTGATAGACCGCCATATTGAAAGCGGAACTGACAAAGAGGAATATGCACGCTTCTGTGAACAGGCAGCCATGTCATTCGGATTTGGCAATTGAGGAAGTACTGTACTTATAGGCTAACCCCGAAGGCTCGCATCTGAACCTCCGGGGTTATTGCTGTGTTATGGATGTGTTTTGTCCTTGTCTGTATCTTGATTCTCACACCGGTTCCCTTGTTTGTCAATGTAGTACCAGTCATCACTTTCCCAATACCAGTGCTCGCTGCCGGAGCCTGCCACCTCTTTCCGTTCCCCCGAATCGGTGACTTTCGCCTTGCCACCCTCGAATGGATAGCCGAAGGCAAAACGAGGACGGATGACGGTCTTGCCTGTCTCGTCTGCGTAACCGATACGCCCTTTCCGGTCCACTATGCGGTACAGTCCTTCACTTACATAGTCGTCTCCGTTGTCATATTGAAACGCTGCATAATGTCTTGCACTGCCGCAACTGCACAGCAGCAATACGGCACTCAGATAAATGATAATCTTGTTCATGATGCGGGTTGTTTTCATTTGATAATCTGTATTTGTTAATGTCAAGGCAGCAGGAACTGCATGTTGAAACGGCAGAACAGCATCCTTCTTTCCCTGATTATATTCATGTCTTCTTTTCTCCATATTCCATTCAATGATACCAAGTAAAAAGCCAGAAGATTAAACACAAATCAATCAGCCACAGACCAAGCGGCAATAGTAACTGAAGCCAGAAATATTTTTTATCCTTTTTTTTCAGGATATCGGCGGTAATAGGCTTGTTCTCTCGCTTTTGTGAAATATTTCTTTTCTATCCTGGAAAATTGACGGAAATACACCGAAAGATTCTCCCTTCTTTTTTACTCTTCAAAAAGCAGCAGATATTCCACCTTCCTTCTCCGCTCGATGCTCGGAACTACCTTGCCTTTATAGCAGCGGAAGGAAATGTACTCCTTGTAAATATCCCTGTTTCCGGCTTCCAGTTTTTGTATCAGCTTGCTTTTGGGAAAGTCTTTGCTACCTAAAAGCCGGTACGGGCCTACCTGGTAGGCAAGACACGAGAGCAACGTAGAATCACGCCCGAATCTGCTGAACAGACGGCAAAGTTTCATCATGTCCGCTCGCAGGATGGAGTCTCCCTGAGCTTTTGTGATGTCGTTGGTAAAACTCTCTCCGGGAAGAACCTTATGACCCCATCCCACATAGGGCCAATGTTTTTTCTCACCATGCCAACCCTCATAGTATTTCGTGCATCTGATTGCCCTCTCCAGCGGTGGCAGCTTGTATATGGACAGTTGGGCAGTTCCCGTTTCTGTCCCATGCCTTTCCTTCCCATAGACTGTTGCCACTGCAGATACCAGCAGTATGATGACAAACATCCTTACGTGCTTCATTTCGCACCCCGTTTGTTCAACACATCCTTGATCATCTCCTTCACGTCCTGACCCACCTGCACGAAGTTCTTGTACAGGATGCGTTCCCGTTCCTCCCTCGATTTGAAGGTGTAGAATCTCGGCAGCGGCACATACGCGGCTTCCTCTTTCTTTATCTCTCCCATATCGAAGTCCGTCTTGCAGAAAAACTTTGTGGTCTTGAACTCTTCCGACTCCTGAATGTTCATCGAGCCGCCTACGCCGGTCTTGGTTTTCACGAAGTCCCTCGCTGTCTGCCCGCATATCCATCCCGTTGCCATATCGGAAATCTTTGATGCCGGCACCAGACTGTCCATGTTCTCGTTCAGGTTAATGCTGGTCTTGTCACGGTCAATGGTCACGCCCTTCTTCACTTGCACGACCTTACCGAAAATGTCATTCGACAGCCATTCCAGTGTCTCTTTCGAGCGGGCCGAACCGCTGACCACGTTACCCACGGTCGTGATGATCTTCTGCATACCTACCTTGCCGTAGTCGGCCTCCAGCTGCGGCAGCTCCTGGAATCCCAAGGTCACGCTCACCTTGTTGCTTCGGGCAGTTCCTATCAGTCGGTCTATCTTGTGGAAATACAGCGTCGGCAGCTCGTCCACGATGATGCTCACCGGGATGTTCTTCCCTTGGCCTGTATTCACTCGGGTGACAAGACGGTTCAGGATAAGGGCGTTCAGCGCACCGATAATGCTCTCCATCTCCGGGTCGTTGGCGATGAGCAGGTAGCTCGGGTTCTTCGGATCGCTCACCTTCAGGTCAAAGTCATCCCCGTCACGGTGGAATATCCAGTACGATTCCTTGGTCGCCAGACGGGACGTATAGACACGCAGCGTACCGATCATACCTTCCAACTGCTCCATGGCCTTGTTCCTGAAGGCAGTCTGGAACGGCCCGAGCAGCGGTGCCACCTCGTTGTCAGTCTCCAGTACCTCAAAGATGGTCTGATAACTTTCGTTCAGGAACGATAATATGTGCGGCATGTCCGAATACTTTCCCAGCCAGTAGGCCGGCTCCACGATGTTGCCGCCCTCTTTGTCACGCACGACTCCGGTCGGCTTCCAGAATTTGGTTTCCGGGTCCTGACGTTTCTCCGCATACAGCATGTTTCCGTCCTTGTCATACGGCTCCCGTTCGTAATTGACAAAGAAATAGATGCAGGCAGCAAGGAAGTTCACAGCGGATGTCTGGAAAAACTGGTCGCTTCCGCCGCCACCTTCCTTCTTGCCCTTCTGCAATGACTCGAGCAGGGTTTCCGCCGTCTCACTGGCTGCCGCCAGGTTGTTGATGTATTTTGCCTGAATAGGATTGACACGACGGCTGTATTCCACGTCCACGAAGTTGATCATGTTGAACTTGCACCCCTTGGGAACTCTTCCAAGTTTCTCGTTCAGCTTGTAATGGTAGTAAAGTTTCGTGGCAAGTGTCGGGAATTTATAGTCATATACAACCATGGCAAACCCCTTGGCACTGTGCTGACGGATGAACGGTTCAATGATACTGAATGTTTTACCCGAGCCGGGAGTTCCCACGACCCACGTCCCGCGGAAAGGGTTGCTGATACTGACCCATCCCTTGCGGAACTTCCCCTTGTAATAGTAGCGCATCGGGATATTCACGCTGTATTTGTTCTCCTGAATCTCTTCGCTCTGCTCGAAACTCTCGTTCTCGAAGTTGAAGCGGTCCTTCATCAGGCCCTCCTTGATGAACTTGGAGATATTGTCCAGGGCTATATGTACCAGTATCACTCCCACGAGCGAAGCCGCCATGTATAGGATACGGTTCAGCGGCAGCGTATAGAGCCGCATTTCCATCGGATGTCCGAACAGCCATACGGACAGGACAAGCAGAAGCAGTCCGCCGGTCAGGGGAAAAATCACCTGCTTGCGGGCGTTGAACTCCAGATGCTTCTTGTTCCTCGTACCGATACAGGTGATGCAGATCAGCAGTATCGTGGCTATCTTGCTGTACACGAGATGGCCGTCCTGATAGATCGTCCATCGCTTGATACGTCCGTGGATGTCAGTCAGTATGCCGCCCCACTGGTCGAATACTGCCGGGTCAATGGCATACTCGAAGAACTCCAGCAGAACCGACACATAGACGACTGCACGGAATATCTTGTAGAATCCTTGTAACTCTTTGCTTTCTTCCATTTTTTATAGCTTTTTTATTGGGTTGTGGTTCTGATCGCCTCGGATATTGTTGGACTTGATTATTTTGATTCAGACGAAAATAAATGTCATGTTTTTGCAGTAAAAAACAAGACTTTTCTTATATTTGCATCCGGAACAAAACGATTCGATTATGGTGATTACTAAACAGGTACAGGAAATACTGGACGCCACGCCTCCGGGCAAGGTGCTTACCATTGCCGATTTCAATGTGCTGCCGGAGTACCAGCCTGCGTTGGTCAAGGCACTCAGCCGTCTGGTGGCAGAAGGCTCTATCTGCAAGATTGCCAAAGGACGGTACTACAAGCCTAAACAGACGGTGTTCGGCACATTGAAGCCTCCGGTGGCAGAGGTGGTCAAGGACCTTCTGGAACGTAACGGCAAGCCAATCGGCTATATGACCGGTACGGCAGCATTTGCGCAGTTGGGGTTGACGACACAGATCACATCGGCCATTACGATAGGCACGAACAAATACCGCCGGCCTATGAAACGGGGCGAATACAGCGTGTCCTTCCTTGTACAGCCTAATGCAATCACACGGGAGAACATTCCTCTGCTGCTGATCCTTGACGCGCTCAAATTGCTCCGTGAGATTCCGGCAACATCACCTGACGATTGTGTGCGGGGCGTTGCTCGGCTGATAGCCGCTCTGTCCGAAGGCGATCTGGAGAAACTGGCGGACCTGGCCGAAAATTACCAGCCGTATGTCCGGGCATTGCTGGGTGCCATTCTGGACAGTCTTGGAGCTGACACCCGACAATTGCGTGCGACACTCAATGGGGTCACGACCTACAAACTTCCTGTCACCGCACAGGCTTTACCCACCAAATTAAAATGGAACATCGTATGAGACTACACGAGAATCAGCAACTGTTTGCCGATGCCATAGAAGCGGCTGCACGTCCGGTACAGGACGGCGGACTCGGCATCAAGAGTATCTTTATCGAGAAAGACTATTGGATCTGTCGTTCGCTGTCGCTTATGGCTACCGGAGACAAGGATAATCGTGCCATTTTCAAGGGCGGAACTTCCCTGACCAAGGCCTACGGCATCGGGGCACGTTTCTCCGAGGACATTGACGTGGCCATCGCCGAAGCATGGACACTGAGCGGAAACCAGCTAAAGAACCTCATACGCCGTACATCGAAGAATATGACAGCCGGACTGGAGGAACTGGTCATCCCCGGCATGACAAGCAAGGGATCGCATTACCACAAGGCGTTTTACACCTATCCACGGGCCATAGATACGGAACAGGTCGGAGCAATCCGGGCTGGGCAACTCCTGGTAGAAATCAACAGTTTTGCCAATCCATATCCTTTCGAGCGGCGTTCTCTCTGCAGTTTCCTGACAGAGTTCCTGCAGGCTACCGGCAACAACCGTATGATAGAGGAATACGGGATGCAGCCGTTCGAGGTCAATGTGCTTGACCGTCGCCGCACGCTGACCGAGAAATTGGTGTCACTCATCCGATGCTCGCTGGCCAATCTGTATATGCCGCAGTTGACGGCCAAAATCCGTCATTTCTACGATCTGCATCATCTGCTGAAAGATGAAGAGTGCCTCACGTATCTTCATAGCGATGCTTTCCCCGAAGATTTCAGGTCACTGCTCGAACACGACCGGCAGAGCTTTGACAAGCCCGAAGGCTGGCGTGACCGGCGACTGGAGGAGTCCCCGTTGATGACAGATCTGCCGCAGGTTTGGGGCAACTTGCAGACAGTTTACATGGGTGAACTCACGAATTACGCATATCGCGCAATACCGGCCCCCTCGGATGTCGAGGAAAGCATACGTCGCTTGATGGCATTACTGCGTGAATTCGGCTCTGGTTTGTAATCGTATGTTGTCCAACAATGTCAAAGAACGCAATCGTATATCTCTGGTTTACCGGTTGATGGTTATAATCGGGCGTACCTTGTGCGCCTGTGTCTTGGGTGTTTCCTGTATGGCTCCGCTGCCCATCGAGTAAAGCCAGGCTTTTGCCGTTTCCTGTTCGGCCACTTCCGTGGATGTCCAGTACCAGCAGTCGCCGTCGGTCAGGGGCAACGGATCGCCCCCGCACTGTTCGATGACAGGATTTACCGTTTCCCGGATAGTATATAGCAGACGCATCTGTGCCACCGACGGAACGTATGCGCTCTGCCCGTAACACCAGAGGTCAAAGACCGCTTCCGCCATCGGCGAAGCCGTTTCCTTCGTTTCATATAGAGCGAATGTATTGGCATTGCCGTCATGTGCCGCGAGGTCCGCAGATGTGCCTTGGGCAATACCGAGGCTGTCGGCAAATGCCTGCGGGGTGATGTCCCACAGGTAAACCGCGTAGCCGTTTCCTTCCGCACCCTCATGCTGCCGGGTGTCGAACACGACGGCCACAGCCTTTTTCCCGGATTGCTGGTATTCCGTGTAGGACAAGGCCGTTCCGTCCTCGCACAGGACATGTCCCGGGCGGACAGCCGTGTCCGGTACGTCTATATGCGCGTCACAACCTGTCACGGCGACTGCTGCGACAAGTACCGGTACGAACCGGCTCACCTTTCTGAAAATGTTCTGTTTCATCTTTTCCCTTATTTTATCGGTAGTTTCACACCAAGGGCTACACCTACCCGAAGCAGATCCGCGCCCTTTATCATCAAATCACTCTTCGCCTGCCAGTACAGCGTCCATCCGGACCGCAGCACGTAATTGTGCTCGTAACCGAAATGCAGGCCGCCCAGGAACTTCTTCGTGTCGCTTCCTGCCGAAGCTCCTATACGCAGGTTGCCGTAATGATTGCGGCCCCGTACCACGCAAGGCTTGTATGCCACGCCAAAGCCATAGGTGCGGTAGTTGCGCCAGAAGGATTCCGGACAGATATGGCCGCACGGGCCGCATTCGGCCCACTGCAGGTAGCCGTTGGCAAAGAACTCCCACGCGTGCCGGTAGTTCATTTCATGTTCGTATGAAAACGTCACGTCCATACCGTTCCTGTAAAGCAGCCCGACCCCCAGTGAAAGACGGCCGCTGTTGCGTTGTGCGTTCGCGCTGAAGGCAAGGCACATGCAGGCAAACATCAGAATCAGAGTCTTTCTCATAATCATTCCTCCTCCAGCAGGTCAGCGTTAAACGAATCGGCAGACAACACATCCTCATAATCGATGTTCAGGCTGATATTGCGGCCGCTGATTTGCTTTTCCGTCATTTCGACAGTCAGCAGCTTGTCGTTCGGGAAGGTCATCTTCTTGATGACAAGCACATTCCTGTAGCCATGTCGGAATGTCTTTCCCGGTTCCAGTATCATCGCCGGAGTAAGCTCGATAGTCTGGGCGTTGGTGGCCTTGGCGAGTTTCTTGTCAACGAGCTTTACCCTGATCTCATCGATGTCGAAACGGATGTTCGTCTTGTTCTCTATGGAAAAGTCTATGAAGAAGTAGTCCCCGACAGAGTATATGTTGTTCAGGCGCATCACCATACGGTGTGCCTTGGTGGCCACATTCCTGATTCTCGCCGGAGAGTTCCAGATCCGTCTGGCAAAGCGCGTCATCTCGGCGGTTGACATCGATACTGCCGGATTGTTGTAGGCGTTGCGCTCGTGAGGGAGTATCTCCTTGTCCGTTACGGCTTCCTTAAGCCGTGTGGTGTAAACCAGCGCGTATTGCGTGCGGTAGCGTTCCGTGATGACGGTCACGATGGCAATCACCTCGCCGTCCTCGTGCCCGGCTTCTTTGGGTTTCAGCCGTACAATGTTGTCCAAAGGCTGGTCGCCAACCACCTTGTCGGTGGAAATGTCCACCATGCGTACCGGCTCCGATGCCGTGATGACGGTCGTCACCTGTTCGTTGACCGTCAGTTGTTCCATTTCCTCGTAGGTCGTCTGCGCCTGTGCATTCCGCGTTCCCAGCAGTCCGGCTGTCAGAAGAAATACCGTTCCGATTTTCTTGAGATTCATATTCATGTCGTTGATTGTTTATATTCCATTTGTTTTTCTTTTACCCTTATGTCGTCGTATGTATTCGCTCCAGTTCTTCCCGGATACGGAGTTCGGCGATGTCGCAGTACTCCTTCACGGTCTCGAATCCGATATAGTGCCGTCCCGAACGGATTGCGGCAATGGCAGTCGTTCCGGACCCGATGCAGTTGTCCAGCACGGTGTCCCCCTCGTCGGTGTGGGTATCAGGTACTCGACCAGTGCCACAGGCTGCTGGGTCGGGTGATAGTATGCCCCTGTCTTGTGTTCTTTCGGGATGAAAATGACCGATGTCGGATATTTGTTGTCCGCCATGCGTACCGGTACCAGCTTCATCTCCCCGTAGCACCGGTTCGTGAAACTGCCTTCCGTCATGCTGCGTCCATGGTTTCTCCTTTCGGGAGGGCACGGTGTCATCTGCGGATGATACACGGGCTGCTTCATGTAGAACACCAGAATGTCCTCATGCTGGCGCAACGGCATCCGGTTGGCATTGAGATGGCCCGTAACACGGTCCTTCTGCCATACGAGGTTATAACGCCAGATTCCCGGTTGGGAAAGCATGAGATGCGCGGAGAATATTCCCTGGGCGAACAGGATTATCGGACTGTCCGGCTTGATAATCCTACGGTACTGCTCCCACAGCGGACCGAGGGGTATCTGCCTGTCCCAACATGCTGACCGGTTGCCGCGGTTCAATACACCGTAAGGCATGTCGGCGATGATGGCATCGACGCTTCCCTCCGGCATACGGCTCATGCCTTCCAGGCAGTCCATGTTGTATATCTTGTCCGTCTCTATCATATCGCGTTGTTTTTCGGCCCTCCAAGCTGCAGGGCACTCGCCCAAGTACAACGTCCCTTCCGGTTTTCCCGGACCTCACACTCCCAGAAGGTATTCATCTCCGCGTGCTTGAAATTGACCGCCCCGTCTCCCGGCCCGTAAAAGCCGGTGTATTTCTGGAAGGCGAACAAGGCGATTTTCCGCCCGTCCTCTGCCAGAAAGTTGCATATTAGGGCGAAGCGTCCACCTTTCTGCCACCATTGGGTACTCACGAGTTGCCCGACGAATGTTTCGGCCTTGTCGGGAGCGAGGAAGTCATCGTAGTAAAAGCCGTCCGTTCCCTCATGTAGTTTTGAAATATCTGTTTCCATTGTCTCGAACCTTTTTATTTCCTTTTTTCCTGACCATTGACCAGATAGACGAAAGTCCCGTATTTCAGCTTGACCTTGTTTTTCTTGATGGCCTTGCTGATGGCGTTGCTCGTCTTCTGGTAAGCGTTGTTCACCGCCTGCATACCCCATTGGGCGAGGCTGTTCCCTGTAGTTCCGGTACTCATGCTCATGTTGCCCGACATGGCACTGCTGGCCACATCCTTGCTCGTTTCCCGGAACTGGCTGTTCGGTACATACAGGCCCTCCATACCGTCCGTGTCATAAAGCGCGAGACTGACCTTCACAAGCTCGTCGTCCACAAGGATGCTGTTGATGTTTCCCTTGACACGTCCGGACGAGAAGCCGCTTACCGTGGCGTACAGGTACGTACCCCGTTTCACTACGCACTCGTCTATTTCCACGTCATCCAGCAGGCGCAGCCTGATGCGCGAGCCGTCCACAGCCTTGATGTCCTCGTCTATGATGGCCTGGATCAGCTTCGGTTCACGGGCATCCTTCGCCAGCGTGTTGAAATAGTCCGAGGTGGTCTTCACCTTGCGGACTACCGCGCTGGGCGGTTCGTCTGCCGACGGTGCTTGCACCGGACGTTTCTCCTCGTCGATGGTGCCGGCCTCCGGTACATTCTGCGGCGGAACGGTGTCCGTGGTATCCGCCTCTTCAGGGGGCATCACCATGTTCTGTCCTTTCAGCCGTGCTTCGGCAAGGGCCTTTTCCAACTCCGCGAGTGCTTCCTGTTCACGCTCTTTGGCGGCGGCAATTTCCGCTGCCGCTGCTTTTTCCTGCTGTTGCTCATCGAGCAGGGCGATGTCATCCTGCGTGTATTGTGATTCATATTCTTCCTTGTTTTCATCAGGTTCGTCTCTTTCTATGTTGCCGACCGCCGAGTAGTCCTGTATCTTGCCCCACGATTTCTCCATGTTCTCGTATTTGCTGCCAATGCCGTCATCCTTGATCTGCGCTTCCGGCAGTTCCGGATTCAGGAATTCCGTTGTCTGCAGCGTCTTGTCCGGTATATCCGCCGTTTCAGTATGAAACAGGTCGAATATGAAGTAGGACGCACCGAGCAGAGGGATATAAAGAATGGCAGGGAGCATGTACTTCGGCTGTCTGAAATTGATTTTCTCAAATATCTTTTTCATGGCAAGTCTGTTTTGCTACGGTTTGTATTTCCTGTCCCGGTTTCCCTCAGTTCCTCTTCCTGCAACATCCTGTGCCGCTCCCTCAATACCGAATCCTGCATCTCTGTCGCTGTCCTCTCCGCCGGCTGGTGACGATATACCACTGTTATACGGTAGATGTTCCATGCCAGCCCGCCCAGCACGAAAGCGAACACGATGACC
>OOCP01003770.1_pt1 | contig 10609 bp, 6 predicted proteins | sample 1671511 | NCBI WGS metagenome assembly OOCP01 (sample SAMN06348164, study PRJEB24527) | human gut metagenome | biome: human gut; feature: ankylosing spondylitis patient; material: feces | host: Homo sapiens | place: China | collected 2015-10 | reverse complement strand
CTGTCTGTATATACAAAGAACACAATGAGGTCATGAATCTGACATTTTGGTGGAAATTATAATATACCCGAAAAGCAGTTTAAGCTATAATCTGATACATCAGGTGAGGCAAGAAACTCACAAAGAGAAAAAAAGAAAAAGGAGGGCTTTTTTAATGAAAAAGAAAGCATTAGCTGTTTTACTTACAGCATCCGTAATTGCAGGTACAATGGGCGGAACCGCTACAATCGTACATGCAGATGAAGAAGGAAAAGTAATCAATATTTATTCCTGGAATGATGAATTCCGTCAGCGTCTGGAAGCAGTATATCCTGAAGTAAAAGAAACATCCAAAGACGGAACAGTAACAACATTAAAGGATGGAACAGAAATTCACTGGATCATAAATCCAAATCAGGATGGTGTTTATCAGCAGAAACTTGATGAAGCTCTTATGAATCAGGCTGATGCATCAGCAGATGATAAGGTAGATATCTTCTTATCAGAAACAGATTATGTATACAAATATACAGATGCAGCAGCGGATGTGGCAATGCCTCTGAAAGATCTTGGAATTGATCCTGACAAAGATCTTGCAGATCAGTATGACTTTACAAAAACAACTGCATCTGATGCAGATGGAGTACAGAGAGGATCTACATGGCAGTGCTGCCCTGGACTTCTTGTATATCGTCGTGATATTGCCAAAGATGTGTTCGGAACCGACGATCCTGAAGAAGTAGGCAAGAAAATGAAAGACTGGGATACAGCAAAAGCTACAGCTGAAGAACTGAAAGCAAAAGGATATTACACATTTGCTTCTTATGCTGATACATTCAGACTGTATGGAAACAGCATTTCCCAGCCATGGGTAGAAGACGGTGCAACAACTGTTAATGTAGACCAGCAGGTAATGAACTGGATCAAAGATTCCAAAGAATGGCTGGATGCAGGATACCTGAACAAAACTGTAAAAGGTCAGTGGAATGATGACTGGAACAAAGCTATGGGATCTGAATCCAAAGTATTTGCATTCCTCTTCCCGGCATGGGGAATTGACTTTACATTGAAACCAAACTGGGATGGAGAAGACGGAGAATGGGCTGTTACAAATCCACCACAGGAATACAATTGGGGCGGTTCTTACATCCATGCAGCAACAGGAACAGATAATCCGGAACATGCAAAAGATATCATTCTTGCACTGACAGGAAATAAGGACAATTTATTAAAGATTTCCAAAGATTATTCTGACTTTACAAATACAAAGAGTGGTATGCAGGAAGTTGCAAAAGATGATACTTTCGCATCTGACTTCCTTGGCGGACAGAATCCATTTACATATTTCTCACCGGTTGCAGAGAACATCAAGATCGCACCACTTTCTGCTTATGACCAGGGATGTGTAGAACTGATCCAGAACGCTTTCAGCGATTACTTCCAGGGTCAGGTAGACTATGACAAAGCAAAATCAAACTTTGAAACAGCAATCAAAGAACGTTATCCGGAAATCCAGGAAGTTAACTGGGCTGAATAATAAACGCTTTTGAATTGACAGTTAAAAAGTTTCAGGTGTAAATAACCTGTACAGATGCATTTGTATTTGCCAGACACACATGAACGCGATGTGTGTCTGGCGCTAATATGTAAAGGAAGGAATGCTGAACTATGAAAAAAAAGAAAAGCATCAGCTATGCAAAATGGGGATACATCTTTATCCTTCCATTTTTTATAACTTTTTTAATCTTTTCTTTGATTCCGCTGGTAGATACTGTACGTTATAGTTTCTATGAATATTATCGTTCAGGAATTAAAGAAATCGGACCGAATTTTATTGGAATTGCAAACTATCTGAGTCTGTTGAAGTCAGATATGCTCAAATACAGTGCTAATACACTGATTCTGTGGGTAATCGGATTTGTACCGCAGATCGTGATCGCACTGGTTCTGGCATGCTGGTTTACAGATGCGCGTCTGAAGATCCATGGACAGCAGTTTTTCAAGGTTGTTATTTATCTTCCTAACCTGATCATGGCTTCTGCATTTGCATTATTGTTCTTTACCATGTTCTCTACCAACGGACCGATTAACTCTATTCTGATGTCTCTGGGATGGGTTAAAAAACCGATAGATTTCCTGGGTTCTGTAATCGGAACCAGATCTCTGGTCGGATTTATGAACTTCCTGATGTGGTTTGGTAATACAACAATTATGCTGATGGCTGCTGTTATGGGTATCAGTATGGATATTTTTGAAGCATCTGAACTGGATGGCTGTAACAGTATCAAGAGATTTTTCTATATCACATTGCCGCTGATCCGTCCGATCCTTGCTTATACACTGATCACATCTATCATCGGTGGTCTTCAGATGTTCGATGTTCCTCAGATTCTTACAAATGGACAGGGAAATCCAGACCGTACATCTATGACTCTGATCATGTTCCTGAACAGCCACTTAAAGAGCAAGAACTATGGTATGGCAGGTGCACTGTCCGTATATCTGTTTATTGTCAGCGGTATTTTATGTATGATCGTATATAAGATGACAAATGACACAGACCCGGATGGTTCCAAGAAAGCTGCAAAGAAAAAAGCAAAAGAAGAAAGAAGGAGGAGATAAACTATGAAATCAAATACATCAGGTCGTGTGCGCAGTATTTTTGTTCATCTTGTGCTGATCTTTTTATCCTTCCTGTGTCTGTTTTTCTTTTACATTCTGATTGTAAATGCAACACGTTCCCATGCGGATCTGCAGAAAGGATTTTCAGCACTTCCCGGAAAATATTTTCTTGAGAATCTGAAGAATGTGGCAAATGACGGAAGTTTCCCGATGTTCCGCGGTATTATTAACAGCGTTGTTGTATCTTCCTGCAGTGCTGCACTTTGTACATATTTTTCTTCTTTGACAGCTTATGGTCTATATGCTTATGATTTTAAAATGAAGAAAGCAGCTTTTACCTTTATTATGGCAATTCTTGTTATGCCTACACAGGTAACAGCAATGGGATTTTTACGACTGATCACAAAGATGGGAATGTATGACTCTTTACTTCCGCTGATCATTCCATCCATTGCATCTCCGGCAGTCTTTTACTTTATGTACAGTTACCTTCAGTCTTCCCTTCCTTTATCCCTTGTGGAAGCGGCAAGAATTGATGGCTCCGGAGAATTCAGAACCTTTAACAGTATTGTACTTCCGATCATGAAACCGGCAGTAGCAGTACAGGCAATCTTTACTTTCGTAGGATCCTGGAACAATTACTTCGTTCCTGCCCTGATCATTCAGTCAAAGAGCAAAATGACAGTGCCGATCCTGATTGCAACTCTGCGTGGTGCTGATTATATGAACTTTGATATGGGTAAAATTTACATGATGATCACTGTTGCGATCGTGCCAATCATTATTGTATATCTGCTTTTATCCAAATACATTATTGCAGGTGTAACACTTGGTGGTGTAAAAGAATAATGAGAATTAAGAACCCCCATAGAGAGAATGCTATGGAGGTTCTTTTCATGAGAATTATAATATTAAAAACAGGAGTATAATTATATGAAGAAATGGATTTACAGTGGAACTAGAGAAGAACAGCCGTCAGAGAGAGAACTGATGCATGGAAAGCTTGCCAGAAAAGCGGCGTCAGAAGGCATTGTTCTGCTGAAAAATGAAGGAATCCTTCCATTAAAGAAAGATACAGCTGCTGCACTTCTTGGGTATGGAGCAGAGAAAACCGTAAAGGGTGGAATTGGTTCTGGAGATGTTAACAACAGAAAGAATATTTCTATTTATCAGGGACTGAAAGAAGCAGGAGTAAAAATTGTAAGCGAAGACTGGATCAGCGATTATCACAATCGCTATGAGCAGGCGAGAGAGGCGTGGAAAGAAAAAGTTCTGGAAGAAGCTAAGAAAGTAGATAATCCTTTTGATGCCTATGCAGAGAATCCTTTTGCAATGCCGCTGGGACGTAAGGTGGTAGAGGAAGATATCTGTGAAGCAGATGTGGTGATTTATGTGATCAGTCGTATTTCAGGAGAAGGAAAAGACCGTCGCAAAGTAAAGGGAGATTACTATTTAAGCGAGAGAGAAGAGGAAGATTTACGTTATCTTGCAGAAATGAACAAACCTGTGATCCTTATTCTTAATGCAGGTGGTCCTGTGGAGCTGACAGATATTCTGGAACAGACAGACAATATAAAAGGAATCTTAAATATTTCTCAGCTTGGTCAGGAAGGGGGAGATGCCCTGGCTGATGTACTTCTGGGAAAAGAAGTGCCGGGCGGTAAACTGACAACAACCTGGGCAAGGCGATACGAGGATTATCCGGCTTCAGAAGAGTATGGGTATCTGAATGGCAATCTGGAAAAGGAAAAATACAAAGAAGGTATTTATGTAGGTTACAGATATTTTGACAGCTTTGACAAAAAGGTGATGTTTCCGTTTGGGTTTGGTCTTTCTTATACTATGTTTGAGATGAAGTGTTGTAGCATAAATATGGAAGAAAGTAAGATCAGAGCAGAGGTTCAGGTTACAAATACAGGAAATGAATATGCTGGTAAAGAAGTGGTACAGATTTATGTTACGCTTCCGCAGACAGAACTGGAAAAAGAGTATAAGAGACTGGCAGGTTTTGCAAAAACCAGAATTCTGAAGCCGGGAGAAACACAAACACTTACTGTTGAGATTCCACAGAAACAACTGGCTTCTTTCAATGAGGAAACACATACATGGATAGTGGAAAAAGGCAAATATGGCATTCTGGTCGGAAACAGTTCAGACAAACTGAAACTGGAAGCAGTTCTGGTAGTTTCAGATGATACAGTACTGGAACAGATGGATAAAATCTGTCCGCTTCAGGAAGAACTGGAACAGATTTATCTGACAAAAGAATTGAAAGAAAAATCTGTGCAGAGACAGGAAAAACTGATAACAGCGCAGGTTCCGGAATATTATTTTAAACCTGCGATGATACCGGCAAAATCGGAAAATGCCGGAAAAAATCAGGAAAATCTGACAGAGGAAGAAAAAAGATTTGTTTCTGTTCTGGAAGACAGAACTACAGAAGAGCTGATTCCTCTGCTTTATGGAAAGATTTCAGAGAATATCAGTACTCTTGGTGCAGCAGGGATTCGAGTACCGGGATCAGCAGGTGAAACCTGCGGTACTTTGGAAGAGGATGGAATCCCGTCTCTTGTTATGGCAGACGGTCCGGCAGGAATCCGCCTCAGACAGTGGTATGAGGTAGATAAAGAGACAGACAGCATCTATGAAATGGGAGTTCTTGGTTCACTGGAAAATGGAATTCTGGAACCTGGTGTGCATCATGAGAATGCAGATACTTATTATCAGTACTGTACTGCTTTTCCGGTAGGAACAGCACTGGCACAGACCTGGGATACAGATCTTATGACAGAGTTTGGAAAAGCAATCGCAGAAGAAATGGAAGAATTTCATGTAAATCTGTGGCTTGCACCGGGTATGAATATCCACAGAAATCCATTATGTGGAAGAAATTATGAATATTATTCAGAAGATCCATATCTGTCAGGGATGCTGGCAGCAGCAGTGATCCGGGGTGTTCAGAGCAAGTCAGGATGTGGCGTAACAATCAAGCATTTTGCATGCAATAATCAGGAAGATAACCGCATGGGTGTTGACTCCTGTGTATCCGAACGTGCGCTCAGAGAAATCTATCTCCGCGGATTTGAAATTGCAGTAAAAGAAGGAAATCCTGTTTCTATTATGACTTCCTATAATCTTATCAACGGTATTCATGCGGCGAACAGCAAAGATCTGTGCATGACAGTTGCCAGAAAAGAATGGGGATTTGACGGAGCAATTATGTCAGACTGGAACACAACAGTTCCGGAAGATGGAAGCGTTCCATGGAAATGTGTGGCAGCAGGCAATGACATTATCATGCCTGGAAATCCGGATGATGATAAGAATATTCGCCAGGCATATAAAGAAGGTAAACTTACAGAAGAAGAAATCCGAAATTGTGCCGGACATCTGGTATCTATGATCCGTAGATTATGGGCTACGGCAACCGAATTCGGACAAAATATACCGCAAAGTGGGGCGTGCAGATTGCGGGAATGATTTTTCAGACACGCTCTAGAGCGTACAGATTGTTGAAATGATTTTTCAAACACGCTCTAAATGAAAACAGATAGAATTCTGGCATATGCTGAAAATACAGTAATGAGAGGACAATATTAATTATTAAAATCAATCGGAAGACCATCAGAGGCCTTCCGATTGATTTAGTGCTCATAATAACTGGATTTTTTATTTGCATCAGCAGATCTTCAGCAGATTTTCAAAGGAGAAGATCTCTTTTTCAGTCATTAATTCTTCAAATCTGTTCAGGTTAAGATCTGAGTGTTCCAGTTCTCTTGAAAACTGATAACAGATACGGATCTGGTCATCCAGCTTAAACTGCCGGTTGTTTTTCAGATAGGTTCCCACATTTAATTCATGGATGAACAGGGTGCACACAACTGCCATTTTCACCTTGGCGAAGATCTCATCATCATAAACTGCACCGCAGAAATAGGTATAGATCCAGTAAACAAGAAGCTGTTCCTCCTGAATCTGCCAGTCCGGATAAGAGAAATCAAATTCACTTTTCTGCCAGGAATAAAGATTTCCGGAGTCAGACTGCGGATCTGTATTTCCATTATACAGTGGAGTCAGACAATTCTTTAAGTATTCCTGCCATCCCGGGCGCAGAACCTCCATTTCCGGGACAACAGTTTTCCACATTTTTTTAAATAATTGTTCTGGTGTATTTGCGCAGGCAGATGCAACAGAACTGTTTTCTATGTTATCTGTATTTATACGAGAGTAAATTTTGCTGCAAAATCTATCTCCGTATCCGGAATCTTCATGTCGTTTTCGCATTTCTTCCCATTTAAAGAGTTCATTTTTATTTACACATAACTGGAAATCATGTGCAGCAGCCAGAAGTTTCCACAGACGTTTCTGCATGGGTACAGCTCTGTCCTGGATGATATCTATAAGCATATCACGGGTGTCCATAAGTGCAGTGAACAGGAAATAATCAAAGTCATCATAGACTTCTTCTTTTGTCTTTTTTTCTTTTGTGATAAAGTGTACCTTTTCTTTTTGGGAAAGTAAAATCCTTGCTGCCTCCGGACAGGAGAGCGACAGGGAAATCTCACGCAGACCTTCAAATTCTTCAATATGTCTAGGATAATTTCTGCAGGTTCTGCAGAACATTTCCGGTCCTGCTTCTGTGTAGATATCACACAGGTTCTCTTCGTTGAGAAAAGCACAGCGTCTGTTATACTGGCGGAAAACATGTTCTTTCCAGTCAATATCATTGTGCAGGCGATTGCGGAATGGACCTTTAAAGTGCTGGTACTTCTTCAGTGTCTGATCGTCAATCACGATCTGCCATCCTGCGCAGCAGGTATCCGGACAGGCTCCTGCAATGCAGGAAAATTCTTTATAGTAGTTTGGAAATGTGTATTGCATGATATTAAATAGGATCCTTTCTTTTTTTCTTAAGTTTACGGTAAGTTCCTGCAGTCATGCCACAGGATTTGCGAAAGCTCTGGGAGAGATAACTCTGAGAGGAGAATCCTGTGAGATGTGCAATATCTGAAATCCCATAATCAGTATTTTCCAGAAGTTCCTTGCACACTTCGATGCGTTTCCGGTTCAGATAATTGATAGGAGAAATCCCATAATATTTTGTAAATTCATGACTCAGATAATACTTATTAAGATGACTGAGTTCTGAGAGGTGATCCAGAGTAATATTTTCCCCGTAATTGGAGTCAAGATAACGCTTAATATGAGCGCACTCTTTACTTGGATGCTGGGCGGTGATCAGTTCAAATGGTGAATCCGTAATGCGCCGAAGCTGCAGAATCAGAATATCCAGCATATGACTGCAGATGGTTTCATATCCTTCAGACTGTCTGTCCAGCTCCTGAAACAGAGAATTAAAGTAAAATAACAAATCTGTTTTCTTTTCACGACAGTTAAAAATGCGATACTCTTTATGACCGTTAAAGGAAAAACATAGTCCATCCACACCTACAGTAAAATAACTCAGAGGAGGACTCCCTTTGGAGATTTCAGTGTGATTGATATGTGGATTAATGATGACCAGATCGTCCTTTGAGATTGGGAAAATCTGATCCTCGATCAGAAAATCTCCCTGACCGTCACGTACATAGAACAATTCTGTAAAGGCATGAGAGTGAGGAATACTGGGCCAGTCACCCTCGTAGCGGGAAGAAGAGGTATTTAAAAGCGTAATATTCTGAGCTGTTGGGTGTTCGGGGCTGAAACGAAATGATTGTGAGCTCATGGCAGATTCTCCTTTCTTCTGTTTACGGCAGATGAGTATATTTGTAGCAATTTTGTTGGCGGATTCTGAATGATAGTATTTTCTATAATACCATAATTTTTTTGTAAGAGCAAGATTTCTAAAAAACAAAGCAAAAAGTGAATTGAAAAAAATTTTGAAAGAAAGTATTTTATAAACAGATAGACTGAAAATAATGTGATTACAGAAGCGAACGGACAGTAATTATCCGCTTGTCAGCAAAATGAAGGAGGTAACAGAAAATGGGAAAAGGTCGTGTAACCATACCAACTGACCTGGATGTAGTTCCACAGACACTGGAAATGATAGAAGAGTGGGGCGCTGATGCTATACGTGACTGTGACGGAACAGAATTTCCGCAGAAATTAAAAGACACAGGTGCCAAAATTTATGCAACCTACTATACAACCCGTAAGGACAATGCGTGGGCGAAAGCACATCCGGAAGAAATCCAGCAGATGTATATTATGACATCTTTCCACACAGCGGTTGCAGATACACTGGAGATTCATCTGATGGATCACCTCTATCCGGATATGCTTGCAGTCAACACAAGAGATGATATCCGCAGATGGTGGGAAGTAATGGATCGTACCACAGGAGAGCCGGTACTGACAGATCAGTGGTCATATGAAGAAGAGACAGGAAATGTAGTGATCTTATCTGCGAAACGCTTCCATGAATATACTGTAAGTTTCCTGGCATATATTATGTGGGATCCTGTACATATGTATAACTTTATTACAAATGATTGGAAAGATACACCACATCAACTGACATATGATGTGCGGCAGCCGAAAACCCAGAAGTACGTAAAAGAAAAATTAAAACGCTGGTGTGAAGAAAACCCGCAGATCGACGTGGTAAGATTTACGACTTTTTTTCACCAGTTTACACTTACCTTTGATGATAAAAAACGTGAAAAATTTGTAGAATGGTTTGGATATAGTGCAAGTGTAAGTCCATACATATTAGAGAAATTTGAAAAGTGGGCAGGGTATAAATTCAGACCGGAATTTATTGTGGATCAGGGATATCACAACAGCATGTTCCGTGTGCCAAGTCGTGAGTTTAAGGATTTTATTGAATTCCAGCAGCAGGAAGTTTGTGCGCTTGCCAAGGAACTTGTAGATATTGTTCATTCCTATGGAAAAGAAGCGATGATGTTTTTGGGAGATCATTGGATAGGGACGGAACCATACGGAAAATATTTTGCAGAAATTGGTCTGGATGCAGTAGTTGGTTCTGTTGGCAGTGGTGTGACACTCCGTATGATTTCAGATATAAAAGGGGTTAAATATACAGAAGGAAGGCTTTTGCCATATTTTTTCCCCGACGTGTTTGGAGAAGGCGGAGATCCCATAGGGGAAGCAAAGGACAACTGGATGAAAGCGAGAAGGGCAATTTTACGTTCTCCGCTTGACCGCATCGGATATGGCGGATATTTAAAATTGGCCAGTGAATGGCCGGGATTTATAGAAGAGATTCAAAGTGTTGTCGGGGAATTCAGACAGATACATGAAAATATGAACGGGACGAAATCTTATGTTGCACCATTTAAAGTAGCAGTTTTAAACTGTTGGGGAGGTTTGCGAAAATGGATGTCAAACCAGGTGCATCATGCAATATGGCACAGAGAAACTTATTCTGCAGAGGGAGTGCTGGAATGTCTGAGTGGAATGCCGTTTGATGTAGAATTTATCTCTTTTGATGATGTGAAAAAAGGAATCCCAAAAGATATCAGGGTGATCATCAATGTTGGAGATGCATATACGTCATTCAGTGGAGCTGAAAATTGGATTGATGAAGCAGTTGTAACAACGTTAAGACAGTTTGTGGATGAAGGTGGTGGATTTATCGGAGTAGGAGAACCGACAGCATATCAGCATCAGGGAAGATTTTTCCAGCTGGCGGATGTGCTTGGTGTAGATCGTGAGATGGGTTTTTCACTAAGTACAGATAAATATAACGAGAAAAATCCGCAGCATTTTATCTTGGAAGATATTGAAGGGGATATTGATTTCGGAGAAGGTACGACCCGCATTTATGCGCAGGGAGATCATTATCAGATTCTTGCAATGGATGGAGAATACAGCCAGCTGGTTGTTAATCAATACGGAAAAGGTCACGGTGTTTACTTTGCAGGACTGCCGTATTCCCCTCAGAACTGCCGTATTCTGCTTCGTGCAATCTATTATGCAGCGGGAATGGAACAGGAGATGAAACGATATTACGTAACAAATGTAGATACTGAGGTCACTGTTT
>OOCP01003766.1_pt1 | contig 10628 bp, 10 predicted proteins | sample 1671511 | NCBI WGS metagenome assembly OOCP01 (sample SAMN06348164, study PRJEB24527) | human gut metagenome | biome: human gut; feature: ankylosing spondylitis patient; material: feces | host: Homo sapiens | place: China | collected 2015-10 | reverse complement strand
ATTGCGATAAGAACCTTCTGAAAAGCGGATCTTCACCCCGGTCTCATGTTCTGCAACCATGGCATCATCTGTAATTCCGGTCATTTCTTTCTGCCGAATGCTGGTATATGCGCCATAGATCAGCGGGTACTGAAAGATCTGCGGAGTCTGGACGATCCATACACTGCTGCGATCCGGAGTTTCACTGACATTCCCATCCTCATCTGCGATCTTAACTGTATCCTTGGAAGGCATGCCTGTAACACTGGCACCTGTCTGTGCCGCTGCCATAAGTCCTCTTTCAATGATCCCATGATCAATAAATGGTCTGGCACCGTCATGGATCAGCACATACTCTGTGTCTTTACACGCACGAAGTCCTTCATAAACAGAATCGTACCGTTCTTTTCCGCCGGATACTACAGCAGAAACCTTTGTAAAACCATATTTTTACACGCTTTCTTCTTTGCACCAGAAAACATACTCCTCCCCTGTTACCAGGATCACATCCCTAATTAGCGGACTTTCCTGAAAACAGCGCAGGGAATAATACAGAACCGGGTATCCCTGTATCTCCAGGAACTGCTTCTGTACTTTACTGTGCATTCTTTTTCCCTGCCCTGCTGCCAGAACAATGGCCGTATTTCTTTCTGACATCTCAACGCTCTCCCAGTTTAAGATTCGGCACAGCATTCAGATCCCAGCCATGACGTGTACCTTTAATATATTCATAATAAGCAGCTACTCCGATCATTGCTGCATTGTCTGTACAGAAGATCGGTGACGGCCGATAAAAACTGTAATTATTTTTCTTACATGCTTCTTCCATTGCCGCTCTTAACGTTCCATTCGAAGCCACTCCGCCTGCAATTGCAATCTTAGTCATCCCATAATCTTTGGCTGCAAGCATTGTATGCTCCACCAGCACATCAACTACCGCTTTCTGGAAAGATGCTGCCAAATCTGCTCTGTTTATCTCTTCTCCGGTCATCTGCGCATGATTAATATAATTCAACACTGCTGATTTTACACCACTGAAGCTGAAATCGTACGGACAATCTCCAATTTTAGCTTTTGGAAACTCAATTGCATTGGGGTTTCCCTCTTTAGAGAGCTTGTCTACCTTTGGTCCTCCCGGATATCCCAGTCCGATAGCTCTTGCAACTTTGTCAAAAGCTTCGCCTGCAGCATCATCACGGGTACGTCCCAGGATTTCAAATTCTCCATAATCCTTAACGATCACAAGGTGTGTATGTCCTCCTGACACGATCAGACATAAAAATGGAGGTTCAAGATCCGGATGTTCAATATAATTTGCTGACACATGGCCCTCAATATGGTGGACCCCTACCAGTGGAAGCTTCTTTGCATAAGCAATTGCCTTCGCCTCAGCAACGCCCACAAGAAGTGCACCTACAAGTCCCGGACCATAAGTGACACCAATTGCATCCAGATCATCAAGAGTTACATCTGCATCTGCCAGTGCCTGTTCAATTACCTGGTTAATCTTTTCAATATGTTTACGGGAAGCAATTTCCGGAACTACCCCACCGTATAAAGTATGAAGAGCGATCTGTGAAGAGATCACATTTGACAGAATAGTTCTTCCGTTTTTGACAACAGAAGCTGCAGTCTCATCACAGGAACTCTCAATTGCAAGAATTAATGTATCTTTCATTTTCTGTTCCTCATATATCGGACGGATAAGTCATCCGTTTTACTACTTGTTCATAATCAATTTCAGTGACATATTATTCCTCAAAATTCAATTCCAGACTCTTTCCGTCTTTTCCCGGATATGCATTTGGAAAAATTTCACGAACTTTATCCATAAACTCATCTGGTCTGACCAGAGATGGACTGTAATGTGTCAGCCACATCTCCTTTACCCGGGCATCACGAGCCAAAACCGCCGCCTCGCGGAAAGTCATATGCTTGTATCCGCGTGCTTTGTCTGCTTTGTCATCTTCTCCGTACATTCCTTCACAGATAAACAGATCCGATTCCTTTGCATTTCGCAGGATAGATTCTGTTGGTCTGGTATCTGTTGTATAAGTAAGCCTGATTCCTTTTCTCGCAGGTCCAAGTACCATCTCCGGTGTATAGGTAATACCGTCTGCTTCGATGGTCTGCCCTTTCTGGAGCGGATTCCAGTATTTCAGTGGAATATCCTGCTCTTTCGCTCTCTCAGCCGAGAATTTTCCCTGGCGGAGAATCTCAAGGGTATATCCATAACAGAGTACATTATGGTTCACTTTAAAAGCCGTAATACGATAGCCATTTAATTCAATGACCTGCTCCGGCTGTGTAATCTCAATAAATTTAATTTCAAACGGAAGCTCCGGTGCAATGACGCGAAGTGCATTGACCACTCTCTCCAGACCTTTGGGACCTACCAGAGTCAATGGTTCTGTGCGGTCTGCATTTCCCATAGTAAGAAGAAGTCCCGGAAGCCCGCTGATATGATCTCCATGATAATGAGTAAAACAAATCACATCAATAGGTTTAAAGCTCCATCCCTTCTCCTTAATTGCTACCTGAGTACCTTCACCACAGTCAATGAGCAGACTGCTCCCGTTATATCTTGTCATAAGCGCAGTCAACCATCTGCGTGGCAGAGGCATCATTCCACCGGTTCCAACTAAACATACATCTAACATATATTCCCTCTATTTTCCAGCTTCCGGCAATTCCCTTAAAAGGTGTATGGTCCGGCTGCTGATTTTTTCTGCTTTCATTTCTTTTTCATTCGGGATGTCTGGTCATAAGCAGCGCATCCTCCACAGGATCACTGTAATATGCCTTACGTATTCCATCTCCGGTAAATCCCATACGTTCATAGAGACGGATTGCAGTCTCATTTCCCACACGTACTTCCAGATGGATTGTCGTAACCTCCCTCTCTGCTGCAAGGCGGATCAGGCTCTGCATCAGAAAAGCGCCAATTCCTTCTTTTTGTCTGTCCCTGCGCACAGCCACATTGGTAATATCTCCCTCATCCAGAACCATAAGAAGACCGCAGTAACCCAGAATCTTTTCTTTCTCTTCCACCACCAGAAACATGGCATCATCCCTGGTCAGAAAAGTAAAAAAACCTTCTTTTGTCCATGGCACATGAAAAAGATCCTGCTCAATCTCCATTACCTGATCCAGGTCATCCACAAGCATTTCCCGCAGGATCATATTTTTGTACCTGCCGGTTTCTGCTCTTTTTCTCTCTCTGCACGCTCACGCTCTGCCTGGGAAACGCGGAGATATTCCGGGATATGTTCCATAGCAGTCTCTGTGCGTCCTTCTTTATAATAAATACTGCCAAGAGCTGCCACTGCCGCTGCTCTCTGTTTATTTACATGAGCCGGTGCAAAAGAATACGGAACCTGCAGTTTCTCTGCGATCAGTTCACGAAATACAGGTACACCGTCTCCCAAAAATGTAACCATCTCTCCTCTCTGATTCAGTTCTTCCAGCAGTTCCTCGATCGGTGCTGCCCACTGTTCTTTCAAAGTCATAAGCTGATGCTCTTCAAATCTGTAAATTCCTGTATATACCTGCTTTCTTCTGGCATCCATGATCGGACAGATCAATCCCTGTGCATCATAAAGATTATATGCCAGTGCATCTACTGTCGGTACTGCTACCAATGGTTTCTTCAGGGCAAGTCCCAGGCCTTTGGCTGTTGCCGAGCCGATACGGAGTCCTGTAAAGGATCCCGGTCCCGCTGCCACTGCAATAGCATCTACGGATTCCAGTTCCAGTTCCGTCATCTTCACAATCTCATCTAACATCGGAAGCAAAGTCTGAGAATGTGTTTTCTTATAATTTACAGTATACTCAGCCAGTAATGTATCATCTTCCACAACTGCTACAGATGCAACAATTCCTGAGCTGTCCAAAGCTAAAATTTTCATTTCTACCTCCTAACTGTTCTCCGGACCAATCACTGTAATCCTTCTATAATCAAAGCCTTTCTCCAGATCTTTCTCTATGGTTACTTTGATCAGCTTTTCCGGAAGGATTTCTTCAATCAGATCAGCCCATTCGATCAGACAGATTCCCTGTCCGAAGAAATAATCGTCATATCCGATTTCTTCCATTTCCTCAATGTCACCGATACGGTAAACATCAAAATGATATAAAGGAAGACGTCCGCTTTCGTATTCCTGAATGATCGTGAATGTCGGGCTGCAGATAGGCTCTGTGATCCCAAGCCCTGCCGCAACTCCCTGGGTAAATACGGTTTTTCCAACTCCAAGATCACCTGTCAGAGTATAAATCTGACCCGGTTTCGCATTCTCTCCGATCTTCTTTCCCACCTCAAATGTTTCCTGTGGTGTTTTTGTCTCTATAATCATCTTTTCCACCTTTTTCTTGCAGAATTGTTCTTTGCATATTATAATAGAGCGAACAGCGAAATACAATACTTTTTGAAAAGGAGACTTGAAACTATGGCAAATCCGATAGTTACAATTACCATGGATAATGGCGATGTGATGAAAGCAGAATTATATCCTGAGATTGCACCGAATACAGTTAATAACTTTATCAGTCTTGTAAAAAAAGGCTTCTATGACGGACTTATTTTCCATCGTGTGATCAACGGTTTCATGATCCAGGGAGGATGCCCGGACGGAACAGGTATGGGCGGTCCGGGATACAGCATTAAGGGTGAATTCACTCAGAACAGATTTAAAAATGATCTGAAACATACTGCAGGTGTTCTTTCCATGGCACGCGCCATGCATCCAAACTCAGCAGGAAGCCAGTTCTTTATCATGCACAAAGATGCTCCGCATCTTGACGGTGCTTATGCTGCATTCGGCAAGATCACTGAAGGAATGGATGTTGTAAACCGTATTGCAGAAGAAGATACCGATTACAGCGACCGTCCGCTTGACGAGCAGAAAATCAAATCCATGACAGTAGAAACTTTCGGTGTTGATTATCCGGAACCGGAGAAATGCTGATTCGCTGACTGTTTATGCCCCATGCAGTTTTCAGGCTGCATGGGGCATATTTTATCAGTCCGTAAATACTTTCACTTCACCGTCAATCACTGAATAGTAAAGATCTTTCTCTTTCTTCATCTTCGCTCTTCCATTTGTTCCCTCGGTGATTGCTTTTTCTACAAATGCAATCTGATCCGCCGGAACCAGCAAATGCAGAACTACCCTGTCAGTGTATTCAGAATCAAGGATCGGTAATTTCTGTTCTCCGGCAATATACTGGATCTTGCCTATCCCGGTATAATCCGTAACTACTTCCATAGAAATTCCGTAGGTTTTCTCAATCACTGTGCTGGCGGCAAGACCTTCCTGCAGACTCCTGGAATATGCTCTGACAAGACCTCCTGTTCCAAGAAGTATCCCTCCAAAATATCTGGTAACTACTGCTGCCACATTATAAATATCTTCCCCCAGGATTACATCCAGCATTGGTCTTCCCGCAGTGCCTGACGGCTCACCATCGTCACTGCATCTGGTATATTCCCTGTTCTTTCCCACCGAATATACATAGCAGTTATGTCTGGCATCCCAATATTTCTTCTTCATTTCCTCTATAAAGGCCAGTGCCTCCTCTTCGGTCTTTACAGGACGCACTGTAGCAATAAATCTGGATTTCTTTTCCACGATCTCGCCTTCCCCGCCCTCGTAAACTGTCTTATATTTCTCAAGCATGTCTCATACTCCTCTTTCCGTTCTCTTATTGACTCAGTGTACCATGAATTACAAAAATGTGCCAGCACAGTGTATACTAATCCTGTAAAAAAACACAATAACCATTAAAAAGATCCAAAAGCAATTGTGAATTTTTATTTTTCTGCTTTATTTACTTATTCTTATTTGATATAATAGAACGGATTATAAAGGAGGTTTAACATGAACTACGGTAAAAAGTCGACTGCAAAGAAACGGACGGCACTGATCTCCCGTTCTTCCATGATGGGAAAGCGCGCCAGAGTTTCTTTCATCAGAGTCCTGTTCGTATCACTGATAGCACTCTGCATCGCAGTAACCTGTCTGGGTGTGGGGTCATTCAGGGGTGTAATTGATACTGCTCCTGATGTTGATGATATTGATATTATGCCACTAGGCTATGCAACCTTTCTCTACGATGATGCAGGGAATCAGATCCGTAAACTGGCTGCTCCGGATTCCAACCGACTGCCTGTCACTCTCGATCAGATACCTGTTGATCTGCAGCATGCAGTTGTCGCAATTGAGGATGAACGTTTCTATGAACATAACGGTATTGACGTAAAAGGTATTCTTCGTGCCGGAATGAAAGCTCTCACTACCGGAGATTTCTCAGAAGGTGCCAGTACGATCACACAGCAGCTTCTTAAGAATAACGTATTTACCAACTGGACCAGTGAATCTACTCAGCTGGAAAGATTTACGCGAAAAATCCAGGAACAGTACCTTGCTGTCCAGGTTGAGAAAAAAACTGATAAAGACACCATTCTTGAGAATTACCTGAACACAATTAACCTGGGTGCCGGTTCCTACGGTGTACAGGCTGCCGCACGACAGTATTTTGACAAGGATGTATGGGATCTGAATCTTTCTGAATGTGCAACTCTGGCAGGTATCACACAGAACCCGACGAAATTTAACCCGATCATCAATCCTGACAGCAACAGGAAGAGACGCAAGGAAGTTCTCCAGCATATGCTGGATCAGAACTATATTACTCAGGATCAGTATGATGAAGCTCTTGCAGATGATGTTTATTCCCGTATCCAGGCCGCTCAGGAAAAGAACTCCAGCACTGAGAATACTGTTTACACATATTTTGAAGATGAACTGACAGATCAGATCATCAACGACCTGATGAATATCAAAGGTTACACCAAAAAACAGGCAACCAATCTTCTCTACAGCGGCGGACTTAAAGTATATACAACACAGGATTCCAAGATCCAGAATATCCTGGATGAGGAATATGCAGATCCTTCCAATTATCCGGACACTGTCCAGTATGAACTTGACTATGCCCTGACGGTTACCGATCCTAATGGAAATCAGGTAAACTACAGTAAGGAAATGTTGCAGCTTTATTTTCAGAATGAGGATCCCGATTTCGATCTTCTGTTCGATTCCCCGGAAGATGGACAGACTTATGTAGACAAATATAAGGCAAGCATACTCGCCAACGGAAGTAAAGTTCTTGCAGAGCGTGTCAATTTCGCACCTCAGCCACAGTCTTCCATGAGTGTGATCGACCAGCATACCGGCTATGTAAAAGCTCTGATCGGTGGTCGTGGAGAGAAAACGGCAAGTCTTACACTGAACCGGGCAACGGACACTACCAGACAGCCTGGTTCTACCTTTAAGATCGTGTCCACTTATGCACCTGCTTTAAATGAAAAAGGCATGACTCTTGCAACAACATTTGAAGACGAACCTTATGAATATCCGGATGGTTCCCCTGTAAACAACGCAACCCGTTCTTACAACGGAACAACCACGATCCGTACTGCGATCCAGAATTCCATTAACGTTGTAGCCGTCAAGTGTCTGGAAAAAGTAACTCCTGAGCTTGGATTGAAATATCTGGACAACTTTGGTTTTACAACCCTTGCTCATGGAACAGAGGCTGACAAAGATGCCAATGGTAATGTATGGAGCGATGCAAACCTTGCCACTGCGCTTGGCGGCATCACCCGCGGTGTCACAAATGTTGAACTGTGTGCATCCTATGCAGCCATCGCAAATAACGGAAATTATATCAAGCCAATTTATTACACAAAAATTCTGGATCACAACGGAAACGTCCTGATCGAGAATACTGCTGCCGAACGTTCCGTAATCAAAGAAAGTACTGCTTTTCTTCTCACCAGTGCAATGGAGGATGTTGTAAAACAGGGTACAGGTACAGCCTGCCAGCTTGACAATATGCCTGTTGCCGGAAAAACAGGTACAACCGAAGCCTATAACGACTTGTGGTTTGTGGGTTATACACCATATTATACATGCGCAGTATGGTCCGGTTATGACAACAATGAGAAATTACCTGATTATGCGCGTAACTTCCACAAAGCTTTATGGAAAAAGGTTATGACTCGTATCCATGAGGGACTTCCTTCCAAAGAATTCGAGAAGCCTGCAAGTGTAGAAAAGTTAAGTGTCTGCGAGGAAACCGGACTTCTTCCAAGAGCCGGCTGTCCGGTGATCACTGAATACTTTGACGTAGGTACCATGCCTACTGAATACTGTGACCAGCATTTCTATGACAGTGATGATTATGACTATAATTATGATACAGATTCCTCTGATCAGACTGACAACACCACTGACACTGATAACAGCGAAAGCTCTGATAATGGAGATACCGACAACAGTGGTGACAGTAACAATACTGATGACAACGGTAACAGCGGTGACGATGGTACTGATAATACCGGCGGAAACGATGACAACGGTAACGGTAACGAGGATGATTCCTCTTATCAGGTCGACTATTATTAATGCAAAAATACCGGTACAGGAGCACCTCCGAATGATGTTCCTGTACTGCAAAAAATCCACAGTCCTGTCAACTCAGGACTGTGGATTTTTTATATATTTTCAAAATTGATTCTCAGATATTATACTTCTTTAATAACCATACGCGCAGATCCGTAAATACCTGCATCATTTCCGAGAGTTGCAAGAATGATCGGTGTTTTCTTGCATGCTGTAAAAGCATATTTCTCATAGTATTTCTGAATACAGTCGATCAATGGCTGTCCGGCTTTGGAAACACCACCGCCGATAACGATGGCTTCCGGATCTGTCACACATGCAAACATGGCAAGTGTTCCGCCAAGCATTTCTCCTACCTGTGCCATAACATCGCAGGCTACTTTGTCGCCCTCTTTAAAAGCATCCAGAACATTCTTTGCTGAAAGTTTTGTAAATTTGCGAAGAACAGTCTGCTCATCTGTAGCAGCCAGAGTTCTCTGTGCCACGCGAACGATACCTGTTGCAGACGCATACTGCTCCAGACATCCACAGTTACCACAGTTGCAGGCTTCCTTTTCTTCATGGTCAACTGCTGCATGACCGATTTCTCCACCTGCACCATGAGCACCGCCAACAATCTTTCCATCAACGATGATTCCACCGCCGACACCTGTTCCAAGAGTTACAAGAATAACGTTCTTAGCTCCTGCTGCTGCGCCTTTCCATGCTTCGCCAAGTGCTGCTACATTGGCATCGTTTCCTGCTTTGGACGGAAGTCCTGTCAGTTCTGTCAGTTCCTTAGTAACTTCTTTAAAGCCCCAGAAAAGGTTTACCGCACATGGCACTTCCCCTCTCTCGTTAACAGGTCCCGGTACCCCGATTCCCACACCGTCGATTTCTTCTTTATCCAGCTTACGCTCTGCGATCTTGTCAAGGATTGTCTTTGCAATATCTGGCAGGATTGCTTCTCCACTGTTCTCCTTACGTGTAGGAATTTCCCATTTCTCAACTAAGACTCCGTCTGTCTGAAAGAGTCCACATTTTACAGATGTACCACCAACGTCAATTCCAAAACAATACTTTCCCATAATATCTGATATCCTCCAAATTACTTTAAATTATTTTTCTTCACGTTTCTTTGCAAGGTTTGCCTGAACACGTTTGTACAGCTCTTCCGCTGCATTGTATCCCATCTTCTTCTGTCTGTGGTTAACTGCCGCAGATTCAACGATAATAGCCAGATTACGTCCCGGACGGATAGGCAGAGAATGGCATACAATCTTATTTCCAAGATACTCTGTATATTCCTCATGCAGGCCGAGACGGTCATATTCTTTGTCTCTGTCCCACTCTTCCAGTTTGATAACCAGATCCACAGACTGTGTATCCTTAACGCTCTCAACACCAAACAGAGTTTTGACATCGATAATACCAATACCACGAAGTTCAATGAAATGTCTTGTGATATCCGGTGCCGAACCCACCAGCGTCACATCACTGACTTTACGAAGTTCTACAACATCATCACTGACAAGACGATGTCCTCGTTTGATCAGTTCCAGCGCAGCCTCACTCTTGCCAATTCCGCTCTCACCTGTGATCAGGACACCTTCACCATATACATCCACAAGCACACCATGGATGGAAATACATGGTGCCAGCTGTACACCCAGCCAGCGGATAATCTCAGCCATAAAACTGGAAGTTGTACGCTCTGTCACGAAAGTCGGAACATTATATTTAACTGCCAGATCGATCATATCCTGTGATGGTCTTGTCATTGTACTGAAAATTACACAGGGAATCTTGCTGGAAATAAATCTTTCATATTTAAATTTCCGTTCCTCATCACTGAGCTGCATCAGATAAGTATACTCTACATATCCGATGATCTGAACTCGTTCATTGGCAAAATGCTCCAGATATCCGGTAAGCTGAAGCGCAGGTCTGTTGATCTCCGCAGTCTTGATCACGATGCCTGACAGGTCGATCTCCGGAGTCAGATTATTAAGCTCCAGTTCCTGTACCATCTTTGTCAACTGTACACCCTTCATACTTTTGTCTCCTTTTCGCTGAAAGTTTGCATTCTCACTGCCGTTTTACCGGGGCGTGAGACACCTTATCTTTAATTATACACAATCACTGCTGAAACTGCAATGCAGCATCAGGATTTATGAAAAAATTCATAGACCTGACGGGCGCTTC
>OOCP01003759.1_pt1 | contig 10646 bp, 4 predicted proteins | sample 1671511 | NCBI WGS metagenome assembly OOCP01 (sample SAMN06348164, study PRJEB24527) | human gut metagenome | biome: human gut; feature: ankylosing spondylitis patient; material: feces | host: Homo sapiens | place: China | collected 2015-10 | reverse complement strand
GTCATTTCCGCGGGCAAGCTCCAGCTCGATGATTGAGCGCAGCACCTGCTCACTGCACGCTTTCTCCGGCTGCACACAGCCGAGCAGCGCCTGCACGGACGCGTCGGGATAGCTGCAGTGCAGCCCATAGCGCCGCGCGGCGAGACCGTAGACATTGGCGGCGCGCACGCCGGGCTCAGCGGCAGCAGGACGGCGTGTTCTCCGCCTAGCGCCTGCACGCGGCGCAGGAACTGTGTGATGGCAGCCGGGTCTGCGCCGAGCACGCCGATGTGAGGCTGATCCTGTATCTGCATGATGGACATCTCCTGACGAAAAAAGTCTCCGCAAAGCGGGTATGACCCCATCTTAGCGGAGACTGTGATCCGTCCGGCAACGCTTTGGCATCGAAACGGCATCATTGTGCGTTGAAATACAAAGTATTTTCCACGCGCCACGCCGGCAGGGAAAAGGCCGTGTCGGCGTCCGGGTCATAAAACTGCAGGTAGTCGGTGATGCTGCTGTCCATGCCGTCGTTGTAACTGCCCTCGTTTCCGGCGTTGAGCAGCTGCAGGGGAACAGTGCTCCCGCCGCGCGCACGCAGGCCGATCATTTTCTGCGCCGCTTCCGGCATCGGGATCTGCACCTCGTCATAAGGCACGCCGAGCGCGGCCGCGACCGTGGCGCCGACGCGGGTTTCAAACACGCGCAGCAGGTAATCCCACAGGTCGTTCTGCCGGATCTGGAAGGCATAGCTGTCCGAAAACGTATAACTGAGCGCCAGCACGCAGCCGGTCGCATCATCGAGCAGGAAGGACGCCGTGTCGCCGCGCGGATTGCTCAGCGCGATGCCCCAGAGGACGAAGCCGCTGCCGTAGCTCGCGTACTGGACGGTCGCGCCCTCCTCCACGGAAAAGCCGCCGCCGAACAGCGCGCTGTCCTTTTCCAGCGCGCCCAGAAGGTCCTGCGCGTACTGCGTCATCTCGGCCAGCGTGTGCGCCGCGGCGCTCTCGTCGAGCTCGACGGGGTCCTTGGCACCGTAAAACAGGTTCTGCATGCCGTCGGTCAGTTTCCGGCGCAGAACGGTGGCCGGACCCTGCTCGTCGCCGGTGCTGAGGGAAAACGCCGTGTCCTGCTCCGCGCGGTCGAGCCGCGCGGCCACAAGGTTTGGCAGGAAAAATCCGCCCGCCGCGATCGCCAGCACGAGCGCGACTGCCAGCGCGGTGCGCATCCACGGCTTCATATGCGGCCTCCTTTCAGCTCCACGGTCACGACCGTGCCGTTGCCGACGCGGCTCTCAAACTGCATCGTGCCGCCGTGCAGCTGCACGATCTCATTGCACAGCGACAGGCCGAGGCCCGCGCCGCCCTGTGCGCGCGAGCGGGCCTTGTCCACGCGGTAAAACGCCTCCGTCAGGTGCGCGAGCGCCTCCGGCGGGATGCCGCGGCCGTTATCGAGCACGCGCACGCGGCAGCCGTCGGGCAGCATCTCCTGCCAGACATAGATGTAGCCGCCGTTGTCGAGCGCCTTGCGGGCGTTGTCCATGAGGTTGACGAGCAGGGTTTTAAATAGGTCCGGCTCCAGAAAGCACATGCCCTCCGCCGTGCGGTACTGCAGGGCGATGCCCTTCTGGGCGTACACGCGCTTGAGGTGCTCCAGAAGCCCTGCCACGAGGTCGGCCGGGCTCGCGGGTACGAGCTGGAGTTTCGACTGGTCGAGCGAGAGCATGTCCAGCAGCTTCAGCCCCAGCGCTTCGAGCCGCTTGCCCTCGGAGAAGATATAGTTTGCCGCGTCCATCTGTTCGTCGGGCGTGAGCACCTGACTGCGCAGCAGGTCGGCATAGCCGATGATGGAGGTCATGGGCGTTTTCATCTCGTGCGAGAAGTCGGCCATGAACCGCTCCTGCAGCGCCATGCTCTCCTGAATGCGGTTGACGTGCTGCTCGAGCTGCCCGGCCATGCGGTTGAAGTCGGATGCCAGCTGCCCCACCTCGTCGCGCGAGCGCACGGGCGCCCGGTAGCTGAGGTTGCCGCGCGCCAGCTCCCGCGACGCGCGGGAAAGCGTGCCGAGCGGGCGCGTCAGCAGATAGGACGTGACCCACGACACGGCCGCGCCGATGGCGATGAGGATCACGAACGTCGTGTGGTAGGCGCGCTGCTGCGTCTGGCGCACGGTGTAGGCCTCCGTCACGTCGAACGCGAGCTGGACGGTCGTGCCGTCGGCCGTGGCGCCGAGCATGAGGTAGTGCCGGCCGTTGCCGGTGCGCACGATGCGCGTGAGCCCGTCGCCGCCGTCGGACGGCTCCGGCGCGGCGTCGAGCAGCGCGGTGTCGCCCGTTGTGGTCATCTGTGCGCCGAATCGGATGCGCGCTGCCGTGCTCGACCCGCCGCTGCCAAGCTTGTGCAGCACGAGCGCGACGGTGTTGGCCGCCGTGCCGGGCGAGGCGTTGTCGCCGAGCAGATCCAGCACGTCCACGACCATGCGGTAGGTCTGCACGGCGGCGTCGCGCTCGCGGTCGATTGACGCGGAAAACGACTGCGCGATCATCAGGCTCCCGCCGATGCCGTACGTCAGCGACAGCAGCAGCACCATGGCAATGGTGAGCTTTGCGCGAAACTTCATGCGCTCATACCTCCAGCCGGTAGCCGACCTTGTTCACGGCCAGCAGCCGGTTTTCCCAGCCGACCTTTTTGCGCAGCCGCTGGATGTGCAGATCCACGGTCTTGCTGCCGTAGCTGTACTCGCCGCCCCAGACGTGCTCGTAGATCGTCTCGCGGTAGAGTGCAGTGCCGGGGTTGCGCGCGAAAAACAGCAGCAGGTCATATTCCTTGTGCGTCAGGCTGATCTCCTCTGCACCGCGCCAGACCTGCATGGCGCGCGTGTCGATGCGCAGCCCGCCGATCTCAATCACGGCATCGGTCTTGTTGTAGCGCCGCAGCACGACATCCACGCGCGCGAGCAGCTCCACGACCTCGAAAGGTTTGACGATATAGTCCTCCGCGCCCATGCGCAGGCCGCGCACCCGGTCGTCGACCGAGCCGCGCGCAGTCAGGAAAATGACCGGGATGCCCAGCGGGCGGATATATTCCATGAGCTCGAAGCCGTCGGCGTTCGGCAGCATCACGTCGAGCAAAATGAGGTCAAATACATTCCGCTCCAGAATATCCGCTGCGGCCAGCCCGTCGTACACGCACATGCAGTGATAGCCGGCGCGGGTCAGGCTCATCTGGATCAGGTCGCAGATCGGTTTCTCGTCGTCCACGATCAGGATCTGGATCATGCTACCGCCTCCTTCGGGTCAAAATTACATTGTTTCGGCATCAAAACGGCATCCGCCGCCGGCACTTCAGGGTGATCTAATTATAAAAGTATGTGCGAGCGTGTGTCAAACCAAATCGACAGGGAAAATGTGCATGCTTTCCGTAATTTACATTTTGCAGCCGCGGTTTTGTTTCTACTTACCCTTGCGGGTAGAGTTAACCGCGGGAAACTTCGTTTTTTGTCCAAAATGGGGTTGCAAAATACGATACGTTGTGATACGATGAGCGTGTTAAATTCTACCTAGTTTCAAAATGCGGCAATCGTGTTGTTGAAGGCAAGAATTTGCAACCAAAAAATTTTTATGGAGGAAGAAAGCATGTCCAAGAAAAGAACCCTGACAATCGTGCTGACGCTTCTGGTGGCAGTCTGCCTGCTCGCCACGACTGCTCTGGCGGCCGTTGTTCCGTCTACCCCGTCGATGCCGTCGGCACCGTCGGGTGCGACCGCGCCGCCCACCCCGGATGACCCGCCCGCGCCGATCCAGCCGTCTCAGCCCTCTCAGCCGAGCCAGCCGTCTCAGCCGTCTCAGCCGAGCCAGCCGTCTCAGCCCTCTCAGCCGAGCCAGCCGTCTCAGCCCTCTCAGCCGAGCCAGCCGTCTGAGCCCGAACTGAAGTTCATTGACGTGAACGAGGGCGATTGGTTCTACAATTCCGTGATGTGGGCCGTCAAGAATGGTGTGACCGTTGGCACGACCCCGACGACTTTTGAGCCCTACACCGCCTGCACCCGCGCCCAGATGATCGAGTTCCTGTGGAACGCTGTCGGCAAGCCGGCTGCGACCATCAAGTCCGTTCCGTTCACCGACGTTCCGGAGTCTGGTAGCGACGATTACTGGTACGAGGATTCTCTCCTGTGGGCCTACGAGGCAGGTATCGTTGCCGGCACGAATGACGGCAGCACGTTCAGCCCGGACCAGGTCTGCACCCGTGCTGAGATGATCAGCTTCATCGCCCGCCTGCTGTCGGACGGTGCAACCGCTGATATGCCGTTCGTTGACGTTCCGGCCAGCGCCTGGTACTATAACGAAGTGCAGTGGGCATGGGCCAACGGCCTGACTGTCGGCACCAACGATGGTACCACGTTCAGCCCGGACAACGCCTGCATCCGCGCGGAGGCTGTTGAGTTCCTGTACAACGCGTTTGCGGAAGTTGAGTAAACAGTCTGTGCTCAATTCTGTGCTCAATTCAATGTTTTTCTATCAGAACTTCGGTTGCTAATAGACAAATCATAGGTCCCTAAAGCACAAAGAAGAGATGGGAAAACCTCATCTCTTCTTTTTTAACATATTGAACTGACAAATTTAGAGAGAAAAACACAGAAAAGGAGTTGATGTGAGTCGTGAAAGCGACCCGATTCGCGAACAGAGCCTGGGCTTTTGTGCTGGCCGTCCTGATGACGCTGACACTCATTGCCCCGCAGGCGCTGGCTGCGAACACTGTAGACCCCGTCAAGCCCGCTGGCGATAAGATCATTGTGAGCCAGACGGATTACACGCTGGTTGAAGGCGTGACGGAATCTGATGTCTTTCTGAATACCAAGGAAGGCAATGCACAGATCGCCGGCTTTATGACGACGATCGCACCGGGTGCGAAGGCAACATTCAAGGCTTCGTATAACGGTTATTATACTGAAGGCAGCACGCCCGCGTCCCGTAAGGACAAGGCGGCTAACCTGGCCTGGAGCATGGAAAGAACCACGCAGCAGGCTGCCAACTACGTCAAGGCCACCGGCGGCAACGTCATCATGGCCATGAACGGCGACTACTACAACATGCAGACGCTGCAGCCGACCGGCTACCTGATCATGGAAGGAAATGTTATCCAGACAGGCAACGGTGGCACGTGGGAGCCGTACTTTGCGGTTTTGAAGGACGGTTCCTATGCCATTCGTGACGCCGGTGTGGATTGCTCCGACGTCCTGGAAGCAATTTCCGGACCGTTCTATCTGATCAAGGACGGGGTGATCCAGTATAACGGTGATGATCTTATGCCGCGTAACTCCATCGGCCTCAAGGCAGACGGCACGGTCGTGACCTTTATGGCCGACGGCCGTCAGAGCCCGTATTCTGTCGGTATGTCCCTCAATGATCAGGCGGAGTTTCTGGCGGCGCAGGGCGTGGTGACAGCGCTTTATCTCGACGGCGGCGGCTCTGCCACCTGCGCCACCAAGCGCGAGGGCACCAGCGACCTGACCATCCGCAACCGCCCGTCCGACGGTGTAGAGCGCACGGTTGCCAGCGCCCTGCTGCTGGTCTCCACGGCGGAGAACGACGGCGTGTTCGATCATGCCTCCCTCTCCCCGAACAATACGATCTACACGCCCAACAGCCAGATCCAGTTCTCGGCCATCGGTGTGGACGCCAACGGCGGCGAGGCCCCGCTCCCGGAGAATGTGACCTGGACGGTCGCGGACGCCAAGAGCGGCACGATCGACGCCAACGGTCTGTTCACGCCCGCGAAGAACTATAAGGGCGATGTGACGGCGCGTCTGCTTGTGGACGGTGTCGTCAAGGGTACGACGACCGCGAAGATTGCGGACATTACGGATCTGTACTTTGGCAGTTCATCGGTCTCGCTGGACTTTGGTGCCACGTCGGATCTCGGTCTGGTTGCCAAGTGCAACGGTATGGACATTGTCTATAAGGCCGGCGACTTCGATTGGACGATCAAGTCCAAAACGGATGGCGTGTCGGATAAGGATGTCGGCCACATGGACGGTAACACGTTCGTGGCCGGTACCGGCAGCAGCACGATGAACGCGGCTGTCACGGTTACTTACGCAAACGACCGCTCCAAGTCTGCGGAGGTCAGCGTGGAGATCGGCAAGGTGCCGGTGAAGCTCATGGACTTTGAGCCCATCAACGGCCAGCCCCAGACCTGCGCGCACTACCACTGGGGCAAATCCGATTACGTGGATAACAACATGAATCCCGATGGCGGCTACATCGGCAAAGTGTCCCCGATCACGGTCACGACCAGCGGCACGTATTCCGACAATCCGACGACGGCGGAGATCAAAGCGCCCTACCGCTTCACGGGCAACTGGGACACCGCTGTCCCGGCTGCGGACATTTTCCGCGCCAACGGCTATACCTATTATCTCTGGCCGAATGGAGCCATGGATGAGTATCGTTGCGGCAATTTGAAAACGACTACAGCAGCGGAAGGCGGACAGGTTCGCTTCGGCGAATACTCCTTGGAATTGGACTATGACTATGCCTCTTACAACGGGAAATCAAACGCCAACTACTACATCCGCTATTGCGGCGATCAAATAAAGATTGAGGGCTATCCTACAGAAATCGGTGTTTGGGTCTATGCTCCGGAAGGAACGCCGGATTATATTCTTGCTTGCGACGTTTACTACTGGGACGGAAGCGATTATAGCCTTAAGAATTGTTACTTGACAGCACAGAGCACCTCACCAAAAATCACGTGGTCTGGCTGGATGTATTGCAAATCTACGGATATTCAGTCGCTTTGGCAGTATCAAGATCCGGAGCATCCCCTGAGCATCATCCCTGGACAGGGTGTGCTTTGGCTGTCATATCAGCCGGCAAACATGCCTACGGGCAAACGCAATGGTACGGTGTACTTCGATAATTTGCGCGTTGTTTACGGCACAAACCTCGACGACCTGGATAACCCGGTCATCGATGAAATGACGGTCAACGGCCAGACACTCACGAGCGACGGCGCCACCGTCATCAACGCCAACTCGATCGAAGCAATCGCAAAATATCATGATGTGGACGGTCAGAACCGCTCCGGCATCAACGCACAGGCGACGACGGTCAAGATCGACGGCGAGCCGATCACGTCAGCGGATTGTTCCGACGCAAATGCGACTGTCCGTCTGAATCTCCAGAACGGCAAGCACACCATGACGGTCTCCGTGTCCGATGCGTTCGGCAACACGGTCGAAAAGACCATGGCCTTTGTCGTTGCCGGCGATATGCAGGACACGGCCACGGTCAGCGTCAGCGGATCGAACTTTGTCCCGCTCGGCGGCGACTATACGCTGACGGTCACGGCGGACGGCAAGGTCAAGTCCGCGGACATCACGATGCTCAACCTCAACGATGACATCGGCCAGCCGACGGTGACCTATGCCAACGGCGTGACCGGCAAACTGACGTATACCAAGACCGGCTTTAAGAAGGCCATGCTGACGCTGCACCTTGAGTCGGCGGCCCCGGTCGAGGGCGAGCTGGCCACACTGGCCTTCCAGATCGACGCCGGCCTGGACACGACGGTCAACCAGTTCACGTACACGGTGTCCAACATTGCGCTCACCGCAGCGAACAGCAAGACCTACACGGCGGCCCAGGCGGCGGTGCGTCTGCCGCTGTCGGCGTACTACAACATTCAGCCCGGCCCGCAGGCGGTCGGCATGTCCAGCGTGATCGCGGTCTATGAAAAGGACGGCAGTCCCGCCGCCGGTGTGACCGTGTATCTCGACGGCAACGAGATCGGCAAGACCGATGCCAACGGCCTGCTTCAGACCGATGCCATGAAGGCCAAGGAAGTCGGCACGGTCTGCACGCTCACGGCCATCGGCACAAAGGGCGTTGGCGAGGCGACGAAGGTCACCGTTCTGGCGGACGCTGCCGGCACGGAGTATACAGGCGTCAATCTCAACGCGTCCGAGAGCAGCAGCACGAGCCAGAACATCAGCTGGCTGTCCGGCATCGGCACGGCCGGCAAGGCAGTCGTTCAGTACCGCGTCAAGGGCACGGATGCCTGGCAGACGGCTGACGGCACCTGCACGCTCACCGGCTTCTCCACCTCCAAGGACGCTGCCTATGTCAATACGATTCAGCTCACGGGCCTGACGGCCGGCACGGACTATGAGTTCCAGGTCGGCGACGGCAGCACCTGGTCGGATACACACTACTTCCGCACGAGTGCCGCTGCGCAGGACACCACGGCCTTCGTCGTCATGGGCGACACGCAGATGTCCGGTGACCGTGAGGCGGATGCCGAGAGCATCGCGATCCTCGACGCGCTCGGCAATCTCGTCAAGGACAAGCAGGTCGATTTCGGCCTCCAGACGGGCGACTATGTCGACAACGGCACCAACTACGCCATGTGGGCCGAGATGCAGGAGGCGTTTAACCACACGTTCCCGAACGTGGACTTCATCCACACGCTCGGCAACCATGAGTACTACGGCGACTTCAGCGGCAGCACTGCCAGCAATATCCTTCAGCTCCCGAGCAGAGACTACTACTCCGTGGAGTATGGTGATGTCTATGTCGCCGTCATCAACAACGGCGCCGACCTGAGCGCAGCCTGCGAATGGCTCAAGCAGGACGCGGCGCAGAGCACCTGCATGTGGAAGGTCCTGTCCATCCACCAGCCGCCGTATTACACGAACGCCAAGGGCGGCAGCGAGCGGTTCCATGAGCAGATCCCAGCTGCGGCAGAGGCTGCCGGTATCGACGTGGTCTTCTCCGGTCATGACCACTCCTATGCACGCATCATGGCCAAGGACGGCGAACCCGTCACAGAAAACGGCGTGACCTATTTCATTTGCGGCGATCTGGGCGAGAAGTCCAAAAACGTCAACTATGCGATGACCTCCGATTTCTCGTTCGCGTACAAAGAGCAGGACTACGCGGGCCTGATCATGTACGTCACGGCCAACGGCAAGGAAATGACGATCACCGCTTACGACAGCAAGGACGGCCGTGTGGTCGATTCCACGACGCTGCAGTCCCGCTGCTCGAAGGGCCACCAGCTGACGACCTACCAGAATGGCAAGTCTGCCTGTGCGGTCTGCGGCAAGCTGATCGACGTCAAGGACGCGCAGTACACCGGCTGGATGACCGTTGAGGGCACCGAAAAGCAGATGTACTTCCTGGCTGGCGACTATGTCACCGGCTGGCAGCAGATCGGCGAGAAGATGTACCACTTCGGCGATGACGGCATCGCCCACGTGACCGAGACGGTCGACACCCGTACCTGCACGAAGTATGGTTGGCTGGAGACCACCTGCAAGACCTGCGGTGCCGTTCATCACAGTGCATCTCTCTGGCCGGAGGGCCATAAGTGGGATGATAACCATGTCTGCACGAAGTGCGGCTTCGTAGGCAGGGATATCTCCAAGGCGGAAGTCAAGGCATATGACGCCGTTTACAACGGCGGCAGCACGCCGTGCTATGTGAAGGCCACCTATGAGGGACAGGCGCTGAAGGTCAAGACCAGCGATGCGGATGTTGACGGCTATGTTTCCTATTCCAACAATACGAAGGTCGGCTATGGTACTGTGACGATCCGCGGTATGGGCGATTATTATGGCACCGTGTCCGCCCAGTATAAGATCGTACCGCCTGTTGTCACCGGCGTTTCGGTGACGGATGTCGGCCAGAAGCGCCTGACCGTCAGCTGGAGCCCCGCGCTGGGTGCGGAAAACTACCGTGTGGAGATCAGCCGCGACGGCGGCACCACGTGGGAAAAGGTGGACGTTATCGCGCAGACAAGCATTGTGGTCACGGGCCTGAACCCGTCGACGGAGTACAGCTTCCGTGTGTATGGCTGCACGAAGATCGGCAATGATTGGTTCAAGTCTCAGCATTATTCCAGTGTCGTCAGCGCGACGACGCTCAACGCCGACCAGTACGCACCGTCCGAGCAGTTCAAGGACATCAGCGCGAAAGTCGACGGACAGACGATCTCCGGCATGCAGTCCGGTGCGGATCAGTATCTGTTCCTGCCGGCCAGTGCGGACCTGAGCAAGCTCGCTCTGACGGTCACGACACAGAACAGTGACGAGCTCAAGATCGAGCTGCAGGGTGCCAAGGGCACGCAGACGCTCGACGGTGCTGTCGTGGACGTCACCAAGCTGGCGGATGTGCAGGACGGCCTGTATGACCTCACGGTCCTCGTCAACGGCCAGAAGGCTGCGGTCGTGCACATCGCACAGTCGGCCAACATCAATGCGCTCTACATCACGAGCGACGACCCGGCCGCAAAGGGCAGAGACTTTGTCGATGCCAGCAAGTCCAACATCGCGACCGGCAAGCTGCTCGTCGTAGACAAGGACGGCAAGACCGTGTATGACGGTGCGCTCACGCAGCTCAAGGCGCGCGGCAACACCACCTTCACAAACGCCGAGAAGAAGTCCTACCAGATCAAACTGGACGGCAAGTCCGACCTGATCGCCTGCGGCGAGAAGGTCAAGACCTGGACGCTGCTCGCCGGCTCCCACGACGCAACGCTCATGCGCGACAAGATGTTCAAGGATCTTGCCAAGTCGCTCGGCATGCCGTACACGGCCAGCACCGACTGGGTGGATCTGTACTACGACGGCGTGTATCGCGGCACATACATCGTCAGTGAGAAAAA